>ENA-UESD01002984-UESD01002984.1-human-gut-metagenome-genome-assembly--contig:-NODE-2984-length-11323-cov-7.891428_pt1 | contig 11323 bp, 10 predicted proteins | sample MGYA00242985_ERZ507986 | MGnify/ENA primary metagenome ERZ507986 (study PRJEB26167, sample SAMN06115408) | human gut metagenome | host: Homo sapiens | place: China:Guangxi | collected 2016-04-06... | reverse complement strand
AGAACTAAACAAGATGATATACTGAACAATTGCCATTACAATGGAATATGCACCGTAATTGCTTAATCCAATCACTTTCACAAGATAAGGAAGTGTAACCAACGGCATAAGCATATTGATACAGTTCAATAGAGACAGAGAAAAAATATTATCAATCAGTCGCTTATGATTCTGTTTCATTAAAATAGGCATGAATGTTATTACTCAATTTAGGGTATAGAACAAATAGGCCATCCGAAAATAAAGAAATAGAGTATTTCTCACTATACGACTATTATTTTCCCCAGATTTTTCTAAAGACATGATGAACCTCGACTTTAATCCCTCCCGAAAATATCCCTCGTATAAACCTTCCCCACTACGTCATCCAAACAACCATCATAGCGGTTGGCGATGATAGCGTGGCTCATCTCCTTGAACTTAGCGAGGTCGTTCACCACGGTACTGCCGAAGAACGAGTTGCCATCCTCCAACGTCGGCTCATAGACGATCACACGGGCACCTTTCGCCTTGATACGTTTCATCACGCCTTGGATAGAAGACTGGCGGAAGTTGTCGCTGTTCGATTTCATCGTCAGGCGATAGATTCCGATCACGCAATCCTTCTCCTCCGAGTGTTGGAAGTCGTTCCGGTCACTGTAACCGTAATAGCCGGCCTTGCGCAATACCTGATCTGCAATGAAGTCCTTACGAGTTCGGTTACTCTCCACGATGGCACTCATCATGTTCTGAGGTACATCTTGATAATTAGCCAATAGCTGCTTGGTATCTTTAGGCAGGCAATAACCTCCATATCCAAAACTGGGGTTGTTATAGTGCGTACCGATTCGTGGATCCAAACCTACACCTTGAATGATCGCTTGCGAATCCAATCCCTTCACCTCCGCATAGGTATCCAACTCGTTGAAATAGCTTACTCGCAAAGCTAGATAAGTATTAGCGAATAATTTCACAGCCTCTGCCTCTTTCATTCCCATGAACAGGGTAGGTATATCCTGCTTGATGGCTCCTTCTTGCAACAAGGCCGCAAATGTTCGAGCCGCCTCTTCCAATGCCGGAATATCAGCAATTTTGCTTATCGCCTCGTTCTCATCGTTGAATTGATTATCAGCTATAAGCTTCGGCGTTCCCACGATAATTCGGCTTGGATATAAGTTGTCGTATAACGCCTTGCTTTCACGTAAGAATTCGGGCGAGAATAGTAGATTCAATTTCGAAACTCCCCCATTGGCATATTTTAAGTAAAGACTCCGGCAATAGCCCACAGGAATAGTCGATTTAATGACCATTATGGCCTCCGGATTAACACTTAGCACTAAGTCTATCACATCCTCTATATGATGCGTATCAAAGTAATTCTTCACCGGATCGTAGTTCGTAGGAGCTGCGATGACAATGAAGTTTGCCTCCCGGTATGCGAAGGCTCCATCTAACGTTGCCGTAAGATTCAGCTCCTTCTCTGCCAAGTATTTTTCTATGTATTCATCCTGTATGGGAGATTGCTTACGGTTAAGCATCTCTACCTTTTCTGGAATGACATCCACTGCTATTACCTGATGATGTTGTGCCAACAAAGTGGCAATACTTAGTCCTACATAACCGGTTCCGGCTACGGCTATCTTGATTTCTTTATTCATTTGATTGTTTTTTCGTTAGCACCAAACATTTCTCATCTTTCTGATTTTCAAAAAAGATGAAGTATTTATCAACCTACTCCTCCCAAACTCCGGCCTGCTTATCCCAAAGCTTAGCATTTGTACTAGACTGGAAGACTTTTTTCGGGGAAGATACAACAGGATTCACAGTTAAGTCATTTGTTTTATATCGGGAGGGACAGGAAGTAAGTGTTCAAATTAGGATATACTTCTTAATTAGGACACTTTTGAAGTGTCCTAACTGAGTTTGGTAAAAAAATTACGTTTAGGTTCCTTATTCGATAACCCAATCCCCCAACGTATGCCGCTCACTATCAAAATTAATCCCAACCTTTACGATCGGCAACCCACAAAGGGCGAAGCGCTCCGGGTAATTGCGCAAATTGATTTGCTCAAGGGCTATATCCGCGGTCTTGTTTAACTTCAATTCCACGACATAGAGTGTTGTCGGTGTGCGCATCACCATATCCACACGGCCTTTCGGGGTACGGACTTCCACGTCCACATACATTCCTAGCAGGCTGAAGATCGTGTAAAGCAAGGACTGGTAATGGCCCTCGTAATCCGTATTGTCACATTGGGGGATGGTGGACAGGAAGGTCTGCAACAGACGCAGGGCATCGTCCATCCGCTCTCCAGCGATCGCCTCGAAAAGAAGGGCTACCGTAGTAAGTCCATCCGCTGTGTATTGATGCAAATAATTGGGCAATAAACTCTTCATCAATCCCATACGTACCTCCTTGTTTGGGATGTCGAGCGTGTACAAATTCGTGAGCGAGGAATAATCCTTTATCGTGATGTAACCGCTCTGATAGAGCAATGGCGTAATATCGACCATCCGTTCCGTGGGTGCGTCAAACGACTCTGCCAAAACCTTGCGTGCGCCTATTTGCTGGGGTTTCACGTGATACTTGTTCAGCATCTCGATCAAATAGGTGGGCGTACCGCTACCGAACCAATAGGAATTTAGTTTACTGTCGGCCAAGGCGTTCAACAGGCTGAACGGGTTGTATATATCGGGCGACGGCCACGTGAAATGGTAACCGTCATAATTCGATTTCAAGGCACCCAAGGCACCCTCCGGAGAAACGCCGAGGTTGTCGGCCAAACGACCGATACCCTCACCCATATGCTCACGCATCTCCTCCTCCGTGATGCCACAGAGGGCGGCGTACTCCGGGAGCATGCTGATATTCTTGATATTGTTCAACTCGCTGAAGATGCTCAATTGAGAGAACTTCGTGATACCTGTCAAGAATACGAAACGCAAATAAGGATCGCAGGCTTTCAGCGGACTATAGAAGTTACGCATCACGTCGCGAAGCTTCGGCAGCTCCTTCTCCTCATGCACCACGTCCAACAAGGGAGCATCGTACTCGTCGATCAAGACAACCACCTTTTGACCGGTCTGGGCGTAGGCACGTTTGATGAGACTTTCCAGACGTTGGTTCGTATAAATAGCGCTCTCATCACGTCCATATATCTGCTCGTAACCATACAATTTCCTCTCCAGCTCACTCAGAAGCCGATCCTTGTCCATATGCTTCGCCGTGCTCATGTCGAAATGAAGCACCGGATAGCTTGTCCACTCCTTCTCCAGACGCTCGATAGCCAAACCCTCAAACAAATCCTTTCGCCCCTCGAAATAACAATGGAGCGTAGAAGTAAGCAACGACTTTCCGAAACGACGGGGACGGCTCAAGAAGACATATTTTGAGTCCGCATGTGTCATTCCATAGACTAAGGCCGTCTTATCAGCATATACATAATTTCCCTCTCGGATCTCCGAGAATGTTTGTATCCCTATCGGATATAATCGCCGCCCTTCCATCTTCGTCTCTGTTTATTGGTTCGTCAAGACAAATATAACGTTATTTCCCTAAACGATCAATTTTCAACCCTCTATTTTTCCATTCCATGCCTCATCGCCCTATACACCTCCTTGAGCGCCCCGGCCCCATACCCCATGAACTCCGGTTCATCCATCTCTACGCATAGTTCTTGTACCAAGCGGGTCAGACTCTGGGGATTGATACTCTTTTTTTTTCGCTTTGCTGTAGGTGGCGGTGCCTACGTGGGCCTCCGCACAAAACTCACGGATGGAGATTCCTAACCGCTTACGTGGAAATTCCACTAACTCATCAAATAAAATCTGGTTCAAATCTAAATTTTCCTTCATACTATGCTAATTTTCATTAAACAATCATCCAATATTTCAGCCTATAGGCTGAAACGCAGAATCAATTATTAGCAATAGCTTTAGAAAATTAATCTGAAATCCTATTGATATGGACCAACAAATGTCTTACTTCCTTCCTCCCATCACCAACACGCTTCCGACCGGGAACTGTACACTACGGGAAGTGTACCGATGGATCACCGAGGATAAATCTCTCGAAACGGTTACCAACGAATTACGCGCCTTCATCCGGGAAGACCGGATAGCGGAATACCGCCAACTCAAACAGCGACAACTGCCGTTCGTAACGCCCCACGGCGTTTTTTCCCGTCGTAAGAGCGACGCTCTCATCTCCGCCTCGGGGTTGGTAGTGGTCGATATCGACCATCTCGCCTCTCTCGAGGAGGCGGAACAACTCCGGGACCACCTCTTCGAGGACCCCTATCTCGGGACCCGCCTCGCCTTTGTCAGCCCCGGAGGACTGGGAGTGAAACTTTTCATACCCGGAGACGAGACCGTTCGATGGGCCATGAGTTACATACAGCTCCTGTATGCCGACATCGCCCCCACTTACGCCGAGTATGTACAATTGGCTTTCGCCATCGCCACCGATTGCGGGGAGGCAGGACGTAGCGACTTCATCAGTCTCTGCGAGCCATCGCCCAAGTTCAACGCCCTACACGCCAACAAGCTTTTCTCCAGTGCCTTGCGCACCGGAAACCAGAATGTCCATCTGGGCACCGCTTTCCACTTGGCCAAGCTGGCGGGCGTGGAAATAGGTTTCAAGTTTCAAGGTTTCACGAAACCCTTTTCCTCACACACACGTGTGAGTACATATAATACAGCCGATACGGTAGATCAAGCCCACGAGACCAGCGATCGGGAAACCGAGGCAAACGACGCCCCACTCCACATCGGCAGTGAGCCTTACACCTCCCTGCCACGGCTGGTACCCGGCTATCCATGGCCCTCGTTGCTACGGGACATCCTCGGTTTCACCGATAATGCCGAGCAGCGGGATATCCTTTTGCTCACGGCTCTCACCGCCCTAGGCGCCACCTTGGGCAAGACGGTGCGTTGCCTCTATGGGATGCATTGGATCTATCCCTGTATCCAGCTCTTCGTGATCGCTCCGCCCGCATCGGGTAAGGGCATCATGGCGTGGCTGCGTAAGTTTATCGAGCCTATCCACCGGGAGATCCGCCAACAAGTGGACCTAGCGATGAAACAGTACCGCCAAGATTTGGCGGCCTATCATGCCTTAGGCAAGGAGAAAGCCAAGATGGAGATGCCCCAGATGCCTAAAAACAGTATGTTTATCATCTCCGGCAACAACACCGGGACGGGTATCTTGCAAAATATCATCGATTCGGACGGCACCGGTATCATTTTCGAGACCGAGGCGGATACCATCACCACCGCTATCGGGGGTGATTACGGGCATTGGAGCGATACGCTCCGTAACGCTTTTGACCATGCCGGGCTCTCGTTCAACCGACGGACCGATAACGAATACCGGGAATGCGACTCCACCTTCCTCTCGATGGTGCTCTCGGGTACGCCCGGACAGGTAGCGCCGCTTATCCCCTCGGGCGAGAACGGGCTCTTCAGCCGTGAGGTCTTCTACTACAAATCGCAGATCCGGGAATGGATCGACCAATTCTCCGTCGACGAGGTAGACGCCGAGAAGGAATTCCACCGGATGGGCTACGAGTGGAAGGCCACGATCGATCAGCTCAAGTGCCGGGGTACCATTACCTTGCGCCTCGACGAGCGGCAACAAGCCGCTTTCAACGACAGCTTCGTACGTCTTTTCCTGCGTGCCCGGCAATCCAACGGGCAGGAGATGAACAGTTCCGTGGTACGCCTCGCCATCAACCTCGTACGTTTCATGGAGGTGGTAGCCATGCTTCGTGCCTTGGAACAACCGGAATTACTGCTGCCGGCCCAAGGCATCAACAGCGACAACCTAAAGGACAAGATCATCGGAGGCTGGGAACTCCATATCACCGACGATGACTTCGCCGCCCTTCTGACAATGGCAGAGCCGCTCTACCTCCACGCCACCCATATCCTCTCATTCCTGCCTACCGGCGAGATCACCAGCCGAGGCCTCTCGGAAAAGGACAGTCTGCTCAGCTCCATGCCAGACGAGTTCACCACCGTCCAATGGATGGAGACCGCCGAGCATGCCAACATCCCCAAGAACACCGCCAAGACATGGCTACGCCGACTATGCGACTCCGGAGCCCTCCTGCATGGCGAGCATAAAGGGATTTATTTGAAACCCATATAATGTACGTACGTGTGTGTGAGGAAAGAGGGTTCATGAAACCTTGAAACTTGAAACTCTCCTATAGTCATTTTAAAATTCAATACAGATGAAAAAAATAGATCTCGCCCGTCAATATTGCCTGACAGGCACCCCTTCGAACGCTTTGCATAAGTTGAACCGATATATCCGTGACGTGAAAGGACTGAAAGAGGCCCTTATCCGTCATGGTTATCACTCGAAAGATCGCTCCATCACGCCGAAGCAAGTACAGATATTCTATGATTTTTTAGGGGAACCCTAAAATTCTTCTCCTAGAGCGAATAGGTGGAAACAAATGGTATATCCGGGCTTTCCGCCTATCGTATCTTTGCTACAGAAACAAAAACATCAACCTTGTCCCCTATGCGCTACTTTAATTATCAAGAGTTTGAAGACTCCGCCACGGCCCGGCGAGACGGGATCGACAACAGCCTCACCCCGGTGGCCCGGAGGATGGTCACGATCCTAGTGGAAATGCTACTAGACCCGCTACGGCGGGTCTGGGGCAGACCCATCGTCATCAGTAGCGGCTATCGCTGCCCCGAATTGAACATCCTTATCGGGGGAGCCAAGCACAGTCACCATCTCCTCGGTTGCGCCGCCGACCTGATAGCCGGCTCTCCAGATGATCATCGCCTCTTGTTCCGACTGATACAAGAGACGCACGAGCTGTGCGGACTCGAGTTCACTCAGCTCATCCTAGAGCCCGGCGCCCGATGGATCCATATCTCTTACGTACCCGGCAATCTTCGCTGTCAGGTTATCGATAAAGAAAAGTCGCCTAATTGACTTAAGTCTTTCAAACCGAAGACTTAAATCAAGGAGCACGAAAAGCCAAGTCATCAAGCGTGAGGACTCAACTCATCATCCCCCAAGTTCTTTATGTATCACTTAAAATATCTTACGATTATGTCATTAAACTATTCCATTGCCATGATGGGCAACCCGTTGAAAAAAGAGGAACCCAAGAAAGCCTACGCCAAGGCGCAAACCAACGGCGAGCTCAGTCTAAAAGAGCTATCTACCCTGATAGCGAGTAAATGCACAGTGCACCAAGCCGACGTTTCGGCCGTGCTCATCGCCACCACCGAGTGCATGCTGGAAGGTCTGAAAGCCGGTAAGCAGGTGAATTTCGGCGATCTGGGTGCCTTCCGCCTCCAGATCAATTCCGGGGGAGCGCCAAGTGCCGACCTGTTCACCTCCGACTATATCAAGGGGGTGAACATCCAGTTCGTCCCCGGCGAGGAACTTCAAGTCATCTTCCAAGGCCTCAAGTTCAACCTCGTCCCCACCCGGGCCGCCCAAGCCGCCGTCATCAAGGCCCAGAAGGCCGGTAAGACAACGGTGGATATCTCCGGTAAGAACGGCTCCTCGGACAGCGAGAGCCCGGATGAGATATAACGGGGCACGCTTCGGCGTGCTCATTGATACAGACTTCGTATTATCAACCTTATAAAACAAATTTAAATGAGTGAAAAGAAGAAAACCAACGTTTGGAGCGTAATCATCAAAGTAGTCATCGCCATAGCCACCACCATCGCCGGGGCCTTAGGCATCAGTGCTTGCGCTTTCTAACGCCTTATCCAAGACCTCGTACTTGGAGTGCCGGCTTTTGAACTCGGGGACGATCGCCTTCATCTTGCCCACGATGGCCATATCGTCCCTCGAGCGGCCTAGGCCGACGAGTTCATCTATATCTTGGCAAACCGTATCATAATCGTACTCCCGTACCTTGGCGATCTTGATCTTCGGATGGAAGGTAGGCAGCGTGATCTCCTCGTCGTTCAGTACCTCCTCGTACAGCTTCTCGCCGGCACGAAGGCCCGTGAAACGGATCCCCACGTTCTTGGCGCCCGAAAGCTGGATCATACGTTTCGCCAAGTCGATGATACGCACGGGTTTGCCCATGTCGAAGACGAAGATCTCCCCACCGTTACCCATCGTACCCGCCTCCAATACCAACCGGCAGGCCTCCGGGATCAGCATGAAGAAACGGATGATATCCGGATGCGTCACTGTCACGGGACCGCCCTTGGCAATCTGTTCACGGAACAATGGGATCACGGAGCCGTTAGAACCCAGCACGTTGCCGAAGCGGGTCGTAACGAACTGCGTCACGCCTTCCACATGGCCCTCCTTGATCGCCTTGTCGAGGCTCTGCACGTAAATCTCGCAGATACGTTTCGAGCAACCCATCACGTTCGTGGGATTCACCGCCTTGTCCGTGGAGATCATCACGAACTTCCTCGTGCCATACTTCACGGCCAAGTCGGCGATCACACGGGTACCGTCCACGTTGTTACCCACACTCTCACAAGGATTATCCTCCATCATCGGAACGTGCTTATAAGCCGCCGCATGGAACACGTAGGCGGGGCGATGCTCCGAGAAGATCTCCTCCATGCGAGACTTGTTAGCGATGTCCGCCACCAAGGTATAGGCGTTGATATCCCGCCAATCCCTCGCCATCATCAAGCGGATGTCGTGCAAGGGAGTTTCCGCCTGATCTACCAAGATCAAGCGATCCGGAGCGAACGAGGCGATCTGGCGCACCATCTCGCCACCGATGCTGCCGGCGGCTCCCGTTATCAGGATGCGTTGACCACGAAGCAAGCGGCCCACCGCCTCCATGTCTATCTCTATCTTTTCCCGGGGAAGCAGATCCTCGATCTCAACCTTCCGGAGTTGTGTATGTGTCAAATCGCTCCTGCCATCCCATTCTTGCGCCGCCGGGGTCACGTAGATCTTGATCCCCGCCTCCGCCAAACGGGCCACCATATCCGGCTGTTCCCGGATGGAGTCGCTCTTCAAGGGGGAGACGAAAAGGATCGTCGCCCGCTCCCGGCGCATCGCATCGATCAGCTCCTCATCGAAAGGGTACACACGCACTCCCATCAATATACGATTCTGCATGTTCCCGGCCTCCGAGACGAAGCCTGCCAACACGTACTGTGCGGGATCTTGGTTCTGGATGCTCTTCGCCAAACTGATACCGCCCTGCTTCACGCCGAAGATAAAGGCACGCTCAGCCTTCGACTGGCGAAAGGTCGTCACGTAGAAATACTTCACGAACACACGCATCGCCCACATCAAGCTCATCGCCAGCAGGGAGGATAGCACAAGGTCTCGTTTACGGATATACACCAAGTAAGGCGAAAAATCCGTAAACTCTTGGAAGGTCACCACGCAAACCACACCGAACAGCACGGCGAAGCCCACCCGTTGCAAATCCACGAAGGAAGAGTAACGAATGATGCCCGAATACGTACGGAACAGCCTAAAGCCCACCAGATAAGGCACTAGGCAAACACCCCACGTGAGCGACAGGTGCCAAAAGATGCCCATCGTGGCGAAGATCCCGTTATTCAAGGCATATACCAGCAAGCCTGAAAACAGGATCACCAAGCAATCCAGCAGGATAATACTCCAATACGGCAACGCTTTCCTTGAGAAATACCACGTTGAGAGTTTAGAAAAAAGGTTCATCATGAATAAAATTTGGGGTTCATGTAAGCTGGGGCAAGCCCTCCACCTCACCGGCATGCCATCTTCGGTAGTCAGTCAAGGAGGATTCGGGGACGGTCAGCACCACGTAATCCGTCTCGTCCCGCCTCAAAATATGTTTACGGGCGTACGAACGCAACGAGCGATCCGTCACGGACACCATCACGATCGGGAACGGGTAGGCGAACAGGCGCAGCGGCGTGATCTCGCTATCCGGGAAGGTGAGACACAACTGATAGGCAGAACGCTCGAAAGCCACCCAATAAGGACCCGTACAATATAAATGGATCGAGGTACGGTTCATGCGCTCACGATCTATGATCTCGTTCAGATGCTCGTTTAGTAACGTAACCAAGCGTATGCCAGAAGGAAGAGAAGGCATGTTTTGAATTTTTAATTTTCAATTCCCACGTGTTTTAGCCAGCGGTCGTAGTCGGCTAACCGACGGATCAAGGATAATTTACTCTTCTTCGGGGAGGATTCCCGACTCCACGGATCGATCAACTCGTGCGCACGATAATAATAGATACTGCTATCCGTACAACCATAAAGCGTAAGTAGTAATAATGCCAACGACTGCTCCGCACGGATCAAGGGTAAGAACGAGACGATCGTTCCGATCAACGACTTTTGCCGCTCCTCGTCCCCTAGTATCGTATAGGCGGGCAACAAGAGAGAATAGAGCTTGCACCGCATCACGGCAGAATCCAGCTGCAACTCCCCATAGGCACGCAAGGTCTCGGTCGCCAGCTCACGATCTATAGCCGTAACGCCACCATCCCCCCAATGACGGCCCAACGCCTCATGAAGACCATTTTGTATCCGGGAATTGTCCAAACGGGTATATACATGCTTGCCTTCCTCGGCCAAGCTGATCACCTCATACTCGCCCGGCTGAACACGCAATAAAGGAACCCACATCCAGTTGTCCACGCATACCATTACCTCCCGCTCGCCAACACCGGGCTGTATTACTACACTTGCCTCAACACCTTTAAAACGACCATCCGTAATGCGTATCCGGTCACCTTTACGCAAATAACCCGCTTCCGGCACATACACCGGAAGCTCATCCGAGTAAGAACGGGCCACCCAACGCAAGTTTTCCATCTCACGATCGGAGACAAAAGGATATGAGCCACGGCCATCCACGCTAGGCAGGAAATTATACAAGGGAAAATCTCGTTTCAAACGAAAGATCTCATACACAGAAGAGCGGATAAACACATAATTGTAGAGCAACGGACGGTGAGTCTCCACCAAACGCCCCTCACGGCGATGCATCTCCACGAAAGAGGGGGCGAAAAAATCGAACGTAGGCTCGCCCAAACGCACCCTGCGATCTAACTCCTTCTCCAAACCCTTGGCTGGACCTTTGTGACAAGCGGGAAGAGATAACACATACCATCTTACGGTGTGGACATCACGCAATGGTAAAGGGGGAAGATCATGACCCATAGATACTTCAATGCCATATCAGCATATTTTATTAATATGCTGATAATCTAATACTTAAATCAAATACTCTTTTCTATTCCCGAAAATTTCAAAGCAATAGAAACCATGTCAATATCTCTTCTATCGGGACGTGGAAGATCGGCTACTTGGGAAGTAGCGTAATCTTCCACGCCGCAAATTTAGTAAAAAACGCCGAATAACAAACAATTTTTA
>ENA-UESD01002978-UESD01002978.1-human-gut-metagenome-genome-assembly--contig:-NODE-2978-length-11342-cov-13.941500_pt1 | contig 11342 bp, 8 predicted proteins | sample MGYA00242985_ERZ507986 | MGnify/ENA primary metagenome ERZ507986 (study PRJEB26167, sample SAMN06115408) | human gut metagenome | host: Homo sapiens | place: China:Guangxi | collected 2016-04-06... | reverse complement strand
ATACCGCCAAGCGAGGTGCGCTTCATTCAGGAGTGCAAGACCGACAAGGCGCGGAAGGCGGTGATAGACGCCATGAACGCCGGGACGGTGCGTGTGCTGTTCGGCTCTACCTCTATGCTCGGAACGGGTGTGAACGCCCAGAAACGGTGTGTGGCTATCCATCATCTCGATACGCCGTGGGTGCGACATGAAGTCGCATAGATAATTGTTGGAATGATACTTACGGGTATCAGCTTTAACCCGCTGTTCCGTCAGCGGTAGCCTACCGACCGATGCACCTTAATGTTGTATTAAGCGGTCGGGACGAAGTACACTTTCGCAAGACAAGACAGAACCGTGAGGGGAAGTCAAGTACGGTTAGTATCATACCGTAGAGTGGCGAGGCTGGATAGTATGGTTAGCGCAAGCGAACTGTTAGTAAACTTCGTAATGTCACGAAAGAGTGTAAGATACTGGCACACTCTACCCAAAAGGGAAGCGGTCGGTTAATCCTCTCCATGGTAGGATTACACGGATATAAGCACCGCCGGAGGATGAGACAGAACCTAACCTATCCGTTAGTTATCTATGTGGAACATGGTAAGCCTGTATTATCTCCTGTCATGTAAAAATGACAGGTAAGCTGACAGCAATGAAAGCCGAATGGTGTGCAGGTATAAGATAACAGAAAAAGCGAACGCCGTTCTGTAATGGAGCGGATACGGATTGAACCGACATCACGGGCTGATGTGGGCGACATCATCCGACACGAAAGTGGGCAGACTTCTGTGACGACATTAGGTAGGCAATCAAACCGAATGTTGTCAAATGGTGATTCTTTACAATTAACTTTTAGAACTTTCAAAAGGAGGAAAGCAAATGAACGAAAACAAGACATCGTGTGCGCCTGCTGACAATCAACAAACACTTTGGGACAGAATAGACTGGACTAAAGCGGAGTTGGCTGTCAGAAAGCTACAAGCACGAATTGTAAAGGCTCAGAAGGAAGGCAGATACAACAAGGTGAAAGCCTTGCAGTGGACGCTGACCCACTCTTTTTACGCAAAAGCCTTAGCCGTAAAGAGAGTTACTTCTAACGGAGGTGGCAACACCCCCGGAGTGGACATGGAAACATGGGAGAAACCCGAAGCAAAAACACAAGCGATAAGCGAACTCAAACGCAGAGGCTACCAGCCGAAGCCATTGAGAAGAGTCCACATCAAAAAGAGTAATGGCAAACTGCGACCGTTGGGAATACCGACAATGAAAGACAGAGCCATGCAAGCACTCTACCTTATGGCATTAGAACCAGTGTCGGAAACAACAGCCGACTCACGTTCATACGGTTTCCGCAAGGAACGCCGCTGTATGGACGCGGTAATGCAATGCCATAACATTCTCCGAAAAGGCTATTCTCCCGAATGGATTCTGGAGGGTGACATAAAGGGGTGCTTCGACCACATCAGCCATGAATGGCTGCTTGCCAACATCCCTATGGACAAGGCAATACTCCGAAAATGGTTGAAATGCGGCTATATCTTCAACAAACAGATGTTCCCGACAGAGGAGGGAACGCCACAAGGTGGCATTATCTCTCCCACGCTTGCCAATATGACATTGGACGGATTGCAGAAAGTCCTTGCAGAGAAATATAAACGAGTTAGAATCAAAGGTAAGTTATATTCGCCAATGGTGAATCTTGTCCGTTACGCTGATGACTTTATAATTACCTGCGAGAACCGTGAAACACTTGAAAAGGAAATCAAGCCATTGGTAGCCGACTTTATGTCTGAAAGAGGTCTGACCTTATCAGAAGAAAAGACGGTGATAACCAATATCCATGACGGCTTCGATTTTCTCGGTTTCAACATCCGCAAATTCGGCAATGAAATATTGACCAAGCCGACCAAGAAAGCCGAAAAACGTTTTATGGAGAATATCCGTAAGGTGACAAAAGGTCATAAGGGTTGCAAGCAGGAATCATTAATCAGGATGTTGAATGCTAAAATTCGAGGATGGGGAGCATATTATCAGCATGGGGCGACACGTGATTCTTTTCACAGAATCGACCATCAGATATTTCTCGCCTTGTGGCAATGGGCTAAACGCCGTCATTCCAAGAAAGGGAAACGGTGGATAAAAGACCGCTATTGGCACAATATCCGAGGGAACAGCTGGACTTTTGCGGCTAAGTTCAAGAAATCAAACGGCAAAGAAGACCAACTTACCTTGTTGAAACTGGCATCTTCGTTTCCTTTTCTGCAATATACGCAGATAAAGGGGGACATGAATCCGTTTGACGCAGACTGCCGCCTGTACTTCAATAAAAGAATGAAGTCAAAGATGCTTGTGACGCTGAAAGGACGTAAATCCCTGCTTTACCTATGGGAAAAGCAAGGTCGGAAATGTCCGATATGTGGTGAACCGATTGACACGCATAAGGCATGGAATGTAATGCCGACTGTACAAGACGGACGGAAATGCAATATGTTGGTTCATGATGAATGTTTCAAATTATCCCGTAAAAAACAATGGAAACAAGAAGTAGGATGAGCCGGTCTCTGCACACGAACAGAGACTTTGAAAAGCTTGAGCCGTATGAGGGGAAACCCTCACGTACGGTTCTGAGGGGGGAAGAGGGCAGTAATGCCCTTGACCTACCCGATAGACATACAAATAATCAACTGAAAGGGGATGGGAAGAGTTCTTGTTTCTCCAACGGTTGTCGGAAAGAAGACAGATGCGCTTACCGGCGTAAGAGACAATCTGGTTGCGCATGGATAAGCCGGAAGTGGTATAATCTCCGGCAACCAGTCGGGGAGTCTCCAGACGCAGGCGGTTCCAATGCGGAGAAAGGGCACGGCACAAACACGGCATATCCGGCAAGCTATCGGCACATGCCAACCAAGAATGACGGTTGTCTGCCATACAATGGACAACGGGACAGCCTCTCACGCTATAAAAAGCAATCCCCTGCCGGGAAGCATTGGACATGATGGAAAGGGAATGCCAGGAAACCACTGCCAACAATGCCAGCAACGCAAAGCAGACTCTACGTACCGTAAGGCGTAGAAAGCCATAATATGCCATCCCCAAGAACAGATAGACGAGCAGAACACCCCATATATCCAACCAAATATCATCGACAGCAGCGCCGGGAAGACGCTCTATCCAGCGGAGCACTTCATTCTGGACATGTACCAATGCCTCTACTACCCTTGCAAACAGATGTTGTACAAAAGGCAGCGGCGTAAGCATCAACAGAAAGACAGCAGAATACAGAACGAGCGACACCATGGGAATTACCCAAAGATTAGTCAACAGAAAATGAGTGGAAAAACGGGAGAAATAGAAAATGACCAAAGGGGCCGTACCCAGCTGAGCCGCCACAGACACTGTCATAAGTCCCCACAAATATCGCAGGAAACGATTGTCAACCTTCCAAAGGGCATATAACTTAGGCTGTACAAGTACAATAGCTGCAACCGCCGAGAATGACAACTGAAAACCGACATCAAACAACCAGACCGGCTTGCACAGCAGCATCAGGAAAGCAGTTGCCGCCAGCGTATTCAGAGTCAGCGGCTTTTCCGGCTGCAAACCGGCAAACGCCAACAAAGAGAACATGATGACCGACCGCACCACCGAGGAAGACAATCCCGTGAAAAAAGCAAAACTCACCAAGAAAAGGACCAGAAGCAAAAGCAACAAAGGTTTTAACCGCCGCCATCGCCTCCACAAAGGACGAAGCACAAACAAGAGCAAAGCATACAGAAACCCTATATGCAATCCCGAAAGTGCCAGTACATGGCTGGCTCCCGAGACGGAGTAGGTCTCCACAATATCATCACTCAGTTCCTCTTTATCCCCCACTGTCAACGCAGCAAGTACCGCCAATTCATCAGTTTCAAAACCCAAACTCCGGTATAAGCCAATCACTTTCTCCCTATAATCCAGTGCCACCTGGCTGACAGTGCGGGAGGCATCATGCCCCGTCTTCCGCCAATGTCCGTCAGCCACGTAGGCCGTGCCGCTATAACCTTTCCGCCTCAGGTAGCGAGCATAGTCAAACTCGTCGGGATTACCATTGTTCGCCGGAGGAGCAAGCCGGGTAGATACCAGCAACTCATCACCACGGCACAAAGTGACCGTAGCAGAATCTTTCGGGAAATAAGCCAGAAAAAGATGATTCCGGGGACAACCCGTAACTGTATCCTGCTCCACCTCTCCCAGCAGGGCAACCCTGCACAATATGCTGCGCTCCCTCTCTTCTGGATGCTCACGGATACAAACCCTATAAACAGCAGGTTTGCCCGAAAAGGGAAATACCGTCTTTCCCTGCTGCCAACTCATCAAGCAGCACCCCGTACCACCCAAGAAAAGGTATACCGCCGCTCCATACACCCATCCGGTATGCTTGTATCTACCTATAATAAAAAGAAAAAGCAGAAAACCTGCCACATACTCCCATGCAGAAAGCACATGTGGAAACGCATCTCCACACAAAATACCAACTACCAACGGCATCAACAGTCGAAGGAAAGGATGCCGTTGCCAGCTGTCGATTATCAATCCAGAAGACGGATTACAGATTCCTTAATGCACGGATGGCCTCTTTCGGGTCGGGAGCCGAGAAAACGGCATTGCCTGCCACCAGTACATCTGCTCCAGCCTCTACCAGACGCGAACCGGTTTCCAAGTTTACGCCACCGTCCACTTCTATCAAGGCCTGCGAACCGGTAACCGTAATCAATTCACGCAACTCGCGCACTTTATCAAGAGAATGCTCTATGAACTTTTGTCCGCCGAAGCCAGGATTTACGCTCATTATCAGCACCATGTATACATCATTAATAATATCCTTCAACAAGGACACGGGAGTTGCCGGATTAATCGTTACTGCCGGCTGCATCCCTGCTTCGCGAATTTGCTGCACCACGCGGTGCAGATGCGGACAAGCCTCGTAATGCACATTCATGACATGTGCTCCCAGAGCCTTCACCTCCGGAATAAACTTCTCCGGCTGTACAATCATCAGATGCACATCCAAAGGCTTCTGCGACAGTTTTGCCACATACTTCAGTACCGGGAATCCGAAAGAAATATTAGGGACAAACACACCGTCCATGATGTCGATATGTACCCACTCCGCCTCACTTTCGTTAATCATTTCAATGTCTCGTGCCAGATAACCAAAATCGGCAGAGAGAATAGAAGGGGATATGATTGGTTTCATAATGTTATGTTCTAAAGTTTACGAACTTTGTTATGTACAAATATAGAGAAAAGATTTAATTCAGCCTAACATTGGAAATCAAAACTCTCACTGCAAACTTACTGCATACCTTTTGCAGCGTCACTGCAAACGTGTTGCAGTAGCACTGCAAAGCAGTTGCAGTCACACTGCATATTAGTTGCAGCAACACTGCAAAGTGGTTTGCAGTGACGCTGCAAAACGAGTGCAGTAGTTTTGCAGTAGGAAGTCACTGAATGACAATCAGTTATTTCATCACGTATCCTTCCGTCAACCGGAAGCCGCGCAACAGTTCATCCGTTTTCAGTCTCTTCTTGCCCGGAAGCTGGAGGGAGCAGATGCCGACAAAGCCATCTTCGGCAGCAACGCGGATATAGGTCTTCCCGTCTGTCTGCAAGGTTCCGGGAACCAGTTGATGGGATTCCCCTATTTTCTCCGTCTCGAAGATTTTTACCACAACAGATTCTCCACCGGGTTGGACCAGCTCCGTCCAAGCGGCAGGATAGGGAGAAAGACCGCGTATAAAATCGTAAATACGCTTCACCGGGCGGTTCCAGTCAATACGACAAGTATCTTTGAAGATTTTCGGTGCCGGACGCAGTTCACCCACGACGGCCATTTCTTCTTGAGGAATACTTTTCACTGTACCGGCAAGAATGGCATCTACGGTTTCTACCACCAGGCGACCGCCCAACAGCATCAGTTTGTCGTGGACGATACCCACGTTGTCCGTATCGGCAATGGGTACCCGTACCTGCTGGATAACCTCACCGGTGTCAATCTCATGTTTCAGGAAGAAAGTGGTGATGCCCGTTTCCGTATCACCATTAATCACCGCCCAGTTGATGGGGGCTGCGCCGCGATACTGCGGAAGCAGGGAAGCATGCAGGTTGAAGGTGCCCAATCGCGGCATGTTCCATACCACCTCCGGCAACATACGGAAGGCAACGACTATCTGCAAATCGGCCTTCCATGCACGCAACGCCTCCACAAAAGCCTCATCCTTCAGCTTCTCCGGCTGAAGAAGCGGAAGATTATGTTCCAGTGCATACTGCTTCACCGGAGAAAACTGGAGTTTATGTCCCCGTCCGGCAGGCTTGTCGGGCATCGTAATGACACCCACCACATTGTAGCCTCCTTCTACCAGGCAACGAAGAGCCTCCACCGCAAAGTCGGGAGTACCCATATATACAATCCTCAAATTCTTCTTTTCCACCATTTCATTTACAGTTTACCATTTACAATGTACCATTTGCGAGGCAGCTCATTTGCCCATTTACAATTTACCATTTACAATGTACGAAGCATCTTCTTTGCGATTTACAATGCCCCATCACCCCGAACGGCAAATAGTAACTTGTAAATAGTAAAATAGTAAATACCAAAAAGTCCTCAGTCTTCCGAAAAATGTACCAATACTTCACGGTACGAGTTGAATATCTTCGACTTGGACACGAAGCCCAAGTATTTGTTTTCCGCATCCACCACCGGCAGATTCCACGCCTTCGTATCATCAAAGGTGCGCATCACCTGCTCCATACTGTCCGTATCATACAGACGTGCCGGAGCCGAAGTCATCAGTTTTCCCACCGTAAAGCGATGATATAACTCCTGGCGGAACATAATGTTCCGGATATCGTCCAACAAGACAATGCCAATCAGCACCCCTTCCTTATCCGTCACGGGAAAGACATTGCGATGCGAGGCAGAAATGGCCTTTACCAGTTCGCCCAAATCCATTTCGGGATGCACGGTCACAAAATCCTTTTCCACCACATTCTCCATCTTCATCAGGGTAAGGATGGCCTTGTCCTTATGGTGCGTCAACAGTTCTCCTTTCTTGGCCAAACGCATGGAATAGATACTATGAGGCTCGAACATGATGATGGTAAGATAGGAACTGACGGAAACAATCATCAGTGGCAGAAACAGGTCGTATCCTCCCGTAAGCTCGGCTATGAGGAACACGCCGGTCAGCGGAGCGTGCATGACCCCACTCATGACCCCCGCCATTCCCATCAAGGCAAAGTTCTTCTCGGGCAGATAAGCCGTCATCTCTATTTCATTGCTGAAATGTGAAAAGACAAAACCGGCAATACAACCCAGATACAACGAAGGTGCGAAGATACCGCCGCAACCGCCCCCGCCATTCGTGGCACTCGAGGCAAAAACCTTGAACAGAATAATCAGTATGAGGTATATCAGCAACAGATTGCCGTGCCCGTAGAAGAAGGAATTATTCATCACCGTGTCCCATTCGGCATTGCTCATCCCATTCAGCAACAATTCTATCGTATCGTAACCTTCGCCATACAACGGTGGGAAAAGGAATATCAGGATACTCAGCATGGCACCGCCCATTATCAGTTTCTTATAGGGAGTTCTCAACCTTCCGAACACGCCTTCCACAGAGTTCATGGCCCGGGTAAAATAAAGGGAAACCAATCCGCAGAAGATACCCAGCATAATGACATACGGAATACGCTCCAGTTCGAAAGCTTGGTCCAGATGGAATTTGAACATGGCATCCGTACCCGTCACGATATAGGAAACAGTTGCAGCCGTCACCGCAGATATCAGCAACGGCAACAAGGAGGACATTGTCAAATCTATCATCAGTACCTCCAGCGTAAATACCAGACCGGCAATCGGCGCCTTGAAAATGCCTGCAACCGCACCGGCAGCACCACATCCCACCAATAGCATCAGCGTACGATGCTCCATCTTGAAGATGGTTCCCAGATTGGAACCGATAGCCGAACCCGTCAGCACAATAGGCGCCTCTGCCCCGACCGAACCACCGAAACCGATGGTAATGGAACTGGCTATGATGGACGACCAAGTGTTATGCCGTTTGATGCGTCCCTGCCGCCGCGAGATGGCGTATAGGATTTTGGTAACACCATGACTGATGTCGTCCTTCACCACGTAGCGGACAAACAATCCGGTCAGGAAGATACCCACTACCGGATAGACCAGATAAAGGTAGTTGGCTTCCGTCGCATTGAAATTATCCGTCAGGAAGTTCTGTATCCAGTGTATGATGACTTTCAGTATCAGTGCGGCGAATGCCGTAAAGATACCTACAAGAAAACTGAGAATCAGTATGAACCGCTTTTCCTTGATATTCTTTTCGCGCCATATGATGAAGCGCTGCAACAAACTCCTCTTGTCCTCTGCCATTTTTCCTTTTATTCGCGAATAATCTTAATGACTCCGCCCTTGCCCAACTTGATGATACTGGACGGTTTCGGGCGTCCCGTTTCCTCCTGGCGGTATCCTACTATATAATCCACCGCAGACTTGATGTCTTCACTTATTTCACTGAAGTTACCGGGAGACGGTTGCCCGCTGACATTGGCAGAAGTAGAGACTATCGCCTTACGGAACTGCTGGCAAAGCCGTTTTGAAAATGCCTCACTGGTGACACGGATACCTACACTACCATCTTCGGCAAGCAAGTTAGGAGCCAGATTACGCGCTCCGGAATAAATTATGGTAAGGGGCTTGTCAGCCAGTTCTATCAAATCCCAGGCAACCTCCGGAACATCCTGCACATAGAAATCCACCTTTACCGGAGAATCTACCAATACCAGCATCGCCTTACTGTCAGAGCGTTGCTTGATTTCATATACACGGCGCACCGCTTCTTCATTGGTAGCGTCACAACCTATACCCCAAATCGTATCTGTCGGATACAGAATTACCCCGCCCTCGCTCATTACCTGGCAGGCTTTTTTAATGTCTTCTATCATTTCTTGATATATAAGTTCACGGATTAACACGCAAAAATAGTATTTTTGCAGCGATTATAAACAAAGTTTAAGAGAAAACAATGGAAGAAATTCAATTTAACCACACCCTGCCCATACAACTACGCTTCAATGACGTCGACAAATTCGGCCATGTAAACAACACTGTTTACTTCTCTTTTTATGATTTAGGAAAAACGGAATATTTCGCTTCCGTATGCCCGGATGTAGATTGGGAAAAGGATGGTATCGTTGTCGTCCATATTGAAGCAAACTTCCTCGCACAGATTTATGGTTCGGACCATATCGCCGTGCAAACTGCCGTCACTGAGATAGGAACCAAAAGCTTCCACCTCGCCCAACGGGTCATTGATACGGAAACCCAAGAAGTAAAATGCGTATGTACCTCCGTCATGGTAGCCTTCGACCTCGCCAAACACGAGTCCAAGCCACTGGAAGAAAAATGGATTGAAGCAATCTGCAAATATGAGGGAAAAGATTTGAAGAAAAAGAAATAAAATCCTATATTTGTCAATTAAGCTAACATTTGTATAAGTAACAATCAGTTACATTTAGTCAACTGCTATGATTCGATTGATATTATTGACCGATTTTACAGAGTCCTTTTCGTACAATCTGCTAAAGGGGGTATTGGCCTATTCCAAAAGCCATGAGCCATGGGTAGTATGCCGTATGCCACCCTCCTACAAAAACAGTCATGGTATAGAAGGAGTCTTGAAATGGGCAAAGACATGGCATGCAGATGCACTCATCGGCAGATTTGACAATGCTGACAACGTGGAGCTATTCCGTGAAAACGGAATTATCGCATTGGCCCAGGATTATAAATCAAGGTTCAGCAATATTCCAAACATCACCGGCGATTACCGCAACACCGGGGCTGATTTCTACGATTATATCGTGGTGGACGAATTCCACCATGCCGCCGCGCCCACCTATCAGAAGCTGTTGGAGTATTATCAGCCACAGATTTTGTTGGGCCTGACTGCCACACCGGAGCGTATGGACGGCAAGAGCATTCTGGATTAATTCGGTGGGCGCGTTGCCGCCGAGATTCGCCTGCCGGAAGCCATTGACCGGAAACTGCTGTGCCCGTTCCAATATTTCGGAGTGACCGATACGGCCGACTTGAGCAGCCTGAAATGGCGCACCGGCGGTTATGACAAGGCCGAACTGTCCAACCTGTACACCTTCAGCGGCATGGTAGCACAGCGCCGCGCTGACCTTGTGGTGAATTCTATCCTGAAATATGTCACCGATATTGACGAGGTAAAGGGGCTTGGCTTCTGCGTTTCCATCGAGCACGCCCGGTTCATGGCGGACTATTTTAACACCCACGGCATCCCGTCCATAGCGCTGACCGGCGATTCTTCCGATGAGGAGCGCAACACCGCCAAACAGCGGCTCATTTCCGGGGAGATTCGTTTCATTTTTGTGGTGGACATTTACAACGAAGGCGTGGACATCCCGGAAGTCAACACCGTGCTGTTCCTGCGCCCCACCGAGTCGCTGACCGTGTTTTTGCAGCAGCTGGGCCGCGGCCTGCGTCTGGCTGAAAACAAGGAATGCCTGACCGTGCTGGACTTCATCGGGCAGGCAAACAAGAAGTACAATTTCGAGGAAAAGTTTACGGCCCTGCTCTCCAACACCACCCACAGCGTCAGCCGAGAGATTAAAGAGGGTTTTGTCTCTGCGCCCAAGGGCTGTTATATCCAGCTGGAAAAGATCGCCGCAAAATATGTGCTGGACAATATCAGCGCCTCCTATGACCGCACCTCCGGGCTTATGGCGCGGGCAACTGCCTTTACCGAGGATACCGGTCTACCCCTGACACTCAGGAACTTCCTCGACTACTATCATCTTGACCCGCGTGCAATTTACAGCAAAAAGGTCTGCTTCAGCCGGCTGTGCGTCCGCGCAGGGGCGGCATCCGATTTTGCAGAACCTTTGGAAGAGAGCATGACCAAAGCCCTTGCACGCTTTGCAGTCGTGGATTCCCGCAGGTGGATCCGTTTTTTGCTGGAGCTTCTGCCAAAGTTGGACAACACCGACTTTGCGGCTCTATCGCCAGTAGAGAAGCGGATGCTGCAGATGTTCTATGTGACCCTCTGGGGCAAAACTGCAGAAAGCTGGGAGGATGAAGAAGTTCTCGATAACCTGTATGCTCTCTCGGATAGTCCCGTTTTGCTGGGGGAACTGCAGGCACTTTTGCAGTATCAATATGACCGCATTGATTTTATCGACGAACCTGTGGATGTAGGCTTTGATTGTCCGCTGGACCTGCACTGCACCTATACCCGCGACCAGCTGCTAGTGGCACTGGACTTTTTGAAGCC
>ENA-UESD01002976-UESD01002976.1-human-gut-metagenome-genome-assembly--contig:-NODE-2976-length-11347-cov-18.378705_pt1 | contig 11347 bp, 10 predicted proteins | sample MGYA00242985_ERZ507986 | MGnify/ENA primary metagenome ERZ507986 (study PRJEB26167, sample SAMN06115408) | human gut metagenome | host: Homo sapiens | place: China:Guangxi | collected 2016-04-06... | reverse complement strand
AAGTATAAATATGCTTTTAACTTACTGAATTTCAGTATGGTTTCGTATACAGCTACGTTGTAGTGAATGAGTTGCATTTTTTTTCTGGAAACAGAGTTCTTTCTTACACAATAGTAGGCTAGAGGCTTTTTGGTATAAGCGTAGCATATTTTGCATTGTTGAAGAATCTGAATGAACAAAGCCCAATCCTGTCTTTTGCGGATAGTAGGCATATAGTATTTCTTCCCCAAAGCTTTTGTATCATAGATAGCTGTGAGACATCCGATTTTATTGTCACGTTTTATCATTTTATACGTGATGCGGCGTGGAGGAATATTGATACCTGTGGTCTCATAGTTGGAATTGCATATAAGATAAGTTGCACAGCAGAGAGCGCACTTCTTTTCTGACATGTAATTGATTTGGATTTCCAGTTTCTCTGGAATCCATCTGTCGTCGCAATCACAGAATGCGATGTATCTTCCTTCAGCTCTTTTGATACATGCGTTTCGGGCATATCCCGGTCCATGGTTTTCTGAGAGTAGTTCTATTTTTACTCTCTTGTCTGCTTGGGCAAATTCCTTCAGAATCTTAATGGTATCTTCATCAGTAGATGCATCGTCAGTTATAATAAGCTCCAGATTTTCGTATGTTTGCCTCAGTATACATTGAATGCTGTCAGCAAGAAATTTGCCGGCATTATAAGTAGGCATGATGACTGATACTAAGTCTTCTTTCATTTTATATTTACCTATTTTCATATTCTAATTTTTTTAGATAACGTTCTCCTTTGCTTTTTATTGTGTTTCGCATGCCCGATATCTGTTCTGAATTTAAATGGTAGAGAAATAAGTGCTTAATAGGAACGTATATAATAGTTGATTTTCAATTTTATAGGATTTAAAACAATATCAAAAAATACTAATTTTTATTGAATAGACCAAACTATATTTGTATGTTTCAAATAAAAAACGTATATTTGCATTAATTTAGAATCAAATTTAGTTTTGGAAGATAAAGCAAGTTTAAAAAAGCATATTAGGTATGCTTTTAGAATTCTCCATATAGATAACATGCCTCATGTTATGAAATATGGTTTGGTACATAATGATTCACCTTTTGCAAGTGATAGTTTTGTGCCAATAGGGGATATGTCTGTTATGGATGCCCGTTCAACGAAGCAACTGCCAGATGGGTCTTTCCTTTCAGAATATATTCCTTTCTATTTTGGTCCCAGGTCACCCATGTTATATAATATTCAGAATGGTAATGGTATATTGACAAAGAAAGAACCTGATGAGATAGTCTATTGCGTAATACGAATAGAGGATGTAATTAATAGTGATTTACATTGCGTTTTTACAGATGGCCATGCATTGAATAATATGAGTAAATTCTATTCCAAGTCTGATTTGCAACGATTGGATAGTTTGGTCAAGATGGAAGATGTTTATGCAACCTATTGGTTCAATCAATCTCCATGGGACGATAGAAAACGAAAAAAAGAGGCCGAGCTATTATTTAAGGATGAAATTCCACCTCAATTTATAGTAGGTTTCCTTGTTTATAGTGAGAAAGCATTAGAAAAAATGATTTCTTTTGGGATTCCTAAAGATAGGATTATTGTGAAACCGGAATATTATTATTAGATATGATAAGATTTATAAAAGGCAATTTATTGGAAAGTACAGCTCAAGCACTTGTCAATACCGTAAACACAGTGGGAGTGATGGGTAAAGGTATAGCCTTGCAATTTAAGGAGGCTTACCCTAATAATTATATTCTCTACAGAAAGGCATGTAAAGATAAACTTGTTCGCGTTGGTTCAATGTTCATAACCCAAGAACAGAATGTATATGGGATTAATAAAATCATAGTAAACTTTCCAACAAAAACGACCTGGAGAAAGCCCTCAGAATATTCCTATATAGAGATGGGGCTCAAAGATTTGAAAGATAAGATTCTTGAATATCATATTGAGTCTATAGCTATTCCACCATTGGGTAGTCATAATGGTGGCTTGGATTGGAATATCGTAAAACAGATGATTATCAGTCAACTGTCTGATTTAAATTGTGAAATTATTCTTTATGAACCAAACGAAGCAATTATAGAGTTGATGAAATCTGAACGAGTAAAATTGACTCCGGCAAGAGCCATGTTGTTATATATGCTCTGTTCTTTGGTTTCGGAAGGTGAGTTCGCGTCAGAATTTGCTGCAGAAAAGTTGGCATATTTCCTGCAAAAATTTGGAGCTGCGGATAGCTTGAAGTTACAATTTAGACAATATTATTATGGTCCTTATTCTGGCAAGGTAAGATTTGTTCTTCATTACCTGAACGGAAGTTATCTAAAAGGTGTAGGACAGATGGAACAAAAGCCATTTGATCCTATCTGGTTGTCACCTGATACATTCAGAGATGTTCAGAAATTCTTGGCAAACGAAGAGAATAAACCTTATGAGGATATTTGTAAGAAGACGGCAAGTTTCCTCTCTGGTTATTATTCCAATTATCTTCTGGAGTTATTGTCAACCGTTGATTTTATATTGCATAATAATGATGATCTTAAGGAGTGGCTGATAATGAAACCTCAAGAAGTATTTGACCTAGTGGTTCTGCATATCAATCAATGGAGTGAACGCAAAAAGTATTTATTCAATAATGAAGAGTATGTCCGTCTTGTGTTAAATCATCTATATAAGATTGAAAAATAATATTTGATTGGATAAGTGAAAAAATAACTGTAAATATGATACAAAGGAAAGTGTTTGAAACTCGATCCTTTAACTATGTGTTACTTCATAAAAAAGACACAAAAATGTACCAAGTTTTTTTATCGATACTAAAAAGAATATGTAATATATAGGCAATATGAAAAAAAGTTTGTTGATGTTTTTATTCTTTTTGGTTTTGTTTTTGGGTGGGGACTCATTTCAGACGCAGGCAAAGAAAAAAACAAAAGATAGCTATAAACTTGTTTTTTGTGATGAGTTTAATCTATCTGATGGGTCTCAACCTGATACAGCAATATGGAGTCGCTGTCAACGATATAATAGTCAATGGAATCGTTGGGTCAGCGATTCTAAAGATGTTATATATATAAAAAGAGGAAAACTAGTGTGTCGTGCAATTCCTAATTCGAACGAAAAAGGAGATACGGCAAAGATGTTAACTGGAGCAATATGGACAAGAAATAAATATGCTTTTCAATATGGACGCTTGTTGGTGAGAATGAAGACAAACGTCATAACGGGCAATTTTCCTGCAGCCTGGCTTGGAAGACAGCAGAAAGATGGACATAAGGCTCCGTATGGTGAAATTGATGTTGTGGAGATGTTTGGAAGTAAGCAAGAATCTAACCATAATATACATACTCAATATACTTTGGATAATCCCAAGCATGGACTTAGAACCAGTTTCAAACATGATGTGGATGTAACTAAATGGCATAGAGTGGACTCCTAAATATGTAAAATGGCTCGTTGATGGACGACTGGTGGGAATCTATTATAAATCTTCTGATAAAGAACTGCTTAAAAAGCACCAGTGGACTTTTGATGACAAGTTCTTTATTCTCCTGAACCAGAGTGTAGGAAATGGAGCTCACGGTATGATTCCAGACATAACTAAGACATACGAAACAGAATTTGATTGGATAAGAGTTTATCAAAAGAAATAGATATGGAAGGTATAAAAAACATTTTGGCTGCAATATTGGTGAATTTTCCAGTTGCAGTTGTGAAGATGCGCTATTTGATGAGATTCAAGCGACTGCCAAATCTCAAGAATCCTCACGATTTGAATGAAAAAATCTTGTATCAGAAGCTATATACAGATACAACGTTGTGGAGCCGGTTGGCAGACAAGGTATTGGTTAGAGACTATGTTAAGGACTGTGGCTTGGAAAGTATACTAACCAAATTATATGCAGTATGGGACAAGGCTACAGATATTTGTTTTGATGAGCTTCCTGATGCTTTCATGCTGAAGTCTAACAATGGCGACGGAAAAGGAACTAATATTGCGATTTTTGACAAGAAAAGATTGTCTGCATCTGACATCAAGTCATTAAAGGATATGGCTGCTGGCTGGTTGAAACAAAAGAATATTGGGGCTTTGTCTGCAGAGCCACATTATAATTCTATCAAGCCTCTTGTGTTTGCAGAGGAATTGTTACCTATTCCTGAAGGTGAAAAGTCCATTGTGGACTATAAGCTTTGGTGCTTTAATGGAGAACCTTATGTTTTTTTGGTGATATCTAACCGTAAGAGTGGAGGAGAGGCTGAAATTGCATGTTATGATTTAGATTGGAAGGATCGTTCCGACTTGCTTGCAAAAACTAAGCATTATAATATTAGAAAAAGCGGTTTGAAACGTCCGGAGAATTTGGAAACCATGATAGAGTATGCTAAGATTCTGGCAAATCCTTTCCCGCAAGTGCGAGTGGATTTCTATGATATTGAAGGTAAAATCTATTTTGGGGAACTTACCTTTACTTCGTTGGGGGGTATGATGAATTATTTCACGCAGGAAGCTTTGAATGATATGGGAGAAAAAATAAATCTTTCCTATGCTGGCAGATGCTAGCATGGGAAAGATTTATTTTTTAAATATGTGGGATGATTCGTCCTTTAGGACATACCACAGTAAAATGGTCTGGTACATCATCTATGACGATAGCCCCCGCACCTATATTAACATGATTACCAACCTTAACTCCTCCCATGATAATAGCCCCTGCGCCTATTGTTACATCATCACCGATGACAGGTACTCCCGTTTTTTCCACTGCAATGGTAACACAATGATAGATGGTGCAATTGTTTCCTATCTTGGCTGCACCATTGATGATGGTGGAGTAGCTGTGGATAGGGCAGAAGCCTTCGCCAATATGCGGGGAAAGGCGCATGGAACTGATTTATGGTAACAGTATGTTAAGTAGGTGTCTTGGGGCACCTATGCGCATATAGAAAAGGTTACGAAACTCAGCTTCATCAATCAGTGTGCTGCATAATTCCCATAGCAGGAAGTTTTTCTCCTTTAACTGGTCCCGATACTGGGGGCGAGCCATAATATCCTAGTTGATAATCAATCTCTTGTGCTTGTAGAGCGCATATCAGATGATATGGGGCAACACCCTAGGTAAATTTGCCCAAATTTTAAGTTTATTCATTTTCTTACTTTAGTATCTTTCGGAAAAAATCGTCATTCAAAACTCTGACCGTATCATATTCCATTGCCTGTTTTCTGCAATATTGGGTCATCTCAGCTACCTTTGAATTGTTGCTGATAAATGAGGTCATGGCATCAGCCAGTGCATCTACTTCCTTGCTCTTGATAATCACACCAGTTGTGCCGTTATCAATTATTTCTGTGTTGTACCCCCATTCGGAAGCGATGACAGGTGTTCCTGCAATCATGGCGTCAATCAAGATGCCAGGGAAGCCTTCGCCCTTCCAGAATGTAGGAAATAACATCGCGGAATAACTTGCCAGAACATCATAGTTTGAAATATCTGCAAGGTTGAGGAAACCCTTGTATTCTGCATTAGGGAGTTCGTTGATTACATTGAGAAAATGTAACTTGTAGGAATCTTCTATTTTTCCATAGAAATGCACAATAAATTTATCTTCACCAATCTTTTTGTTTATTCTTTTTGTTGCCTCAATGATGAGGTCGCATCCCTTTTCTGGGATGATTCTAGACAAGAATACAAATCTGAATGGTACAGGAATCTCTGTGCTTTTTTCTGGGATGTATGCAATTTTCTTGAAGTTAGGAATGTGGATTACATTCTTGTATCCCAAAAGCTCCATCTTGCGTTTCATCTCCTGGCTTTCTACCATAAACCACTTGACAATGGAGTAACATTCCCTTTGCTTCATCTCCAGTTGGGAGATGAAGTTGGGGAGTATTCCACCTATGACGAAATAGTTCAAGCGGATTGCCGGAAACAGCATCTTCACTATCTTTATCAGCTTGAATGAACTATAGGTGTTTAAAGATATGATAATGTTTTTCTTTCTGTATTGCCAGATAGAACGGAGAACATTCAACAGTACGGAAGGATTCTTCTTCCAGTTGTTAGTGTTGACGTGTTTCAGCGACACAAATACCTCTTTCAGTCGGTTGAACAACTGAATGTTCTTGGCATAAACACCATTTGACGTATCTTTGTAGTTGCCGCAATCTCCGATAAGTAGTATCTTCTCCATAATCTTATTATTTACATGTGTTCAACGCATTTCTTATTGCATTTAACCATCCATGCCCGAAACGGTCGTCTGGTTCAACATAATCGCCTTCGCCCCATTCGTTCCATGCCTTAAGAAATAGAATCTGATGCTCTGGTGCCTTATGCTTGATGAGTCCGATAGCCTCTTCTATTGTCTTCTGGAATTTTTCTGGTGTGGCATTAATCAGTGGGTTGGTAGCAACTCCGGCTCTTGGCGTGCGGTCCCATTGTGGCAACAGTGACGGATAAACATTCTCCCATGTATCCTCTTCAACATAGTAATGTTTCATTACGTCGCTGTAGTCGCAGATATTAGAGGTTGGCAAGAAACTGTTCTTTGTCAAGAAATAGAATAGCATTCTCAGTTTTCCCTTGCTCATCGACTGTGCTCTGGCAAGTCCTGATGGCAGCACTGCGTCAAATCCCAAATCAAGTACCGACTGATAGTGTTCGGCTGCCTCATCTGTAGCCCAAAGCGACAGCTTGCCGTCCTTTGCTGAACGTCCTGATGAGTTGGTGGTATAGCCCACGAAATGAATACCTTTTAAGCCATTCTCTTTTGCCATCTTCTGCCAGAGTTCGATGAACTGCTTCACGTTAGGTATAGCTTTAGGTTGGTAAATAGCAAATAGAGGTTTACCGTCAACCGTAATATATCTCTTGTCGCGGAAAGCAGGCAACAGGGCATTGAAGTGGGCTATATGATCCTCTGTGGAATACTCCATCTTCATAATCATGGAATCCCTGCGAATGCTTTTACCTTTAACCCATGTCTTGTTGGTCCAATCATGGTTAGCCCAGCAGATACAGAATGGGAAATCTGGCTTTCCAGAAGCAAGCACCTCATTAAATGGGCGCTCTAGCAATTGTTTTCCATTGCCAAACCAATAATGGTAATAGCAAAAGCCTTCGATACCTGCTTCTCTGGCCAGTTCTGCCTGCTGCTCTCTCACCTCAGACAAACGTAAATCATAGAAGCCTAAATCAGCTGGTAGGTGAGGCTGATAATGTCCTTTAAATAAAGGCTTGGCCTTTACTACGTTGGTCCATTCTGTGAATCCCTTGCCCCACCACTCATCGTTTTCAGGGATAGGGTGGAACTGGGGTAAATACAATGCTATAATTCTTGGTTTCATATTTTCTTTATTATTTAATTTTCTGTTATTATAATTATACTTTCCAGATAAATTGGAAATCAATATAGTTCAAACCATAGTTTATATATATGAGTCCTAGCAATAGCACTATTGTAATTCCTAACCATCTTGGTCTTATAGTGCATGCAATGCAAGGAAACAGAAATATTCCTACAACTCTGAGCAGTAAACTGATTCTTTCAGCAATAACTGGAATGAATGAGAGTGATGCATAAGCGAGAATTCCTAATGCAAATATTTTGATTATAATAGGAAAGTACCTATTGTATTCTGTTACCGTTTTTGAAAAATACATGAGATAGAAGTATATAATAATGTTTAACAAGTACAGCGGACCGAATACGTTTACTCCGGCCATTGATTGCCCTGTATCTTCTGCCTGTTGATAATTCGCCAATTTAGCACCTATAAACGGTATGTCGAGCATCATCATCACACCAACGCCGATAAAGTATATAGCATATCCGGTAGGAATGACGCAGCACCAAAAAATCTTTCTTTTGCCTTTTAGCTCTTTGTTGTTAAGTAAGAGCAGAGGAATAAGTGCAAGTCCTGAAACATGGAAGCATGAACCTGCCAAGATCAAGAAAAGTGCCCATTTTCGCTTTCCTTCAGCTATCAGCGTTAGTGAGAGTAAGAACATTCCCGATAGAACACCTGTTCTGATTTGGGTCATCTCATGAACGCAGAAATAGAAACTGATGTAGATGGCAAGTGATAGAAAGGTAAAATCTGTTGTCTTGCGTATTGCAAGTAATTTCAGCCCAACTCCCATGATGGCATATAAGATGAACAATATATGCACGTCATTTGTGAATAGATTGAAGAATGCAGACAATAGGAGATAAGTGAACTCCGTATTTTCTGTTGCTGTCGCAGAATAGTAGTTCCTATATACCATTTCGTAGTTCTCGGAATCAGGATCTAGACCAACTTCTCTCAATCCTGCCGTTAATACCAAAGAAACGAGAAAAAAAAGCATCAGCTTATTCTTCTGATTGTCTTGAAAGTGCGATTCTATAAGGGCACATAAGCCTGCAAGTATGAAGAGAGATATGATAATATATGCCATTTTTTATTTTCTCTTTATGAAATTCATTGCAATCTTTGTTATTTGATGCCGTTCAGAACTGTTTGTTCCAAATACTGTAAAGAGTATGATGGTTATCATTGGTGACACCATGAAAACCATTAAAAGTCGAATGATGTCATTATCAATATAAGTTCTGAATGTACTAGTAGCCAAATAGCTTATAACTGTTATTACTAAGCCGCGTAGTAGAAACTCCTGTAAGTAAGTCCTTAATTTGAATGACTTATGGCTTTTCTTCAGTATTACGATCCTTATGAAATGAGCTATAATGATAACACTCAACATAGAAAGTAGTACACTGTACGAAGGCATGCCCCATTTCAGCATCATATAGGCTAGGGGCAAGTGCATTAAAGTCATACTATCTGTACAGATGTAATAGAACTTGACATTTCCGGTTGCTTGTATAATTGTCGTTATTGGACTGCTGATAGCAAGACAAACGGTGTATATAAGAATTATGCGTGCAAACGTTATAGCTTCAACTGTTGGTGAACCGAGCCAGATAGTGAGCACTTGTTCCATTTCTATAAAAATAGGAATAGCTATTGCAACTAAAAGGTATAGGATGCATTTGTTACTGATGCCAAACATCACGTCAAGCGTTTGTGTTTCATTTGCGGCATAGGCTTTTATCATTGGTGCTCTAAATGCAAGAACTATACTGTTTGCCAATGATAACGTTGCATTGTATATGCTGATAGCTATGGCGAAGGCTGCATTTACAAGTGGACCGAAGAATATATTGAGGAGGATTGCACTGCCCTGAATTAGTCCTACTCCTGCCATTGATCCTAGCATAGACCACCCTGTAAATGAAAGCAGCTTTTTGTATTTTGACTTACTTTTAATAAAAGTATATCTGCATTCTGTATAGTGCTTCTTTGCATATGCCATATATGTAGTAAATACGATAATAGCAATGATGCTAAGACTTATTGAATAGAAAACGAGATTATCTATAGCAAATATTCCGATAAGGAATGCTGCCAAGAGTTTTAAAACACAGTCTAAGCAGGAAACCAATGCATATACTCCCATTTCTTCATGAGCATAAATTGCTGCTGTATATGGAATTTGAAGCAGGGTAAAGAAGAAGGAGTACATGGCAAATTGGAATGCGATGTTAGCTGCATAAAGACGATTGTCTGGTATTGTCATCTGCGAGTTGAGCATCCAGATACCTACAGTCTCAAATATCAGGAACAAGAGGATACAGAAACATATTACTACATTAGTACTTACAGAGAACACTGTTTGTAATTTATCTGTTTCTCCCTTGCCTGAAAGATAGGAATAAAATCTCTGTATTGCTTGAGAAAATACTGGAATTAAGCAGGAACTCAATGTGACAACACCTGCTACGGCATTATAGATTCCGTAGTCGCAAGCACCTAGTCCTTGAAGTAACAAACGCACGGCATATAGGTTGACTATTGTCAAAACCAATATGCGAATAAACAACATGAGCGTGTTTTGTGTTATACGTTTAAACTTGTTTACCTTTTCCACTTTTTTCTGGAGGTTATTTAATAATTAAATCCCTTATGCTATATATACTTAGTATTATTACAGCAAAGAAGCACATTCCAAGCACAAATATCATGCGTTTAGGACCTGTTGCTTTGATTGGTACAGCTGCACCCTTGATAATAGTGAAGGCTGGTGTGCGTTCTTGTACTTTTGCTTTGGCTGCCTGATACTGTGTTACCATTGCACTATAAGCATTATACTTTAGCTGCATATCGTTTTCCATATCATCTTGCTTTGATTGCAAACTAGCCAATTGCACATCAGTATTGGCATCAGCGTATGAACCATATCTTTGGCGAGCTTTTTCGTACTCATGCTTTGCTTCAGTCATGAGGGTCTTGTAATATTGTTCGTCTACACGAGCTTTGCGGGTTCGGTAGTTTGTGATATATCCCTGAAGACGCTCTTTTACGGAATCCGCAATAGTCTTGCAAATCAGAGGATCTTGAGCCTCTGTGGAAATGGTAATAACGGCAGTTTTCTTGTCGATATTGATGGTGATGTTCTTACGGATGGCTGATGCTACATCATCTTGTTTCTTTGAAAGCATGTAAGGATTGATCTTTTTAGAAACTCCTGTTGCTTTCTTCTCTTGAAAGAGTTTTTTGATGTAACCAAATCCCTTTGCCCAGAAAGTATACTCTTGATGTTTAGTCAGATAATCGTAATAATTGCATTTTACGCTTCCGTCTTCTGTTGTTACCTTGATATCAAATAATCCAACTACGAAACCATTGTCTTCCATCAAGTCAGGGTAGAGCATCGGGTTTATAGCGTCGGTTGTTTCCATATTTCCAAGGTCAATACCAAAAGAAGAGGCCAACGAACCGAGTGTACCACCAATATTTGAATTGTTGTTCACCTCAGGTGCTAAACTCAGACTTGATGTATATGTACGAGGTATACAAAGAATATATGCGCAAGAGAGAACAAATACTATAGGTAATACGATATAGTATAGTTTTCTCTTAGACCATATCTTCTTTATAATGATTCTGAGATCAATTACCTCAAGATTATTATTATTATTATCCATTTTTACTTTGTAATCAATTTCTTACTTACTTATATTAGCAATCGTAGCAATCATGGCGATGCTGCTAACTTATTTCTGCTTCCAACTCTCAACTCCTCTTGTCTTGCTGGAGAAGTTGATGCCAAGCTTGACAACTGTTCGCTTATCCATAACGAAAGGAGCTGCATAGTTTTTGACTTCTATCTGTTGCAGAGCTTCTTCGGCGCTTCCATCTAATTTGCATTCGATGATGTAAATGTAGTCGGAAGTTTGAATGAGAATGTCCATCCTGCCTTCACTTGTCGGTATTTCTACCTGTGTGTGGAATCCCAT
>ENA-UESD01002971-UESD01002971.1-human-gut-metagenome-genome-assembly--contig:-NODE-2971-length-11381-cov-16.383581_pt1 | contig 11381 bp, 9 predicted proteins | sample MGYA00242985_ERZ507986 | MGnify/ENA primary metagenome ERZ507986 (study PRJEB26167, sample SAMN06115408) | human gut metagenome | host: Homo sapiens | place: China:Guangxi | collected 2016-04-06... | reverse complement strand
AATCAACGAGATGCACAACTTTTTTCTCCATAAAAATATACTAATTTTCAGGCGGTTTTTTAATTCCGCCAACAGGTTATATTAATATTATTATGTTACTTACTAACGAATTTCAATTCCATAAAGGTACAATTAGAACCACTCAGCAGAACATCAGAGCAATACTCGTCAAGGCATTTCAATTCCATAAAGGTACAATTAGAACTAGAATATGGTAAACCATAACGAGATAGGTTACGAGATTTCAATTCCATAAAGGTACAATTAGAACACCTGACTTTCAAAATACTTCCAAAGACACTGATAATTTCAATTCCATAAAGGTACAATTAGAACGACTTCGTGCCCCATGCTCACCAACTCATTTTGTCTTAATTTCAATTCCATAAAGGTACAATTAGAACATGTTGGTAGTACTATTGCTGGTGGTTATCAAGCCAATTTCAATTCCATAAAGGTACAATTAGAACTTTCAGCCCTATAACCTGACTTCCGCCTAGCGCGATTTCAATTCCATAAAGGTACAATTAGAACTTCGTTTTTTGAGCGACAATTTTATGTCGATTCATTATTTCAATTCCATAAAGGTACAATTAGAACCAGCAGGATGCTCTGTGTCGCTGCTGTCTTCAACTATTTCAATTCCATAAAGGTACAATTAGAACTGTAAGTCTTCTGCTCTCGGTGCAGGTCTTATTGCATTTCAATTCCATAAAGGTACAATTAGAACTTGGATAGCCCATCTGTGAACTTAGTATATTTTCTTGTATTTCAATTCCATAAAGGTACAATTAGAACATCGCACTTATCGGTGAGATGGAAATGGTCGGCAAATTTCAATTCCATAAAGGTACAATTAGAACTGAAGAAGGATGGAGTAATGCCTACCAGTCTTCGCCATTTCAATTCCATAAAGGTACAATTAGAACGGGACTGTCGAAACGTGCCTTCAACTCCTCGACCTATTTCAATTCCATAAAGGTACAATTAGAACATACAACGGTGCTTTCTGTTTTGGTCTTAAATCTATTTCAATTCCATAAAGGTACAATTAGAACTTACCAATTCTGACGGCTCTCAGAGTGCTTTTGCCTTAATTTCAATTCCATAAAGGTACAAATAGAACTTGGATTACTTTAACGGCGTGCTTCCAACTGCTCAGTAATTTCAATTCCATAAAGGTACAATTAGAACTTCTCATACTCCGCTCAATCGCTTTTGGCGTTGGTCATTTCAATTCCATAAAGGTACAATTAGAACGTGCTGGTTCTTTGATTGGCGGTTTGTTCAGTTCCCAATTTCAATTCCATAAAGGTACAATTAGAACATCCGGCTGTCCGATACATCCGAAGCTGCCTTCTTTATTTCAATTCCATAAAGGTACAATTAGAACATGCCCTAGCGGTTTAGATGACTACACTACCCAGATTTCAATTCCATAAAGGTACAATTAGAACCTATCTCCGTTTCTTTCAGAAAGGTTTCGACGCTATTTCAATTCCATAAAGGTACAATTAGAACAACGAGACCTTCCGGACTTGATACCAGGCGAATGCCATTTCAATTCCATAAAGGTACAATTAGAACCTGCTGCCTCTTCGCTCACGTCCTGCCCTGATTCTATTTCAATTCCATAAAGGTACAATTAGAACAATAATAAGGGGCGAGCGTTGCCGCTTCTGCTTCGGTATTTCAATTCCATAAAGGTACAATTAGAACCTAAGAACAGGGCGCAGAGGGTAAAGAACTCGACGATTTCAATTCCATAAAGGTACAATTAGAACCGGCAGAGAATGCCGCCGCCTGCGAGCAGGTGGAAGCCGATTTCAATTCCATAAAGGTACAATTAGAACGCCGATTGATGTAATCGTGAACGACCTGTTCGGCATTTCAATTCCATAAAGGTACAATTAGAACTTCATTTCACAATCCATGTAATCAACAATAAATTTCATTTCAATTCCATAAAGGTACAATTAGAACGGTGGAGTAGGGCTTTTCGCTGTCTTTCTTACCCAATTTCAATTCCATAAAGGTACAATTAGAACGATTCGCAAGCAAGCAACACGCCCGAGGGCAGTGATTTCAATTCCATAAAGGTACAATTAGAACATTCTTCGGGTTGTTGGCTTACTTACCATCAGCTATTTCAATTCCATAAAGGTACAATTAGAACTAGATATTTCTCTCTTTATTGCCTTTGCCAATGATGAATTTCAATTCCATAAAGGTACAATTAGAACTCTCCGTGCAGTTCGGAGAAAGTGAAGTTCTTGGATTTCAATTCCATAAAGGTACAATTAGAACGGATGTTTCAACAGCTGAAAAGGTTTACGATGCAAATTTCAATTCCATAAAGGTGCGATTAGAACGACAATCCCAGAGAAGTTTGTGTTAAACTCGATTATTTCAATTCCATAAAGGTGCGATTAGAACCACAAAACCAGAAACGCACAAACGTGCATTTATGATTTCAATTCCATAAAGGTGCGATTAGAACTATTTATAATTTAAAGTTCCCGTAGCGCCCAGCGGAATTTCAATTCCATAAAGGTGCGATTAGAACACCAGTAACAAGCTTGGTGTTGGTGGTAGCAATATTATTTCAATTCCATAAAGGTGCGATTAGAACAAATTATGATGCCTAGTTATCATGATGGTTCTGTATTTCAATTCCATAAAGGTGCGATTAGAACTTTGAACAGTTCTTCCAACCAGAGTTTGACCGTCTATTTCAATTCCATAAAGGTGCGATTAGAACACCAAATTAGTTTTAACACCTGTTGTAACGGTAGAATTTCAATTCCATAAAGGTGCGATTAGAACATGCTGCTGCAGCTATGTTGTCTGCGAATGCTAGTATTTCAATTCCATAAAGGTGCGATTAGAACAAAATACCATCCTCAGAAGGAAAGGCATACATCATATTTCAATTCCATAAAGGTGCGATTAGAACTTTCTTCTTGTTCTTCGGTTTCTCCTTTTGAGAAGTATTTCAATTCCATAAAGGTGCGATTAGAACGATTTGTCGCATCGCCACATGTTTACCGCTCAAGTATTTCAATTCCATAAAGGTGCGATTAGAACTTATCGCAATGAGAAGTGGCAGCCTTTTGAGCCTATTTCAATTCCATAAAGGTGCGATTAGAACCCGTTAATCCTTAGGCATAGATGCTTGAAGAATCAATAGGTTTGTGGGTGCAAAGATACAAAAAATCTTCAGAAAAAATGTCGATGCCTAAAGATATTTTTTCTGCGACCTTACGACAACCTGCCTATTTATGGAGGTTTCAATAAGTCAAAGAACACTTTTGGAGGTTTTTCCGAACCTAGAAACGGAAAAATAGAACCACATCGACAACTCTTTATAAGAAATTATCGGTAGACATTCTTTCTTTTCCAAGAATCTGTTTGTTCATATTATACCCCATTTTATTGGTGAAAACAATGACACTATCCTCGGATTCATCAATGATAGCTTTCATCTTCATTTGCAATTCCCGAAGTTTAGCTTCAGATAATTCTCCCTCCAAAACTGAGTTCTGAATCCAACACAAATATTGGCGGCAAAGTTTCAACATTTTGCCTACTCGCTTCTCACCAACATCATAAACTATAATCACATACATATCACCAATACATTTTAAAAGGTTTATATTCTTCTATTCCTAAAATATCTTTTAGTAGCTTATAGCATTCCAACTTTATAAGATGCTTATAGCTTACATTACGTCCTAAAGAACGATGACGGAAAGTCTCATCATAACGCTCTTCCATAGCCTTTACAAAAATCTTCTTTCCCTTTTCGTTCAAAAGACATTTGTTGAGTTTTTTATCAAAATGACTGGTACTTAAAGCATGTTTATTGAGTACCTTGAAGATGACTCTATCCACGATAATAGGTTTGAAAATCTCGGATATATCCAGACATAACGAAAAACGCCTTTCTCCCGGAGTATGCAGAAAGCTTATCGTTGGATTGAGTTGAGTTTGATGAACAGCTCGGAGAGTTTCGGTATAGCACATCATATTGCCAAAAGAAATGAGAGCATTTACCTCGTTCTCCGGCGGTTGCTTGGTTCTTGACCCCATGTTGAAATCATCGATAATGATATCGAATGCAGCATAATAAGCCTGTCTGATATTTCCCTCAATTCCCATTATCTCATCAACAGCCTTTGCATCCGGCAAAGTATTACTCAATCTCTTAATGGTATCGATAATATCCTGCAGGTCTTTTCCTCTGCGATTATAATAGTTGAGGTTCATAACCATATTCCAAGCTGCTCCCTGAATGAATTTTCGAGCCAATTCAACTCTTTTCTTCTTGTTTTGGTACGCAGATGTTTGTGCCAACAACGCCTTGCCAGAAAGAAGACTTTCACGTGGCATGAAGCTTCCGGTATAGTTCTCATAATAGTCGAAGAAGTGGACAGGAATACCTTTCTGCCCCAGAAAGTTGAACAAAGCACTATTTGCCCGCAGACTTCCAAAGGCATACAGTTCCGCAACATCCTCAATAGGAATATATCGAGGTTGCTGCTTGATTTCTTCATTATCTTCATTCACGATAACAGGCGTGAACTTCAGCGTATTGTCCCTTCTCTCCATAATGCCGGGATTGAACAGATAGAAACTTCTTTTCATTCTTCTTCCTCCAACTCGTTTATATAACAAAAATCGAAATAACTACAATTCTTACAGATGCCTTTCTTGACTTTAGACGGGCAAACATCTTGAGAGATTATCTGAATGATGTCTTTAGATATAACCTGAATGTCATCTCTATCAACATCTGTCAAGATTACTTCTTTTGTCTTTCTCAAAAGAGGATATTCCAAGATGCCCTTCACGCCATCTATTCCATGTTGCTCGAAAACATACATGTAATATTTCAGTTGCCATTCATGAGCTTTATCCACCTTATTAGATTTCTTTATCTCATGGATGACCTTGTTCTTGGCATCATAGTAATCTACTTTGATACCATCAATCTCCACTTCCTCATACTTTGATGTACGTTGCGGATAACTTGATTCATGCACCAGCTTTCCTTCATAGACCAAATCTGATTCTTGTTCCATGTTGATGCCATTGGCAAACAGCCATAGTTTGCGATGGCAAAGCTGGTAATAGTTGAAATGAGTACCTGTTATGACCATAGAGAAAAAACAATAGGAGGCTCCAAGTAAAAACCAGGAGCCTCATCATTTACATTAAATCTGATTCTCGTAATCAAACGCCATCATTCTATCAACCAACTCCTGCTTAGCCTTAGCCAAAGCATCTGCGCTTTCCGTCTCAGTCACGACATAACTTGCACATGGAAGAGTTATAAATGTCTTGGCACCAGCATTTTCATCAACGATAGGCTTTGCCTTTGGTTTAGATTCTCCATCCTCAACAAGTTTGGCACGAATAGCTGCTGCTAAAGTATTAGCATTATCACTAATAGCAATGGCTAAAGTCTCCATCAAACTGAATGTTCTTGCCTGATTGGATGTGATATGCCAATCAATCAGAGCATCGGCTATAGCTGGAATAATCTGCTCACGCTGTTCTTTCGGCATCAATAAGCATTCACCAAAAGAAGTAGTGATTACCTTCCATCCATCTTCTTTCAGCTTCTCTACCATATCTGATGTAATCTCTGGTTCCAACTGATTAGTTGAAACGCAGAACAAACGTCGCAAATCAATAGCTACATCATATACAAAAAGACCAGTTGCTCGATTATTATTATTAGGAATCCATTTGCGATACAAACTTCTATCACTTCCAGCCAAGAGGTTACTAATCTGCTCTTCTGTCAAACGATTTCCATTTGCATCACGCACAACAACTTTATGTACGTTAGGCTTATCAGAACGATCAAAAGAAATATTCTCCTTAGGAAATGCAGCCAAAAGCGGATGCAAAGGTGTCATCGCAGAAATACTTAAAGGACTTCTGCGCTTTACCGTTTTTTCCTTACCATCTTTAACTGCTCTCATCCAACCACCTAAAAGCTGGTCTATATAATGTGGATCGCAAGACGAAAGGACCTCACCTTCTTTAAGTGCACCTTTCTTATCTACATCCCAAAAGAACTCGGTAGGAGAAGGTTGAACACCTAAAACATCGTTAAGTTGCTCCATAATAGAACGCTTAACCTGCTGACCGCTGGAGTATGGAACTCTTACGTTGAACTGCGGGTCATAATAAGATTTCTGACCATCTTCTACACAGAATACTGTGAACGCAGCATGCTTGAAACCTCGCAAATAAATAAAAGAATTCTCTTTCATAATCCTGTATTTTTAATTGTTATTATAATGTCTTATACTGGAAACGCAAAAGTGTTAAGAAGTATGGTACATTGTCTGTTGGCATACCATGAATCTCCTTCACGATTCCTTTAAACTCATCTTTCTTATCAATGAATGAAACAACCTCTGTAGCAGCTGCTATGAACTGTTTCTTATTAGTTGCATTGAGCACTGTCTCAACCAAATTTTTACGTTTGGTACTGATAGACTTATCTTTATCACTAGAGGCTTCGTTCAACAACTTAGCCAACTCTTGGGATTTCTCCCATAATTCATCATTATTCAACATAGCGTATATCCAAATTATATAAACATTGTAATTAATATTATCATAATTATGTGCCTTTGGCTGTTTTCCCTTATATACATAATCTCTAAGCCCTTTAGGCTCCATAGCTTTTATACCTATAGCCCCATAAGTACAAGCCGTTTTGAATCCAATTGCAGTTCCCCATAAAGACTCTGCATTTCTACCATCGCTCATCCCAAATATCTTTTCATAAAGATGAATAGGTCGGCGTATTTGAGTCAAATCAAAAGGGATAAATCCAATGGTCTTATTTGTCTTCCCTATGCTATAGATGTAGCCCAAAATTTGAGAATTTCTGTACTTTTTAGAAACAGCAATGAGAATCTTCGTCCATGTTTGGGTATCAATATTAATTATTCCATCCTTATTCGTATTGTAAGGACTATATCCCGCCAAAGGCATATCTGCATCATATTCTCTCGGATCATAATAATGGGACAGCCATTGACCATTCCAAGTATTAATTTGATTTCCTTTTAACATAGATGTCTCATTAAGACACTTACGATAGAGCTTCCAACCTTCAAAAATATCTAGAAGAATCTCTTTTTTGCTAAAAAGAATCGAAAAACCTCCTTGTACACCAACTCCAAGAGCATCTCCAATCCAGGAAGCATAGCTCTCTTCTTGAGAATTAGGCAACTTCAAATCTGTCACTTGACCAGATGTCGGGGCAGCAATATCTAATGAAGCATATCCACGTGCAATACTCATGTCAGCTTCGCTCTTATCAGTTTTCTTAATCATTTTCTCGAAGCGACATTTCCTCTGCTCAGGAGTTTCGTATGTTTTTTTCCCCTTTATCATATCATCCCAACTTAACTTTGGGTTTTCCAAAGGCGAATTGCCTGCAGTCATCATATACTTGTTTTGATCAAAAAACAAGGGATAGAACTGCTCCAAAAAGAAAGTTCGGGCATCATAGCTGGTGCCATATTTTTCATTGTAAGCATTCAGGAATATCTTTCCAATATTTGATGTTATCATATTTTATAGTATTTCAAACGATTGATAATATTCTATTCTACACAAATCGGGTAACAATCCCTTTTCTTCATCATATCCTTTGTTCGGAATGACAAAAGGATGCGACCCCTTATTGAGCTGATCAAGATTTCTATGTGCAATGGAATGATAGCTTACAGGTATTTCCATTTCTATTCTTTCCAATCCATTGGCACATAAGTATCTGTCTTTATCTTCTTCTGTAATACAAACAGCAGAATTGATGTCAAGCGTTTCCAGTAACGCTGATTTCGGATGATGACAAAGTGCCTTTAACACCCATTTTCCTTCCAAGAACGCCACACCAGTAAAGTCTATATTCTGAAAGTCAATCTTTGGATATACCTTATCTATCATTTCCTGAACATGACATTCCTCCATGATGTCACCACTGTCTGGCAGGACCCTGAAAGTATCTTTCAGAACATCCAGACTATAAGGAAGAGCTTCTTTATCATCTTCAGATGGTGCTATGACATATATCGGCTTGTAGTGTCCAATGGTATCTCTTGTACGCTTGCGATTAATTCGTCCAAAACGCTGTGTAAGCGCATCAATTGGAGCACACTCAGTAATCATTATATCAAAGCTGATATCAAGACTGACCTCTACTACTTGAGTGGAAACTACGATGCATGGAACGTTTTCTAACTGATTAAAGTCTTCACGTAACTTTGTTTCCAATCTAGCCCTGTCGCTTCGTTTGTACCTGCTATGCACAAGCATCTTCTTCACGTCCGGATATAATTTCTCAATAGACTCATATAGTTCCTGTGCTCTTTTTACTTGATTACATACTATGAGAACTTTAGAATTGCTTTTGATTGCTGAGGCTATCACATCATAAGATTCTTTTTTATCATCGAGCTTGTAGATTTGATGCCTGTTGAATGATTGAAGCGTCAGAGAATCCAACTTAACCTCATAAACTGCATCAGCTCCACCCAATAGTTGAAGTATCTTCTTATACAATACTGTAGGCATTGTTGCCGTACCAACATGTACCCTACAATCCAACGCAACCAGAATCTCTATAATGCGTAGAACTATAGACTGCATAACATCAGAATAGGTATGTATCTCATCGAGAATCACATCACAACCTTTTAAATCCATAGCCATGGCCTCATATCCTTTGATACCAAAAACTACAGAGGCCATCTGGTGTGGAGTAAGGACCTTCACTGATGCACCAACATGACGCTGCATGATACTTTCCTCAATCTTACCGTCGTTCACTTTCAGATTAGAGGCTGCATGAAGAAGATGAACTTGAGCATTAGTATCACTCAAATTATTCTTTATTCTATCATACATAGCATTAATTGATGCTTGAAAAGGCAGTGTATAGAAAACTCTTCCACGACAACGCCTCAACAAGAAATCCGTTTTTCCAGCTCCAGTTGGAGCTGTTACCAACGTATGCATCTTCTTACTATCCGAAGAAATCAATGATAAAGGATAGAGTTCACTTTGCCTATTGTAAAAAGACAAATCAGGTTTGATGAAGAGTTTATCAAGCGGCATTTCAAATGCAGTCTCCATAGCAGAAGCCATGTGATCTGCCGCCATCAACAACCCTCTCCATTCAGAACAACCCTTTTTTCTGCCATCACAATAGTCTATGACATATTCATAATTCTCTTCTGCCTCTTTCAAAGAAATCTCATGAGTTTCCATGCCTAGGCTATCAAGAATATCAATGGCTATATGACTCCATTCCGAAAATAACCTTGAATGTTCCTTGAAACAATCCGATATATCATCCAAATCTAAAATGCCCAACTCCCGAACATCTCTATACATAGATTTATGATGAGCTACAATCATATCTATCACAGCATCTCTATGTTCCTGACATACCAACGACAGAAAGAACAAGGAAGCTATTTCATGGCGAAAAACAGAACCAGGCTTCTTCTTGTTTGGAGAAATCAGCGATTGTTGGAACACTGGACTTACCTTTCCGATGTCATGCAACAAAGCACCTTCTACTGCAATCTGTTCATCAAAGCCTAGATGCTTAGCCATAACACGGGCGGTATCAGCAACATTCTTAAGATGCTGATACAAACAAACATGTCCATTCTGCTCGCTTTTAGCTATTATTTCTTGATGAATATTCATATAGTTACATGATTAAAGTAAAGATTGACCATTATACTCTATCCAGCCAAACATTGGCTGATTATCGTTAAAACGATTATAGCCAACAAGGAAAGACTGCTCAGAATTTCCAAAGCGCAATTCAAAACCAGGTAATTGATTGAATTGTTCTTCTTCCATCACTCTGATTTCTGATTCTGGCAAGAGTATATCTTCATTTCTGCATACACATACATGTTGCTTCGATGCAATAATAGCATCTTCTTCGTTTTCAAAAGCAATACATAAAACCGGATGCAAAAGAACAGAACGCTTCAATACAGAACGATTTCTAATGAAAGTTCTGTTTTTATACTCCCAACCTCTTGGCTGTGTCACTTCCTGTTGAGAATCCAGGGAATCATACTTTAACTTATGCCTCAAAATTTTATGGATTCCTGGAACGTTCAATAGTTCAGGAAACAGTTTTTTCTCGATACCTTCTATAATAGAAGGGGTAAGAAACTGCTGACTGAATGTTTCTTCATCACGAACAGCGGTCCATGGTTTAATGAAACCGAACTGCCCTTTATATGTTACGACATACATAATCAAATCCTTTAATAATTAGTAAATTGCTCCAAATCCGATACCCGTGCAGTTGCCTACACCAACATTCCATATAAATTGTTTCGTCTCAGGCTTACCTTTGATGACAACCGGGCAAAGACTTGCCTTATTGCCAATACCATGATAACGAACCAACTTCAACTTCTTTTTGGTGTAAGAAAGATCAAAACAAATATCCAATGTTTCATCTTCTTCCAATCCAGCCTCTTTCATCTTTGACAAAAGAGTTTCCTTAAGATATTGGTTTACCTGTTCATGATTGAAATTATACTGTTTAATGCTTCCATCATCCAACTTTCTTTTTATAAAAATCGGACTAGCACAATAATACAAATCCCGCTCTGAAAATTGAGGTTCAGCACCAATAGTTATGTCAGTCACAAACATACCACAAAACATCTCAGGATCTTCAAGAATTGTTCTGATGATAACCTTAATGATACTTTCATCATAAAAGCTAATAAACATCGTTGCACCCTGTGAAAACTGAAGTGCATCCTCCACTTTTCTTCCTCCATTTAACCAAGAGAAAGAATACAATGAAATCGTATCATGAATAGAATTGTTTCCAATCCATTTATGAATAGTACCAACCAGTTTCTGTTGATAATCAAAAGGAACTGGTGTAGTATTCGGTGAAGTTTTTAAAAGAATTCTCATATTAAAAAAATGTTCGTTTTATAAATATATTTTTTGCTTACCATAAAATTTCTCTCAGATGGTTCCTTGCCTTATCAGCAATCTCTTTCGCCTCCTGATAGCACCCATCAATTTCTTCATAGGTGTATGCATTCCGAGCCTCAGCGATGCTTTCGGTTGCTACCTCTTCGAACATATCGAAGACAATTTGCTCATTATTTTTTTTCTTCATATCTAACACTATTAAGAATTAGTATTTCCTATTTTAAATATCATCAAATGCTGACATTTACACCGACATTCAACATTCACGAATCTACTATCGAGTTGACTCTCTTCTCCCTTCCCAATGTCTCAGGAAATGCATAGTGGCCATTACCTATTTCTCGAGGATTAGGCTCTAT
>ENA-UESD01002969-UESD01002969.1-human-gut-metagenome-genome-assembly--contig:-NODE-2969-length-11382-cov-5.791685_pt1 | contig 11382 bp, 10 predicted proteins | sample MGYA00242985_ERZ507986 | MGnify/ENA primary metagenome ERZ507986 (study PRJEB26167, sample SAMN06115408) | human gut metagenome | host: Homo sapiens | place: China:Guangxi | collected 2016-04-06... | reverse complement strand
TCTGTGCCTTGTCTCTGAATATATCCAATGCGACTTGTGGTGCGACATTGAAAAATTCCCGATTTTGGCGAATACGCAGATCCGTCAATCGGTCGATAGTTTTGTGTACCAGCTTCTCTACTTCGTTATACTTTGCAGTCTGCATAGTCGCGAAAATCTCGAAAGGCAGAGGCACTGCCGTATTGTCCAGTTCTTTAGACCGGATATCGACAGGGCGTATGCTTTTACCGATCTTTACCCAATCCTCGCGAAAACTCGGATTGGTAAGAATATATACGAAGCCTGAATTCAATTCTTTCATCGTCTATGTTTTTATTCCCAGCTAAAAGTGTCGATAATTACGCGCAGTTTACCTAATACCCGCTTGAGAATGTTACGGCGTTCTTTCAGCCCGACTTTCTTCTCTTTAATGGCATTCTGAATGATTTCGGGCTTTTCGCGTTGCAGGTAATCGTATTGTGCCAAGTAATCCCGAAGGGCCTCGCGAGACAGTCCTTCTTCTTCGGCAAGCCGATCGATTGCCTTATTTCGTGCGACTGACACATAATTGGTCAGTCGGGTTTCCAAGTCGATAGATCCGTCTGCTTTCGCGCGGGCGAATCCTGTTTTGTCGTCATCGACGTTCTGCCGGATAAATCCGTCGATCAGCATCGCTTTATTGCGCATGGCGGCGTCCTTGATCATCGTGTCGATGATATGCTGGCGTTTTTCGTGGTAGTCGTCGCTTTCAGGATTCAGGTCTTCAATCAGAGCGAGAATGTAAGCGACATTAATTACATCGCTGTGTAACAACTCTAAACAGAAATCGATATCGTCGATTCCTTCGAGTTCGGGCTGCTCCGCATCTTGTTTTGCCGAGTGGTCCTTATTATCGCCCGTATGTCCGATAGCAATGTCGAGGTATTTGGAACGGAAATCCATATATTCCTGCTCCGACATGAGAAAATAGGGATCGTCCTCTTCATATTCTTCGTAAATCTGCGCTTCGATCTTGCCTCGAATAATCTCACGGAATGTCAATACGAACTCCCGTTTCTCCGTTTCACTTTTCAGGGCGTCGATATAGGAGATATTCGGGTATTTTTTCAGGAACTCTTCCATTTTCAGATTGAGTGCCTTACGGACTTTTTCGAACGGTTCTCGGACGATAAATTCGTTCGGCTCATTATTGCTGAAGAGCTTGATCGCCGCGTCGACATTCGTTTTTAAATCTCTGAAACAAACGATTTTCCCGAATCGTTTTTTCTCATTCAGAATTCGATTCGTACGACTGAACGCCTGCAACAGGCCGTGATACTCCAGATTCTTGTCGACATATAGCGTATTAAGGCGTTTGGCATCAAAGCCCGTAAGGAACATGCCGACGACAAGCAGCAGATCGAGAGGCTTCATATCTTTCTTGCGCTTCTTCATACGTTCGTTCACGTCGTCGTAATAAGTGCTGAAGTTGTCAGTCGAGAAGCCGGTGCCGAACATTCGGTTGTAGTCGTCTATAATGCCCTGCAATTCGTCCGCATCGACTTTCTTGTTGGCAAACCCCTGATTCATGCCGGTTTGCTCGTCATCTTGATCCACATTTGCCGCATAAGTGAAGATCGCTCCGATCCTGATCTTGGGATTTAGCTCCTTGAAAATTTTATAATACCGCAGCAACATCGGTACGGACTGAATAGCGAACAAGGCATTATACTCGCCGTCGAAAGTAGATTTGTTATAGTTGTTGAGAATGAATTGCGCTATTTCCCGCATCCTTGCTTCATTCTCGTAGTCGGTGGTTGTGTTTCCTGTGTAATATTCGACCAAAAAGCCCAATACATTTTCGTCAGCGATAGCATCCTTGATCAGATATTTATGCAAACATTCCCCGAATACTTCAGCCGTCGTATGTTCCTGTTTGGCATTCTCGGCGAAGATCGGCGTACCGGTAAAACCGAAGATTTGCAGGTTTGAGAAAAAACGGACGATATTCTTATGACAGTCGCCGAAATGGCTGCGGTGGCATTCGTCGAAGATCATTACTACTTTTTTATCGCGAATTTCTTGCAAATGTTTGTTGTAATAATCTTTCGTAACGGCGCAGTTCAACTTCTGGATCGTCGTGATGATGATTTTGGAATCTCCGCTCAGACGCTTTATCAGTTCACGTGTATTGTCCGTACCATCGACCGCGCCCGGTTCGAACGCCTCGTATTCGCTCTGTGTCTGGGTGTCCAGATCGTGTCTGTCGACTACGAACAGAACCTTATCCACACCGTCGATCTCCGAAACGAGTTGAGCCGCTTTAAACGATGTAAGCGTCTTCCCTGCTCCCGTCGTATGCCAGACATATCCGTTTTTGTTGGTATTCTCCACGCGGTTGATAATCTCCTCTACTGCATAGTATTGATAGGGCCGTAATACCATCAAACACTTTTCGCCTTCATGCAATACGATGTATTTGCTGATGATCTTTCCCAGCGTACATTTATCCAGGAAGAAGTTGGCGAACATGTTCAGATCGTTGAATGGGCGGTTGTTCTTGTCCGTCCAGTTGAATGTGAATTTGTAACCGCCGTTCGGGTTATTGGCGAAATAACGGGTATTCACCCCATTGGATATTACGAAAAGCTGGATATAGTCGAACAACCCATGAAACGAGGTTTTATGATAGCCTTGCACTTGGTTGTAGGCCTGTTTCAACTCGACGCCGCGTTTTTTCAGCTCTATCTGCACCAATGGCAATCCGTTCACAAGAATCGTTACGTCGTAGCGACATTTCTTGCGTCCCTCGACCGTTATCTGATTTGCGACCTGAAATTCATTTTGACACCATTTGCGTTGATTGAGGAAGGAAATCCAAATACGCCGTCCATCTTCAGTTTCCAGAGGATAAAGGTCACGCAATTTTTTCGCTTTCTCGAACCGTGTCCCGCCTTCGAGGTAAATCAAGATCTTATCGAATTCCGAATCTGTCAGATGTGACCGCCCATGAAGCGCAAGCTCTTTTCGATTGTGCTTTTCCAGTTGCGTTTTGAAATTCGCTTTGAGATTTTCCTCGTCTCTGATAATAACACGCTCATAGCTGTTATCTATGAGGGTCTTTATCAATCCATTCTCTAATGCGGCTTCGCTTTGGGTAGTCATTACGGTATATTTTTTCGATATATTATACAAATATAGGATTTAATCCTTAATGCAATTAATTGAGGTATTTGAAATTATGCTTCTTGTTCATGGCCAATCCGCATCTTATGTTAATGCTATTTAGTCTTTATCGAAGGTTTAAATAATTATGTATTAATAGCTATGCAATACAAACTTCCGTCTAAATCTGTGGCTATGGCATTGAAATGTTACGCATACGTTTCTGCTCGCTATTGTCTGAGATGAACATGTTGAACTGTTTCGTGCTTCTCATAAACGGAGCCTTTATCCAAATATTTGTGCATACACAAATGATATCGGGTATATTATAGATACAAGTTGATTGGATTGAAATAATGCTAAATTTCCTTTTCAAGATTATAAAGTTCGGCAAAGAGCATTTATCTTTGTGCCGTTAACCCACTGAATACGAATACATGAGAAGTTTCCGGAACATTCCATTACCTGAGCACCGGGGCGGTATTATTAAAATACCCCAGCCAGGGCGGTATGTTCGTATGCGTAGTTTCCGATAATCCGATAAAAGGATCATTCACGACTATCATAGGAGATACTGCTTTCGGGCAGTATCTCTTTTTTATTGGCTATTGTCTATTATTCACTTATTAAAACTCGAAAAAATGAAACCGATTATTGAATGTGCGAATCCATTGCACAACACGATTGAAACTCTTAATCTGAGAACAAATTTTATAACCGATGAAGCAATCCGACGGCGATCGCTTCGCAAACGACAAAAGCGATATGAATAGGATATTTTTTACTGCCGATCTGCATTTCGGCCACCGGAACATACTCCGGTATCAAACGGACAGGCCCTTTGCCGACCGGGACGATACGGCGGCACACGACGCCTGGCTGCTCGACCTTTGGCGGTCGACCGTGGACAAGAAGGATATGATCTACATCCTCGGCGATCTGACATTCTTCAAAAGCGAAGACGCCCGGCATCTGCTGGAAAAACTGCCCGGACGCAAATATCTCATAACCGGTAACCATGACGGCTCGATCAAAGCCTACCCGAACTATTTCCAGACCACAGCACAAATACTCGACCTGACGGTTCGTCCGAGCCTGTGCTCCCGGCTGACGGAGAACATGGCGCTGAACCTGTGCCACTATCCGCTGCTGACCTGGAACCGCAAGCCTCACGGCTCGATCATGTTGCACGGGCATTGCCACGGTAAGCTGGATGAGTACAACCGTCTGTCGCCCGACCTGAGGTTCGACGTGGGCATAGACGGTGAGCTGTCCCGCCGATGCGGAGGATTTATCAGTGTCGAGGCCGTATATGATGCAGTCATGGAAAAAACGAAAGGAGAGCCTTTCGCCCAATATGCCCGGCAGAATTATCTGCCCGAATACAGGTAAATAGTGATATACTATACTTTGTAAATGGCTGCCGAAAGCAGCGACGGGTCCGTTCCCCGGATTGAGGATCACATCACAGGTTCGGGAACCGGGCGAATGGAATCAGCCTTGAAGCTGTAAATTGAGGGAATTAGAGGGTAAAATCATATAATTTGGCTTTTCATATCGACAAAGAGCAGGAAAGATTTGACAACGGGGAAAGAATCTATTTCCTTTGCAGCAAACGATTTATGTGATGAAAATATACGATTATTCAAAGCAGTACGCGTCATGTGCGGTATGCGGGGACATTCACGGCGAGTTCGATTTTCTGGCCGGGAAAATAAAACGAATGGAGCTCAGCGATACACTGATTATCGTGGCCGGAGACTGCGGTATCGGGTTCGACAAATCCGAATATTACCAACATGTGTACCAGCGGATTGTAAAAACTTTAAAGAAGAACAATTGCGAACTGCTCTTGGTGCGGGGTAACCATGACGACCCGGAGTATTTCGAGCGGGAGCTTATCTCTTTTCCCCGGATGAAAACCCTGCCCGACTATTCGGTCGTACGGTTCAGGGAGAGGACTGTTTTGTGTGTCGGCGGCGCCATATCGATAGACCGTCTGTACCGCATCGATCAAATGCAGATCAACGAAATCAATGGTCGTTCATCCCGGAAACTCTATTGGGAGAACGAAGCTCCGCAGTTCAGCGAACAGCAGATGGAGGCGATTAAAGAGCAGGGATTGCGCATCGACACGGTCGTTACCCACACGGCGCCTTCGTTTTGTTACCCTACCACCAAAAAGGGAATCGAGATGTGGATGGACTACGATCCCGGTCTGGAGCGGGACATAGACGCTGAACGCGCGACGATGGATAAAATCCATAACCGACTGCTTACGGACGGGCATCCACTCTCCCAATGGTATTACGGGCATTACCACAGTACCTATAGCGACCGGATCGGCGGGATCGCTTACTATATGCTCGATATCGGGCAGATCAGGGAAATAACGGCATACCGGTAAACTTTTCGGTGAGAAATGAAACCGCCCGTATCCTTTTTTGTTAGGGTACGGGCGGATTTTTGTATTAAGTCTCATTTTCTGTTTCAATGGGTATAGCTCAATTTGACTTACACAGTGAGACCTGAGCGTTGTTTGTTTTGGACCCGACGGCGATAATCATCTGAAAGATGTAATGTTTGACCTCATGGCTGCCTTCTATTTGAACTATCTGGAAATTCCGGATAGTTGCCTTAGAAAAACGAATCCTTTCGTCGATCTTCTGCGTCAGCCGCTCCTTTTCGCATTAGAACGGTTCCTCGACGTAACGCATATTGTTGAGAAGTGTATCGCGGATGCCGGATTCGGGATAGATGATATTTCGTCCGCCGATAACGGTGAAAGGGATCTGCCTGTTGTCGCGTAGGTTCTGCAATGTGCGGGGCGAGATATGTAAGTATTTACATACTTCTTCCCCGGTGAGGTACCGTTCTTTCATAACCGAAGGGCGGTAGTTGTCGAGGGCTTTCCGCAAAGCCTTCTCCGTTTCACTGATCTGCGAAAAGGCCTTCTTTACCTCTTCGCTTTCGCTGTTCAAAAAATCCCAAGACATGACCTACTTTCTTTTAATAGTTTTACTTTCGAGGTATTCGGCGACATCGCTCTCCCGGTAGAAGAACTTGCCTCCTATCGAAGTATAGGGTAACAGTTTCTTGTCCCGGTAAGTTTGAAGAGTACGCTTGGAGACGTTCAGCAGCAGGCACACGTCCTGACTGTCCAATCATCCCTCCGATACCTGAGGGTCGAATTTCTGCCGGACCTCTCCGGCGAGGGTCGATAATTCTTCCAGTCGGGCGAGGAGCCTCATCCATGTCCGCTCCCCGACGCAAACGATTTTATCCATAATATTTCTTCGATTTTAAATTTTACATGGCAACCGGTTCTCGTTCGGATTGTCTTCACGGTAGAAGTCGGTTGCGGTTGATTGTTTTTATTCTCTTTTACGGTTTCGCTCAACGAGCCTTCCTCATCGGTCGCGGATACGGTGTGCTCGGTTTTTCATCGGTCATTTACATTTTATGGCCACTCGATAAAAGCAGCCTGATGATGGTTTTGCCCGCAATATATAACCGTTTCAGGCAATGATGTACCGTTTCCCGGCCCGGTGTCGTGAATAGTCTTGGATAGTCAGGGAAAGTCTGGAGTGGCGATTGACATACATGCTATCGTCGGGCTAAATTCATGGCCATTCTCATGTAGGTCTGATTCTCTACAAGTCCCCAAGTTTACACTTCTGTCTGTTCGAGGTTTTTCTGTTCTGAAAAACGCGACACCGGAGCAAAAGGAGTTTCGGTTTAACCCGTTAAACCGAAATGTTTTGGTTAAACCAAAACCCAACTTGCTGTTATCTTGTGATAACCCAATATCGTGATTTGTAGATTTATATACTTGTACTGAAGAAGCAATGTAGTTCGCCGAAAAGTGTACTTTCCCCGGTATTCGCAGATATTACCAGGCCGCAAAACCGCCCGAATCGGGTGGTTCGCAGGCGTATCGGGGAGAATACGGTGGTACAGTCGGTGTTCTGCAGGGCTGTAATCCTCCTTTATTGCAGGGCTGCAATTGTAGTATCGACTACGGTTGTAGCCCTGTAAAATGATAGGATTATAAGGCTACAATCCGTGTGTCCTGAAAAAACTTTCCAGATTCTTGAACGTAAGATGAGATTGGACATATTCCATGATTTGCTTTTGATGCGAACGACTTAAAATATCTATTGACTGTTTGTCGCATTCGGTCGGAAATTTTATGTCTATCTGACGATATTCCATCATTTGGTTCTTGACACCGAAACGCGTCCTCGTTTTCAGAACGATCAAAATCTCCTTGACGATTTTCTGGCTTAATCCTTCGTCGAGTTTACGAAATACGAAGGTTTGCACATTCCGGCTCCTGACGAGTATCCGCACCATTTTACCGGATGAAGGCAAAATATGGTTCCCGATCAAAAGCATGCAGGCCGAAAAGATCGAACGCTTTGCATGCTGTTTCTTACCCTCTATCCTCAGCGCGACGATTTCCGATAGTTCGGTCGCTGTCGGCATAGCTTAAAAAGGTTTCGGACACGCCGATCCGTACCCTACCTTGCCCGCCGGATCGACGAACCTGACCTTCCGACAAACCGAGACTTCGTCTATGCGTCGATCCGAAGTTTCGGAGGAATATTAAAAAATCGCATCATGACAACCATCCAAGTGAAATTGCGTCATTCCGGCGTACAGGGTAAGGCCGGCACGATCTACTATCAAATCACCCATTGCCGTAAGACACGCCGGATCGCTACACATCTTCAGATCGCACCCGAACACTGGTTGCCGGCGGCGCAACGCATCGCCCCTGCAATCTCGCAGACCCCGGAGGGACGTCTGCTACGGCACCGTATCGAACACGACATCGCATCGTTGTACCGTATCGTTCGGGAATTGGACGCGCAAGGGAACGGTTACGGACCGGACGATATCATCATGCGATTCCGTATCATGGAACAGCGTATAACGGTAGCCGAATCGATGCGGCGCGAGATCGACGAACTGACGAACAGCAACCGCCTCGGAACGGCCCGGAACTACCGGCGGGCGTTGAACAGTTTTATGAGTTTTCTCGGGGCAAAAGACATTCCTTTTTCGGCCGTAACGGAATCCCTGATCGACGAGTACAACGGCTTTCTGATCCGTCGGGGCGTCGTGCGCAATACCGTATCGTTCTACATGCGTATTCTCAGAGCCGTTTACAACAAATCCGTCCGCAAGTACGGTATCGAGCAGACCTATCCGTTCCGGCATGTCTATACCGGAGTCGACCGTACCCGCCAGCGAGCTATCGACGAGCGTTTCATCGCCAAGCTATGGCGGCTGGATCTGACCGATGCCCCCTCTCTCTCGCTGGCACGCGACCTTTTTGTCTTCAGCTACTGCGCGCGCGGCATGGCTTTCGTCGACATGGCCTATCTGCAAACGAAAAATATCCGGGACAATGAAATCGTCTACACGCGTCGCAAAACCGGGCAACCGCTACGCATCCGCATCGAACCGTGCATGCGCGAAATTATCGTCCGGCATGCGGCGGCGACTTATCCGTCTTACCTTTTCCCGATTCTGCGGACTACGGAACCTGACAAGGCCTTTTCCCAGTATCAGACAGCTCTGAATCGCTACAATCAGCAACTGAAGGAATTGGCACAACGCCTGAACCTGAAGGAGTCGCTCTCTTCCTATGTAGCCCGGCACAGCTGGGCCACGGCTGCACGAAAACACAACGTTCCCCTTTCCGTTATCAGCGCAGGGATGGGGCACACTTCGGAACGAACGACCCAGATCTATCTGGCTTCGCTGGAAAATTCGGCAATAGATGCTGCCAATCAGAAAATTACGGCTGCCTTGAATAAAAACGTCTCTACGCAAGAAACCACATAATGTGATCGCAAACATATATAAAAAAACGATAACGCACAAGTTATTGGATCGAAAAAGCAGTTGTCCGTATCAGTATAACATGCTCAAGATGAAAAAAGTAGGTTTATACAATGCTTATTTGCAGATGTCAAGCCGTCGTTTTGCCACCCAATCCGTCAGCTGTATGAAAGGTTTGCATTTATATTTTTCATAAATGCGACCGTCCGATATTTTACAAAACATACCCATTCATTATCAGCTGCTTATCGACACCTATGGTTTCTTGCGTAGAGACCATGCGAAACGGGATCATCCCGTTAGGGCATTTACATGCCCTGATCGCAGGACGTAAACGAAGCAAGGCGCATAGTGGTGAAATAAGGCGGAGGGCGAGTCCGAAATTTTCAACATCACCTTCTGTCGTACGGATAATCCTTTGATATATCGATGGTTGCAAAACTTATTCGATATGGCGGAGGAGTGTTCATAACTGAAAAAACGATTGTTCTTGGAAGCGGATACAGATACTTTGGCAGGGGGTACCAAGGACATTCCCGAATTGGCCGAACGCTTCGAAAGCAGAAGAAACAGCCAAGCCGTAAGGTGGTACGTGCTGACGCTTCCTTCCTGTCACCGGGGACCGGCCGTCGGCCTGCAAAGGGAGCTGGACCGCCGCATCCGTTGCGGCGAGCCGGGATTCGAGTTCTTCGCCCCCTCGTACGTAGAAGTGAAGAACGAGGACGGACATTTCGTCCATACCCGCCGTCCGTTGCTTTACAACTATGTTTTTGTCCGCTCGTCGGAAAGCGAGATATATCGGATGAAGCAGGAATTGCCTCAATACAACTTCCTGCCGCGCGTGCGGGAAGGGCTACGCGGATACTATCCTTACCTGTCCGACGAGGCGATGCGCAACCTGCGATGGGTTGCACGCTCCTACTGCGACGAGCTTCCTGTCTATATGCCCGAAACGGAGAGGCTCGCCAAAGGCGACCGCATCCGCATTATCGCGGGGAGATTCAAGGGCGCTGAGGCTTGCGTGGCGATCCGACCCGGCGGAGGACAAAAAGATGTCGTCGTATGCGTAGAGAACTGGATGTGGGTTCCGCTGCTGCACGTCCGTCCGGGAGAGTACGAGATCATCGCTCTGCACGAGAGCGGAAAACACGTATATGCCCGGCTGGATAACGACCGGTTGCTGGAAAGCCTGCACGAGGCTATGGGGCGCTGCCTCTCCCCGGGAGGCGCGACGGACGAAGATCGCGCCTTGGCGGCCGAAACGATCAGACAGTACGGCCGACTGCAAGTAGACAGCGATGTGTTGCGCAGCAAGCTCTACTCCATACTGCTTCCGGCCTACGCGTTGCTCGGGGAGAGGAAAGAGCACGAAAGACTGATCGGGACGATCCGACACCTGCTTCCGCTCGTCCAGGCAGAACAGGCTCGTGCGCATTTGCTCGTCACCTTGTACGGATGCACGGATAGCAGTCTTGATTACGAACGGGCCCACGAGATCGTCGACCGATGGAAAAAGGAAGAATCTCCCAAGAAAAGCAAGGCGCGCCTGATCCGGTGGCTGGACGATTACGACCGCTGGCTGGGCCACTGAATGCTGCACGCTTTTATACACTTGTATATGCTTGATTTTCCGAATCCCTGCTTCAGGTATCGTTCTCGGACTCGCTTGGAAGACGGATACGGAATAAACCGGTAGCCGGACTCGATCGAAACATCACCTTAAGTTAAGGAAGTCAGTATGCGACAACCCGTGGAAAACGCAGAAATCATGGCGGGAAGACCGCAACGAAATACCGAGGCCGAACCATCGGGAGTCCGTCTGATGGCCTTTCTGGCTGCTCACCGGGCGGAAGTGCTCGCTCGGGAACAAAATAACGAGCGATTCATCCACTTGTATGGCACAGGGGGGTACTGGGCGGCTTTCGAGCGATCCGCCTACCAGCTATGCCGGTTGTTTTCCCGAAACGAAACCGCGGTTTTCCATTTCGCGGCTTATCCTTTTCCCGTCGTCATGGCATCCATTGCGGACGGCGAGCTGCGGGCCTATGCCCGAAGACACATACTGCGGACCGTTGATCCCGATCATAAAGTACTGACGGTTCCGGTCCTCGCACCCGAGGCATACAAACAATGGCGTGGCGAAAAAATAGAAGAATTCGCGTAACGAGATACTTTGTTCCTTTCACGAACGGCATCGCTCGACCACGAGGCATCGCGGAGAACCGGTTGTTCGGAGAGCGAATGATTTGCATAACATGGAAACGATAATCGATCGGCCTGCGTCCGAGATCCTGCGCAGGCCGTCCGGGCACAGTAACCGTTTTTACTCAATCATCCTATGAAAGGTATCGTATTGGCCGGGGGATCGGGGACGCGTCTGTACCCGATCACCAAGGGGGTTTCCAA
>ENA-UESD01002961-UESD01002961.1-human-gut-metagenome-genome-assembly--contig:-NODE-2961-length-11411-cov-5.702488_pt1 | contig 11411 bp, 8 predicted proteins | sample MGYA00242985_ERZ507986 | MGnify/ENA primary metagenome ERZ507986 (study PRJEB26167, sample SAMN06115408) | human gut metagenome | host: Homo sapiens | place: China:Guangxi | collected 2016-04-06... | reverse complement strand
ATAATCACGCCAAGCAACGTGCTGAGCAGCGCAAGCTTCAGCGTATTCGGATACCGGGTCATAATCTCGCGGAAGACCGGCTGTCCGGTTTTGTAAGACGTTCCAAAGTCTCCGTGCAGAATTCCGGCAAAGTACCGTCCCAGGCGCACAAAGTACGGGTCGTCCAGACCGTATTCCTCGTGAATCTCTGCGACCTGCTCCGGCGTTGCATTTTCTCCGAGAATCGCATAGGCCGGGTCGCCGGGCGTTACGTACATCAGGGTAAATACGATAACCGTAATTCCAAACAGGATCGGAAGCATCATCAGTATCCGCTTTCCGATGTATTTCAGCATGATTTCCGCCTCCGTTTGCGGCGGAGGAAATGGAGCAGTCGAAGGATGGATTGAAGGCATAGAAGTTCCGGGCGTTCAGATCATCCTGGAGCATCCGAAGCGCTTCAACAAACGGAGGAATCGGTCCATTTGTTGAGCGGCTCTATTTGGTTTTTCCCGGCATTGTATGGCAATGCCGTACAATGCCGGGAGGAAATATAAATTACTCGAAGTAGACAAATTGCAGATAGTGCTGCTCGTAGGATGGCGTGATCCGGAAGCCACGCACGTCAAGCTGGCAGGCTGCGTTCAGCTCCTTGTGCCAGACAGGAAGAACCACATGGTTTTCCATCAGCATCTCCTGGCAGCGGTAATACAGCTCGTTGCGCTCCTGCGTGTCGGTCGTTGCAAGCGCCTTGTTGATCAGGTCGTAATATTCCTGATTGTCCCAGGAGGAAATCGGCCATTCCGAAGTATCCGGGAGCCAGCGGAACAGAACGCGTCCGGCCTCGCCGGTGGAAGCGGTCAGTCCGTAGATCGTCATGTAGCCTTCGCCGGCGGCCAGCGAGGACGCCCACTGCGTGCTGTCCATAACGTCAATCTTCAGCGTAATGCCAACCTCGGCGAGCTGCGCCTGCACAACCTCGCAGAAGTCCTTTCTCTGCTGGTCGGAGCTGTTGCAGCTGATGGAGGTCTCAAAGCCGTCGGGATAACCGGCCTCGGCCAGAAGCTCTTTCGCCTTTTCCACATCTCTGGTCGGGAAGTACGCGCTCATGTCGGGATGACGGCCGTCGATGCCCGGGGAGATCACGCCGGTCGCGCGGGCGCCGAAGGAACCGTATGCAACCTCGACAGCCTGATCGATATCAACCGCATACCAGACCGCTTCGCGGACCAGCTCGTTTTCAAACGGAGTCTTGGCCTGGTTCATGTAAAGGTAGCTGGTGTTCGCGCCCATGGCCGAAACAAGATTGATGTTTTCGTCGGCGCGCACGCGGTCAACGTTCGTTGCGGTGATTTCATACACGATATCTGCGTTGCCGGATTCTGCCTCAATCACACGGGAAGAAGCGTCTGAGATATAGCGCAGAGTCACATTTTTCACATAGGGCTGGCCTTCGATCCAGTAATCATCGAAGCCTTCGAGAATGAGGCTGTCGCCGGAGTTATACTGGACGACCTTATACGGGCCGGTGCCGACCGGCGCTTTGAAGAAGTCGCCGTTCGATTCGGTATAGGCGCGCTCGGAGATAATGCCACACAGCGGGTTTTCCAGCATCGCAACCTGAATAGCGTACGGCTCAAAGGTCACGAGCGTGAACGTATAGTCGCCCGTTGCAACGGTTTTGCTGAAGTCGACCTTGTTGACCTGCATCGCGGCAACCGTGTTGTCCTTGACCAGACGGTTGAGCGTGAAGATCACGTCGCTTGCCTTCAGTTCGTCTCCGTTGTGGAACTTCACGCCCTCGCGAATCTTGAAGTTGATGGTGCAGTCATCGGCATACTCCCAGCTTTCCGCCAACCACGGAATCAGGTTGCCGTCGTCATCGTAAACAACAAGGGTTTCATAAATCTGCCGCGTGGACTGATGCTTGTTCTGCGTCACGGAGTCATGCGGATCCAGAGAACCGGGATCTGCAGGAACAACAACGATCATCGAGTCCTTGGAGGAAACGATTCCGGTCGGTTCCGTAGAAACGATCTGCCCCTGCGAATAGCCAGTATTGCTCTGTGCTTCAGAGGCGTCTGCGGAGGAAGGTTCTGTGCTGGCCGTCGAAGAGGCAGATGCGTCTGCCGATTCAGCCGACTTGCTTGTGGTTTCGCCGCTGCACGCGACCATGGAAAACAGCATCACTGCGCACAGGAACAACAGCAAGAAACGTTTGACTTTCATAGTATCTTCCTTTCTTTTCTATGGAGTTCTATAACCATGCGTGAAACGCAGATTACGACAGCGTTATCTGACCAGATGCGAGAAAATAGGGAGCTTTGTAACATCCGTCATCGGGACGTTCAGCTCATAATTTGCGTGCATCAGGAAGTTGAAACCGTGCACGCGCGTGCCCTCTCTTGGCGCGCCGGTTTTGACCGCCCAGACGCCGAGCGCAAGTCCGAATTCCTTTTCCGGAGAGTCGATGGTGCCGCCCGCTCTGCTGGACGGAACCACGAGAAGACCCCGATCGATCATATACTTTGCGGTTTCCAGCGCTTCTGTCACGGTGCCGGCCTGGTTTGGCTTGAAGATCATGCCGCGCGCCGCGCCCATTTCGACCGCCTTCTTTGCACGGTCGAGACTTGTACAGAGAAAATCGTCACCGATGACGACCGTATTGAGTCGCTCGCTTGCCATCTTGAAGCCTTCAAAGTCTTCTTCATACAGTGCGTCTTCCACAAACGCGATCGGATATGTCTTCGTCAGATCCTCCAGTTCCTGAATCAGGAAGTTCCGGTCGACATAGTCGCCGCGCCAGAGATACATGCCGCGCTTTTCATCGTAATATTCGCTGCTTGCGCAGTCAAACGCATAGACAACCTTGTCCGTATAACCAAGATCTGCCACGACCTGCGAGAGAACCTTCATGACCTCTTTGGGATCGTCCGAGAACGCCGCCCAGCCGCTGTAATTGCCGACCATCGGGCGGCCGCCGTTCATTTCCTTCAGCACCTGACCTAACCGGTAGAAAATCTCAACGATGATCCGGATAGACTCGTTCACGTCCGTCATGCCGTGCGGAAGCACCATGAATTCCTGCCATGGCATGGTCTTTCCGTTATATGTACCGCCGTTGATGACGTTGGCCGACGGGCTCATGATGTAGGAGATCGGCTTAGTTGCCACGTTCTGATAGATATGTTTGTGATTTTCAGCCGCGGCGGCATAGGCGGCTGCAACAGAGACGGAGAAAATCGCGTTGCCGCCAAGGTTGGTTTTGTAGCGCGTGCCGTCGAGCTCGATCATAGTGCGGTCGATCGTTTCCTGATCCTGCACCTCCAGCCCGACCAGCGCCGGGGCGATGCGGGCATTGACATTCTCGACCGCCTTCATCACGCTCATGCCGCCCCAGAAATTTGGGTCGCCGTCGCGCAGAACATACGACTCGTTTGCGCCGACGGAGGTGCCAGTGGATGCACCTGCTCGGCCAAGGAATCCTGCTTCGGTAAGGATATCTGTTTCTACCACGGGTCGACCGTTGCTGTCAAGAACCTGCCGCGCAATTACCTGTTTAATTTTCGACATTGCTTCTACATCCTTTCTGAATTATCGGTGTAAATGCTTAAAAATTTCCAGCTGCATCACGTCGGTCTGCGGAACGCCGAGCTCCTCCGACGTACGAAGCAGGAAATTAAAGCCGTTGGTGCGAGAACCACTGCGCGGCGCACCGGTTTTGGTGACCCAAGCTCCCAGCGCAACAGCAATTTCCTTCTCGGGAGAATCCAGCGTGCCGCCCGCGCGTCCGGACGGAATGACCAGCAGCCCGCGATCCATCATAAACTTTGCGGTGCGCAGCGCCTCGGTCAGCGTGCCTGCCTGATTCGGCTTGAAGATCATGCCACGTGCCGCGCCCATGGAAACCGCCTTTTCTGCGCGGTCAAGGCTCGTGCAGAGAAAATCGTCGCCGACGATCACCGTATTGATGCGTTCGCTCGCCAGCTTGAAGCCTTCGAAGTCCTCTTCCTGCAAAGCGTCCTCTACAAAGGCCAGCGGGTATTTGCGCGAAATTGCCGCCAGCTGGTCGATGATGAAATCACGATCCACATAGTCGCCACGCCAGCGGTAAAGTCCCTTTTCCGCATCGTAGTATTCGCTGCTCGCGCAGTCCAGCGCATAGACCATATGGTCGGTAAAGCCCAGATCATTGACAGCCTCTGCGATGATATCCAGCACCTGCATCGGGTCATCGGACGGCGCGCCCCAGCCGCTGTAGTTTCCCATTGCGGGCTTGCCGCCGTTATATTTCCGGATGACCTCGTCGAGATGGTAGAACACCTCAACGATCATCCGAACCGACTCCTCGATGGTCCTCACGCCGTGCGGCAGGATCATGAACTCCTGGAATGCGATCGGGGCGTCCGAGTGCGAACCGCCGTTGATGATGTTCATCATCGGAACGGGCAGCGTCTTGGCGTTCGAACCGCCGATATAGCGATAGAGGGGCATGCCGAAGTAGTCGGCGGCGGCGCGGGCCACGGCCAGCGACACGCCGAGGATGGCGTTGGCGCCCAGCTTCGACTTGGTCGGGGTGCCGTCGAGGGCGATCATGGCCTTGTCGATGCCCACCTGATCGGCGACGTTCATGCCGATGATGGCCGGGGCGATCACCTCGTTGACGTTCTTCACGGCGTTGAGCACGCCTTTGCCCAGGTAACGGCTCTTGTCGCCGTCACGAAGTTCGAGCGCCTCGTTCTCGCCGGTCGATGCGCCGCTCGGAACGGCAGCGCGGCCGAATGCGCCCGATACAGTCCGTACTTCGACCTCGACGGTCGGATTGCCTCGCGAGTCGAGGATCTCCCTTGCATGAATCTCTACAATCTGCATAGTTGTAATGGTTTGAATAATATGTGTTTGAAATACTAACTTCCTAAACGTCGCGGCAAAGGTACAAAATAATTGCGAATTGCGGTTTCTTTATTGTTAATTTTTTCACGATTGCGGCACGCCTTTTTCCGTTTCCGGCGCAAATATCGTATCTTTGCGCCGCTGCCTACGCGCAAAACCACGTAAACGACCGTCATTCAATGCGAAAAGTTCTTTCGTTCTCGCTCTTCCTGATGCTGGGCCTCGTCGCCTCGCAGCTGCTTCCCGGCGCACTGGGCGCATCCTATGCGGGCTTCAAGGCCGCGACCGACACGCTGCTCTACGTCTGTCTGGGGTTCATTATGATCAACGTCGGCCGGGAGTTCGAGATCGACAAGTCCCGCTGGCGCTCCTACACCGCCGATTACTTCATCGCTATGGCCACCGCGGCGCTTCCGTGGCTGCTCATCGCCCTCTATTACGTCTTCGTGCTGCTGCCCTCCGACCTGTGGGGAAGCCCCGCGGCGTGGAAGGAGAACCTGCTGCTGAGCCGTTTCGCGGCCCCGACCTCGGCGGGCATCCTCTTCACGATGCTCGCGGCGCTGCACCTGAAACAGAGCTGGATCTACCGTAAAATACAAGTGCTGGCGATCTTCGACGATCTGGACACCATCCTGCTGATGATCCCGCTGCAAATCCTGATGATCGGCCTCAAATGGCAGATGTTCGCCATCGTGGGCACGGTGAGCGTCCTGCTCGCCGTCGGGTGGCGGTGGCAGGCGGCCTGGAACGTGAAGCAGGACTGGAAACGCATCCTGGGCCTCTCCGTCGCGGTCTGCGCCCTGACGCAACTGCTCTATCTGGCGACGGCCCACTGGTACGGCCCCGAAAACAGCATCCACATCGAGGTGCTGCTCCCGGCCTTCGTGATCGGCATGCTGATGAAGCACCGCGACCACGACACCCCCGCCGAACGCCGCGCCTCGACGGGCATCTCGTTCCTGTTCATGCTGCTGGTGGGAATGAGCATGCCGCTGGTGACGGGCTCCGCGGCGTCCGACGCGGCCGCGGCAGCCGGATCGGTCACCGCCGCGCAGCCGATGATGCCGTGGGGCGTCCTGCTGTTGCACGTCGTAGCCGTATCGGCACTTTCCAACCTCGGAAAACTCGTCCCGGTCTTCTTCTACCGCGACCGGCAGCTGAGCGAACGGCTGGCCCTCTCGGTGGGCATGTTCACCCGCGGCGAGGTGGGCGCCGGGGTGATCTTCATCGCCCTCGGGTACAGCCTCGGCGGCCCGGCGCTCATCGTCTCGGTGCTGACGCTGGTGCTGAACCTCATCCTCACGGGCGGCTTCGTCGTCTGGGTCAAACGGCTGGCGCTCCGAAGCGCCGCCCCCGAAGAATAACCTCTTGCACGCATGAAAAGATACGCATTGATCCTGCTCGTCCTGCTGCTGGCGGGAAGCGTCCGGGCCCAGCAGCGCGAAAAGAACATCCTGGGTGTCCGCGCCGGCCTCAACGTCTCGAAACTCGCGGTTTCGGCCGAAGATATGCCGATCAGCATCGGCTGGCGCACGGGATTCCGTTTCGCCGTCTCGGATCAGGTGCTGCTGACCCGGAAGCTGCCCCTCTACCTCGAAACGGGGGTCGATTTTTCGAGCCGCGGCGGCAAAATCGCCCTTGCGCAATACGGCGAAGTCTACCGGACGACCCCGCGGCCGTTCTACCTGCAAGTTCCCCTGCTCGTCAACTGCCATTTCAACGTCCGCAACCTCCTCACGATACAGCCTTTCGCCGGCATTTACGGCGGCGTGGGGCTGAGGGGCCGCATAGAGTTCGACTACCTCGGGACAGAGGAGCTGTTCGGCGACCGGGAAGTGCTTCACCGGCTGGACTTCGGGGTCCGGGCAGGCGTCGGGTTCGTCGTGAAACGCATCTATCTGGGCGTAAGCTACGACATCGGCTGCATGAACCAGTTCAAGGGCGGATCGCTCTTCAGCTACGAGTCCCGGACCCGGGCGATCGAAATCCGCAACGACTGCCTGTCCGTGACGATCGGATACAATTTCTGATATCCGAAGCGATCTTATTAATACAAAGGAATTTACGAACAATACTGCCGATTGCCCGTAAAAAAAATCGGGGGGGGGATTTTTCGGAAAAAATTATCCTATATTTGCCACGCAAACACCTCAAACTTTACAGCTATGAAAAAAGTATTACTCATCGTGGCCGCCATCCTGTTGGCGAACGCCGTTTCGGCACAGAATCACGAAAAGAACATCCTTGGCGTCCGCGCCGGTCTCAACCTGTCGAGCTACTCGATTTCAGAGAGCGGCGTATCGGTAAGCACCGACTCGCGGGCCGCATTCCATGTCGCCGTTTCGGACCAAATCCTGCTCTGCGACAGACTGCCTTTCTACCTCGAAACCGGACTTGCCTTTTCGAGCCGCGGCGGCAAATTATCCGGAGTGAGCTTCCGCCCCTCCTACCTGCAAATTCCCGTGCTGGTAAACTACCACTTCAACATCAAAGACATCGTTACGATCCAGCCGTTCGCAGGTCTTTACTACGGTCTCGGCATCGGCGGCAAGATGAAAGCAAACGGCGAGAAAGACGACATCTTCGGCGACGACGGCATGCTCAAGCGTTCCGACCTGGGCGTGCGTCTGGGCGCAGGCATCGTCTGGAACCGCATCTACTTCGGACTGGGCTACGACATCGGCTGTCTGAACCTGATTCAGAAAGACCTTGTCAACGGCGACGGCACGATACGCAACAACTGCTTCTCGATCAGCGTCGGATACAATTTCTAATCCGGCCCGCACCAAATAAAATAAAACAGGGACGCTGAAAAACAGCGTCCCTGTTCTTTTTCTGCAAAACGGTCACTCCCGCATCAGCACCGACGAATCGCCGTAGCTCAGGAAGCGGAAATCGTGCCCGAGGGCGTAGTCGTAGATCCGGTGCCAGTCGTCGCCCGCGAAGGCCGAGACCAACAGCAGCAGAGTCGATTTGGGCTGGTGGAAATTGGTGACGATGTTGCGCACGATGCGGAACTCGTAACCCAGCGGCGTGATCATGATCTGCGTCGCGGCTTTCAGCCGTTCGACCCCGTTCGCATCCATCCATCCCAACAGCTCCTCCAAAGCGTCGTGGCCCGAATAGCCAGCCGGAATGTCGTACAGCTCCCACTGTCCGACCACCCGTCCGGCGTCGGGCGTCCCGGTGGTACGGATGCGCCACGCAAGGGCCGTGAGCGATTCGAGCGTGCGGACCGAGGTGGTCCCCACGGCGGTGATGTGCCCCCACTTCTCCAGCAGGCGGGCCACCGTCGCACGTCGCACCTCGAAATGCTCGGTGTGCATCGGATGCTTCGCGGCATCGTCGTCCTTCACGGGCAGGAAGGTCCCCGCCCCGACGTGGAGCGTCACCTCCTCGAACCCGAACCCGCGGGATTTCATGGCGTCGATCAGCTCGGGCGTGAAATGCAGGCCGGCGGTCGGCGCCGCCACCGACCCCTCGAATTTCGAATAGACCGTCTGGTAGCGCGTGTTGTCAATCTCCTCGCTCTCGCGGTTCAGGTAGGGCGGAATCGGAATCCGCCCGAGGTGCTCCAGCAGCTGTCCGAAGCTCATCGGGGCGCTCCATTCGAAGCGCACGACGCATTCGCGGCCGTGTTCCTCGACGATCCATGCCCGGAGGTATTCGCCGTCGAAATTGATCTCCACATACCCCTCTTTCCACTTCTTGCGATTGCCCACGATGCACGACCACGTGCAGCCGCCCGTGACGGCGAACGCCCGTTCGTAGTCGGCCGGGTCGTGCGGCTCGAGGCAGAAGACTTCGATCCGCGCCCCCGAAGGCTTGTGCATGATGATCCGCGCCCGGATGACCTTCGTGTTGTTGAAGACCAGCAGTTCGCCCGCGGGCAGCACGTCGCCGATGTCGGCGAAATGCCGTTCGGAAATCCCGCCGCCGCGCCAGACGAGCAGTTTCGAGGCGCTGCGCTCGGCGAGGGGGAATTTGGCGATCCGCTCCTCCGGAAGGTCGTAGTCGTAGCGGTTTATGTCGATATGTCGTTCCATATTTTGCCGGAAATTATGCGGCAAAGTTACTATTTTTTGTAACTTTGCGGCGCTGCAAGGCAGCAGAAAAAGGAAAAACCCATGAAAACCGACTTTCTGGTTATCGGTTCCGGCGCTGCGGGGCTCTCGTTCGCGCTGAAAGCCGCGGCTCACGGACACGTTACGATCGTCACCAAAGGCGAGATCGAAGAGTGCAACACCAACTATGCCCAGGGCGGTATCTGCTCGGTGACATACGCCCCCGACACATTCGAAAAACACATCCGCGACACGCTGGTCTGCGGAGCGGGCAAGTGCGACGAAAAGGCCGTGGAGCTGGTCGTGCGGAGGGCTCCGGAGCTGATCCGGGACCTGATCGCCTGGGGCACGCGCTTCGACAAGACCCCCGACGGACGTTTCGAACTCAACCGCGAGGGCGGTCACTCGGAGCACCGCATCCTCCACCACGAGGACCTCACGGGAGCCGAGATCGAACGGGCGCTCGTGGAGTCGGTGAAAAAGCACCCGAACATCACGGTCCTCGAACACCGTTTCGCCATCGACCTGCTGACGCAGCACCATCTGGGCGAGTTCGTCACGCGCCACACGCGCGGACTGGCCTGCTTCGGAGCCTATGTGCTGAATCTCGAAACGAACGAGATCGAGACCATGCTTTCGAAATTCACCGTCGTCGCCACGGGCGGCTGCGGCAACGTCTATTCCGCCACCTCGAACCCCGTCGTCGCCACGGGCGACGGCATCGCCATGTGCCACCGCGCCAAGGCCATCACCGAGAACATGGAGTTCATCCAGTTCCACCCGACGACGCTCTACAACCCCGGCGAGAAGCCCAATTTCCTCATCACCGAGGCCATGCGGGGCTTCGGGGCCATCCTGCGGCTGCCCGACGGCCAGGAGTTCATGGACAAATACCACCCGATGAAGTCCCTCGCGCCGCGCGATGTCGTGGCCCGGGCCATCTACCGCGAGATGACCAAGCGGGGTTCGGATTTCGTCTACCTCGACGTGACGCACAAGGACCCCGACGCCGTACGGAGCCACTTCCCGAACATCTACGAAAAATGCCGCTCGATCGGCATCGACATCACGAAGGACTGGATTCCCGTGACCCCCGCGGCGCACTACTGCTGCGGCGGCGTGAAGGTCGATCTCAACGGCGAAACGTCGATCAAGCGGCTCTACGCGCTGGGCGAGACCTCGTGCACGGGACTGCACGGCGCCAACCGCCTGGCCTCGAACTCGCTGATCGAGGCGGTCGTCTACGCCGACCAGGCCGCACGCCATACCGCGCCGCTGCTGGACAAGGTCGATTTTCAGGAGGGCATCCCCGACTGGGATTTCGAAGGCACGCAGCATACCGAAGAGATGCTGATGATCATCCAGTCGAAGCGCGAGATGCAGACCATCATGTCCAACTACGTGGGCATCGTGCGGTCGAACCTCTCGCTGAAGCGCGCCATGCGCCGGCTGGAGATACTCTGGCAGGAGACCGAGGAACTCTACAACAAGACCAAGCCCAACCGCGAATTGTGCGAGCTGCGCAACATGATCGCCGTGGCCTACCTGGTAATCAAACAGGGCCGCGAGATCAAGGAGTCGGTCGGCTGCCACTACAACGCCGACTACCCGAAAGAATAATATAAGGTTTAAAATTACCGGGATATTCCGGCCGCATGCGACAAGCCTCTCCCCCGGGAGGGATTTGGGGCGGGCCAGGCTTGCAAACACGGCCCGAAGCCGTGGCAACAGCAGTCGCCGGCACCGGCTGCGTCGGATCTCGGCAGAAACATTCGAACAAATACATGACATTACAGGAAGAAATCACACGCCGCCGCACCTTCGCGGTCATCGCCCACCCCGACGCGGGTAAAACCACCCTCACCGAAAAGCTGCTGCTCTTCGGCGGTGCCATCCACGTCGCCGGGGCGGTCAAAAGCAACAAGATCAAGAAAGGCGCCACGTCGGACTTCATGGAGATCGAGCGCCAGCGCGGCATCTCGGTCGCCACGGCCGTGATGGGCTTCGAATACAAGGGCACCAAGATCAATATCCTCGACACCCCGGGCCACGAGGACTTCGCCGAAGACACCTACCGCACGCTGACGGCCGTCGATTCGGTCATCATCGTCATCGACGGCGCCAAGGGCGTCGAGTCCCAGACCCGCAAACTGATGGAGGTGTGCCGTATGCGTTCGACGCCGGTGATCGTCTTCATCAACAAACTCGACCGCCCCTCCAAGGAGCCTTTCGACCTGCTGGACGAGGTGGAAAAGGAACTGCGCATCCGCGTGCGGCCGCTGGCCTTCCCCATTTCGAACGGCCCCACGTTCCGCGGGGTCTACAACCTCTACGAAAAGAACCTCTCGCTTTTCACGTCGGACGAAAAACTCACCGCCGACGCCCACACCGCCGACATTTCCGACCTCGCGCCCCCAGCGCTGGACAGCTACATCGGCGCGAAATTCGCCGAACAGCTGCGCTCGTACGTCGAGC
>ENA-UESD01002957-UESD01002957.1-human-gut-metagenome-genome-assembly--contig:-NODE-2957-length-11426-cov-11.750198_pt1 | contig 11426 bp, 9 predicted proteins | sample MGYA00242985_ERZ507986 | MGnify/ENA primary metagenome ERZ507986 (study PRJEB26167, sample SAMN06115408) | human gut metagenome | host: Homo sapiens | place: China:Guangxi | collected 2016-04-06... | reverse complement strand
TCAAACTGTTTTGATTACGGATGCAAAGGTAATATATCATATAGGTACCGCCATACGGGCTAATGGTGATTTACCCTTTAATGTAGGCACCATCTTTTCGATGGAACCATATAAGGTTCGCATATCCATCAGCAGAAGTTCGGAATAGCGCTCTAATGTTGACTGCTTGGCTCCCTTCATCATAGCTTCTTCCAATCCCTGGAGGTCATCAATGTAAGGGAAGAAGTCTTCATAAGGAAGCCAACTCTTCGGTATACATTTATCAAATATTATTTCTAAATTATCGCAAATTCCAGATTTTCAATCTAGATGGCTGCGAGGAGGCAAAAATATCGGTTTTATATCGTATTATATGCTCTTTACAGAACGAATGACCTATGGTTGTACAACCGTATGGCTGCGGTTGTACGACTATATAGGCTATGGTCGTACAACTCTGGAGCTATGGTTGTACAACTATATGGGTCTTAGTTGTACAACTGCAGAATTCTGATTTTTTGAAGAAATCTACTCGTACCGATAATTCTCTGATTTTCTGACAATTATGAGTTCTTATCATAAATTCAATATTCTCACAGAAATATTTTCTGTGTGAAAATTCGAAAGAATTAAAGGAGAAAAGAAGAAAATATATATTTATTTTTTACCTTCTTTCTCTTTTTAACTACTCGGTTTCCATAGAATAAAACATTCTAATCTAACTCCATAGAGTCATACTTTAATATCCTGCCACCAATTTTCTTTATCCTAGTATAGACATATTTATAATAAGAATTAAGAACCTCCATAACGATACCGGAATTAATATCTGTAATAGAACTCTCTTTCTTACCGAGACTGTCTATAGAACAGAGAGTAATGCCCTTATATTCGTCATTCTCCTCATCAGAACATATCCAATAGCGATCGTGCAAAGGTCCATCTGTAGATTTATCCTCATACCACACGAAATTAAGACTGATGTCGTTAATCACGCCTGAAGATATTTTCTTCCATGCTGACACATAGTCTTCGTTCGTGTATTTCTGACGATGACAGAGTATCCTAATCTCCAAACTATTGTTGATGTCACACAATTGCTTTATCATAGATAAATCCTGCGGTTTAAAATAAGGATCTATGATAGTCAGAGTCTGGAAATTGCAAGCCTGATACCAATTGAAAATATGAGCCTTTGCCTTCTCTTCATCTCCTATCTGAATATATCCATCTTCAGCAAAAGAATGGGAACTAATCAAGCTTTCTACTCGATCTATACGCTCTTTGGTATCAGCAGCCAAAGACAACACCAACTTCAAGTTATAACGCAATGCTCCATGAATTTTCAATAGTAAATCCTTATTCTTCCTACTCTGATTATACTTTCGGAAAACATCTTCCATCACATAAATGATAGCATACTTAGCTGCATCTATATTATGGTTGTAAATATGCTTAATTGACAAATCGAGGATATGCTTTACATCCAACAGCTGACCTGTTCCACTGATAATGTTGTTCAACTGCTTCTCGAAGAACTTAACCTGCTCTCTTGTATTCAGATTGTCTATCGAGTCAAGTTTCTCATGTGCCTGTTTCAGTTTCTTTGCTGATGTAATATGGCGTAACAATCTGTTTTTATATTGAACACGAGCAGGATCTTTATCCAGATTGTTGACCATTTCCTCGGCTAATTCTGGCTTATGCTGATAAAGCATGTCTATCAAGCGTTTGTAATCGTTGAGCGTTCCGTTGATACGCAAGCTCTTCAATGCCAATTCTGCCATAGGCTTTACCAGTTCTCCCAGATTATTTTCAATGCACTCGTTGATACTCATATCCAAGCGGTTCACCTTATCATAGGTAGAGGATACAGATTCTGCCAACTCTATACCTTTCTTGAAAAACAGTTCCTTGTCTCCCCTCTTTGGAAAATAAGGTGCAAGTTGAAGATAAAGGAAAGACCGGTCTGCCTTATTATCTATCTTTTCAATTTTACTCTGCCACTCAGCCTTATCCCTGGTGTCAAACGGAGATATGGAATTTCGAAGTGCTGCCATACAGGCTATCTTATATCCTTCGTGCTTGATACCGGTAGGAGAAGGAAGTTTTTCTTCTATGATGCTCTCCAACTCCTTTACTATAGTACTTTTCTTTTCTGTACTTAAGACACGATCTGGTTTGCCTTCCTTCAAACTCTTTGCTATGATATTTGAAGTATGATAGAATATTTCATCGTTGGAAGCATGAGTCAAGAGCGTAATCAAGTTATGGTAATCATCATACTCCAGATTGTATGCCTTATATTCTGCCGAATCTCCGGAAAGAAAGCCTTTCTTACAGAAGATATAATCTGTTACACGCCTGATGCAATCATTCTGGAACTGTTCATCATAACGCTCTAACAAAGAAAATAGCGTATTAGAACTATAATAAAACATGGCAGGCGCCATACCATATAAGATGCATTTCTGATCGCGCAAAGAGCAATGATCCAGACTAGTTGGCAAATACTTACTGCACAATGTCTTAAACTGGTCGGTATCATTTGCCAAAGCATATTCCAGCGCCAATGTTCCCCAAATGATAGCTTTCTCTCCTGTAGACAACTGGGTATCTATGTCCTCAGCAAACTGATTGAGCTGTTTTTTATCATCACAGACTTTGTATCTTACTAACAAACCCATAGAACGAGTATAGAGTTCCAGGGCTATATTGTAGGCTGTAACACAGGAAGAAGATACAAGAAAGCATTCCGCCTTCATTTTGTTGCACTTTTCCAGTATCTTTTCTGCATCGTCACTAGATACCTTTGCAAAACTCTTAGCCAAGAAAAAGCCGCACTCTATCCCCGGTTTCAGAAGGCTTATGGAATCCCAACTGTCAAATATCAACTGTTTGATTCTATTAGCAAATGTATCTTCTGGGAAATGCTTATGCATCCAGAGAAAAACCTGCATAAAAATAATCACGCGACTAGACGCCTGTTCCAGTTGTTCGAAATAATGGAAATTACTCTTTATGATTGGCAAAAAAGCTTCATGATCTATATTATCAGCATAATAAAGCATGTGAGAAAGTAAATCCAACGGATTCTCCAGATTTCCATAAGTATTATCCGTCTTCGAAATGAGTTCAAAGAAATAATTCAGCTTGACTTTCTTTTCATCTTGCTTTAGAAGATACTGACAGGCTGCCAGAGAATAGGCTTTCTTCTTTCGCTCCTGGGTATTGACCTGTTCTATCAACTCATCTATCATTGTTGGATAGTCACATACCAAAGCCTTGATAGGTTCTTCTACTACTTTTAAATGATAGGCTGTTTCCTGTAAAAGATGACGGACACCATTCGTGATTTCTTTTCGGATTTCTACCGTAGATGTCTGAAGTATCTTTTCTGTCTCTGACTTTTTTCCCAGATATTCAAAACGACCGAGCAATTTTGAGAAACATGCCACACGCACAGATTCATCTTCCAAGTCAATGATGTAGCAATAGAGATCTTCAAGCAAGCTTTTATACTTTTCCGGTAAATTATCCTTAATGGCTTCGATAATGGTCAATTCTGCATCCACATAATCAAATGTTGGGTATTTGATTGTCTCACGTACTGAATCAACGTATATCATAGCCTTACTCATTTCTTCTCTGGTCATTTTTGCCATAGAGTGGCAGACCGTATTGAGAATCCTTGCTTTTGGCATATCAGTATCAGAGACAGCAACGATAAGTTGGATAGCTTCTAAAATCGCCTTTCCTATATTTACCTTGTTCTCATGTTCTGGCAACCAAATCTGCAGGAGATGCAACTTTCGGGTATCACTTGGAAGTTTATCCAACTCCTCCAGAAAATACTCTACAGAAACATCAGCAAACAAGTTCTTGGCTGCATGGGTAAAATTACGCAGTCCATCATCTTCAATCTTGGCACTAACCATATCAAAGTTGGTTACGTTGCCGGTTTCAGAATCCGACTTATTTGCCATTAATGACATCAGCGTATATACACGGTCAGCATTTATGGTTTCCTTATTGGCTTTTGCAACACGGTCAACTATACCAATCGCTGATTCATAATCTATCGGCATCAGAAGTTTTGCCAACTCAATAGCCTTGCTTGGTATCTTTTCAAACTGAATGACAGAAACCAACTGATTAATATTCTCTTTGATAACCTCATAATCAGATGGTTTCAGCAAATTACGTTTTCTAGCAATCAGTAAGAAAGATTTCAAGCGTTCTTCTGAAAGATAAACATTCTGGGCCATAGCCAATGCTTGTTCGGCATGCCCAGTAACAAGAAGTGCTTCCAACTCATTATCCCACAACTCATTCTTCTCTATCTCTCGAGACATCGATTTGTTGAGAGCAAAGCGAAACAAAGTTGCAGCGTACTTCTCAGGTGACTCCTTACAAGAATCATAACCAAATTCACATTGTTCATTGAGAGCAGCCTGAGACCGATTCGATACCACTATCTTCTGAATATTCTCTTTGCACAGATAAGCTACAAGCTGGTCGGTCATATTGAGGGCCTTCATGAGAGGTGGCACAAAACTGCTATGAGTCTGCATATACCGAGGCTGTTGGATAACACGCAGTATTTTCAACTCCATCTCTTGCTTGAAACTCTTCAATTGTCTCTTTAAATACTTATGAAAGCCTTCATTAACAAACGAACAGATGCCGTTAGGATGAACAGATATGAATTCATTATACTTCTCTACTAAACTCTGAAAGTCATTCTCTGACAAGGACAGAATATCTCTGGCTACTGGTACATGCAAAGGAAACTCCGTATAAGTCAGCAAGGCAAAGAAATCCAATGTGGCAGGATCATTGCCTGCAAAAATATGCTGAAAATCCTCATCATACAAGTCGCTAGTTCCTGTAGCATTGCTATCAAGTAATTCCTTCAATTTTCCTTTTTCTATATAGCGGTGGAGAACAACATTCATCCGATGTCCTTTTCCTTTGGTAATTCGATACAGGGAATCCAAAACCTCTTCAGAAATATCGGGAACAGACTTACGAAAATAATCTTTCACGTCTGCAGGTCCAAACGGAATTATTTCATATTCGCTTATACTCAATTTGGAATTGGAAGGTATCATCTGTCTGATGGCATCAATTCTTCCTGAAAAGATAAACTTTCCCTGCCCCCATAGCATTTTTTCGAAAAAGCGTTTGATACTTTCCATTTTCTCTGCTGGAATATTATCAAAGCCATCAAAGACAAAATACAAAGGCTTATCTGAACTTCTAAGCTTTCGAAGTGCAGAAAACGTCAGATATGGTAAATTTGCCTGAGATGCATCTGCTATATTGAAATCGTCTTCGTTTCCATTCACATACCAGTGTAACTGCTGCGCTACGCTGACTTCCATCACCTCAGCATCCATAAAAACGATATTGAGTCCATCATAGAAATAGCTTACGCAATTGGCACCATGCTGCTTAGCAAACTGGGCCAAAAGAGTGGTTACTCCAACTCCATCATCACCGTATAAACAAAGTATGCTGTCATTCTCCAGACGCTTCTCGCATAAGGCTAATTCCGAAGTACGATTGATTTCATTAGCAACAGTACATGGCCTTGTTTCGCTATAGTAGTACATATCAGCAATAACTCCAGCAGGTACAACTTCCTTGCTGCAGTTACGACTGCGCAATACGTGCTTAGCATAGTCTATACCATAGAAATTCTGAACAGAATACTTAGCAGTTGGCAGTATCTGTACATTACCATTATTGATTTCAAATGATTGATCTCTCATAATCATATCGTTTTTTTAGTTTATTTCCATTTATACCAAGCCTCGTTGATATACTTGCGGATATTACTGATACCAGAAGTTACTTGAGGTGCCAGTGGTTGCAAGACTTCGATGAACTCCTGCTTTACCATAATATCTTGATCAATCTTTACATCAGTATCATTCACCATATCCATCACCACCTGTGCCAATTCCTTGGCATTGGTGCAAGCGGCAAGCTTGGCTACATATTCTGCTAATGCTTCCACATTATTAATATATAGGGAGAGACGGGTTGTTTCTGGAGAGAGAACAGGCTCTTGACTTTTGGTCTTGGTCTACATCATCTCCTCTATATACTTGTCGCCATAGAAGTTTTGCTCAGCCTTTGTAGCATTGGGCAAAATCTGGTTGTTGCCGCCAGAGATGTTAAAGACGATATTTGCCTTGTTGGTATCTTCCATTGCTTTGATTTTTATTAAAAGTGAACGTATCGTGAATGAGTGGTAAACAGATGGTGAACGTCAGTGAAGGCATTTGTTTTCGCCTCCCCAATGTTGTATCTTTGCAACGTCAATCAGAACAAACGGGATTGCTAATCTCTTTGGACTGACGATGACATAACTTGAGTATTAATCTTTTAAATGTTTTCAATTATGAGTAAGAGTTACAAAGTTTCAAAGAAGACCATGAACATGGGTCCTAAAGAGGGTAAAACCGTGTATAGCGTTCGCCCTTTCAGTTACGGTACATTGACTACCAAGGACATTGCGAACCAAATCGCAATGGAGTCTACGGCAACTCCTGCCGACGTGATGGCGGTACTCGACCGCTATACCTACTACGTGAAGGAGAACCTGAAGAAGGGTTACGACATCGAGTTATTCGGCTTCGGCAAGCTCTATCTCCGTTTCCTCACCGGCAAGGCAGTGGAGAACGAGAAGGATGCGACAGCCAAACTCGTGAAGAGTATCCTTCCTGCCTTCCGACCATCGTACTATCTCTTGAAAAACGGTAGCCGTGTTTACAACCTGATTCCTGATTCTATCGAACTCGTCAAGTACGGTGATGAGAAGAAGGACAAGCCTACTGGCGGTACTACCGATGGGGAGAAGAAGCCTACTACAGGCGACTCTACGAATGGCGGAGAGAACACTGGCGGTGAGAACGCTGGTGGAGAGAACACTGGTGGCAGCGAGAATACTGGCGGTACAGGTTCAGAGAGCGGCGACAACGTAAATTTCTAAGCAGTAATGTTCAACCCTTTAAATTGATCCATGATGATGAATGATTCTAACAGTTTATAGTTTAAAGAGCCTATTATGATTAAAGATACATTTCCTATGAACATCGGGGAGGAGAAGGTACGCTCAGAGCGTACACTCCTCGCCGGAGTAGAAGCCGGCAAATACATGATGTCTGCCGACTCTGTGAGATTTCTGGTGCTGCATTGCTCGGCTACCCGACGCAATCAGGACTATAGTGTGGAACAGCTGAGACGTGACCATAAGGCACGCGGGTTTTATGATATCGGCTATCACTTCTACATCCGAAAAGATGGTACGATGACGCAACACCGCAAGCTGCTGGAGGTAGGGGCTCATGCCCGACCTTATAATAGATGCTCTATCGGCATCTGCTATGAGGGAGGTCTGGATGAGGAAGGCAAGCCTTGCGACACTCGTACACCTAAGCAGACTGAACGTATTATCGAATTGCTGTATAAGCTGCATAAGTTGTTTCCAAAAGCGAAGATTGTGGGACATCGTGACTTGCTAGGCACTACACCTAAGGAATGTCCTTGCCTTGATACACATGCCGTATTCGGTTGGATAGAAGACCTTTAGTCCCTGCGGAAAATGTCTCGTGTATAAACCTTATCCTTTACGTTATCAAGGCAAGCGTCATAGCGGTTGGCTATAATCGCATGGAATAGTCAAGAGACCATATTCTCTATTCTATTTTCTGTAAGAAAGCCTTGGGAATATATCCTGTCGTAACAGCACACAATCCCTTGATACTCACATAAAGCTTATGATCTTTTTTGATGCGAACGACATAGCCTTCCGCTCCTTTCAAAGGACCTTCAATGACTCGGAACTTGTCGCCTTTGGTAAACTTCGGATTATACTCATCGTAAAAATCCAGTCCTTCAACACCAGAAGTTGCGACAATATTGAAGATTTTCACTTCACGTTCTGAAATTTTCGAAGGTTCTTTCAGGTTCTCAGAATTCTTTCCACGATAGAGCATCACTTTATTGAGAAATCTGCGTTCAATCTCTTCGGCTTCTATTCTCGTAGAACGAAAAAGAATGAGAGATGGCATAATGGGAACTTCCTTCACCAGTCTCTTTTTCTTATTCTTGTCCCAATATTCTTGTTTCACATCATAAATGTGTTCAATCTCATTGGTAACGAAATAAGCTTTGATAGGCTTTCCTTTTCCAAAAAATATCTTGAATGCGTACCAACTCTTCTCGTTGTCTGGTTGTAACATTGTTTATTTTTTTCCGTTTCGATCAGGATACAATTCTCATTCCCCCGTGTCGTGAAATCATGTTTCAAAACACTTGGCAAGAAAGGGTTGGTTAGTCTATCTCCGATACCGGAAACCTCTAATCACAGACGTACTCCTGACCCAAGAGCCTGATAGTCTGCAACCCTTGGAATGATTAGCTATCCGATTCCTTTGTCTTAAAACCCTTCCCTAAATCACTCCATTTCTTCTGAATCTCTACATAAGAGACACAGAATCTCGTTGCAAAAATACGAAAAAAGTTGGAAACTAGCAAATTATGTATGTTAAAAATTTAATGTTCTTCTACGAAAATCAACAATTTTTCAGCAATCATTTTGATTGTAATCTGATAAGTCGTTGATAGAACGAATGTTTTCGGTTTTTCTGTGTCTCTTATGTAAAGATTCAGAAAAATTGGTTCATTTTGGTTCATTTTGGTTCATTTTGCAAAAGCCCTCTTTTTATTCATTTTTACGGCTTATAGGACTGCCAGAATTTTAGCGTTGGCATCATCCACTTCAGAGCTTTTGATGGAGCGGAGATAGATTTGTGTGGTGATTTCGGAATGATGCCCCAATGCCTCGCTGATGACTGAGATTGGAATCTGGTTGTCTCTTGCTGCCGTTGCCCAGGAATGGCGGGCGACATAAAGGGTGAGCTTGCCCTTGATTCCTATCTTAACTCCTAACTTCCTGAGATGGTAGGAGATACGGGCTTCAGCATTGTGATACAGGCGTTTTTCATCTCGCATTTTGTCAATAGTTTTATCTAGTCTTTTATTCCCTTCATCAACAAGGAAAGGGAAGAGATAAGGTGAGGTGATGGTCTGCGCCTGATACTTTTCCAACAACTCCTGCATCTCCTTCTCCCATCGGATGGTGAGGCGTTGACCTGTCTTGCTTCGGGTGTAATGAAGATAGTCGTCCTTGAGGTCGGATTTGCGGAGGTGTGCCAGGTCAATGAATGAGATACCACGCAGATAAAAGCTCATCAGGAATGCATCTCTTGCCATCTCTTCTTTGGGAGACAGTTCCTTGACCGACTCCAAACGTTTGATCTGGCTGACAGATTCTGTGGATATGGCTCTCTTGCGGGTTTGGGCAATACCGGTATAGACTTCCCTGAAGGGATGCTGCTGTGGCGTCAGTCCCTTCGCCACGGCTTTGTTGTAGGTGGCGCGGAGGATGCGGAGATAGAAGGAACTGGTGTTGCTGCATACCTTCGCTGTATGATGCAGGTAAGCCTCATACGAGCGCATCACGCCTGCATCTATCTCACTCAGGGCGATGTCTTTGTTGTCCCGGTATCGCTTAAAGCTGTTGAGGGTTGCTCTGTAATGCAGAGAGGTACGGTATTGCCCGTTTTTCATCAAAAGGGCGATAAGGAGGTTCATGAACTGGAATAACGACTCTGATACTTTCTTGTTTCTTGACATAATACGTATGTATTTTTGATGTTATAAAAAAAATGACAGGGGCACCTCTGTCTCTATCAAAGAAACAAAGATGCCCCTATATATAAAGGTATCAGAATCAAGTGCCGCAAAAACACAAAGTAAAATACCGCAAAAATACAAAGTAAAATGCCGTTAAAACACAAAGTAAAGTACCACAAAAATGCAAAATTATTTGTAGATTCCACTATTTATTACTATCTTTGCAAACAAAAACATATTGAATATGAAGTATTTAGATAGAATAGCAGACAGAATGCTCCGACTTCGTCTGGAAGCCTTTGGAGCAGTACAGATTGTTGGACCAAAATGGTGCGGAAAAACCACTACGGCCATGCAGCAGTCAAAGAGCGTAATCAAGATGCAAGATCCAGATAAGCGTGAAGGATATCTGGCGACGGCACGTACCAAACCATCCTTGCTGCTCAAAGGCGAAACACCACGACTGATAGACGAGTGGCAGGTAGCACCAGTTTTATGGGATGCTGTTCGGAATACCGTAGATGAGCGAAACCAGAAAGGTCAGTTTATCTTAACCGGTTCTACAGTCGTCGAAGACAAAAACGGAGAAATCATGCATACGGGTACTGGCCGCATCTCCAAGATGCCCATGTATCCTATGAGCCTTTATGAGTCAAAGGAATCAACAGGTGCCATATCTTTACGTTTATTGTTTGATGATCCAGCTTACGATATTGATGGATTGCAGTCAGACATGACCGTGGAGAAACTGATTTTCGCTGCTTGCCGAGGCGGTTGGCCAGCATCACTGGACGTCACTTCGCAGGAGGCACAATTACTGATAGCACAGGATTACGTAAATGTGATTTGCGATGAAGATATATCGAGGGTAGATGGCGTAAGAAGACAGCCAGCTTTGGCTCGACTCATCATGCGTTCTTATGCCCGGAACACCTGCACCCTCGTCAAGAAATCCAAGATGTTGGCAGACATCACGGTAGAAATGGAGAAAACGTCGATGCCAACATTTGATGATTATGTTTCTGCCCTGCAACGATTGTTTGTCATAGAAGATGTGGAGGCATGGTGTCCGGCAATCCGCTCAGCCGCTGCAATCCGTTCGGGAGCCAAGCGCTGCTTTGTAGATCCGTCCATAGCTGTTGCTGCTTTGGGTATGTCACCAAGAAGTCTGGAATTAGACCTTCGAACCTTTGGTTTCATATTCGAGTGTATGTGCATTCGCGACCTGAAGGTATATTCGCAAGCCTTGGGAGGTAGAGTCTCTTACTATCACGACCGCTATGACCTGGAGGCAGACATCGTGCTTCATCTTGCAGATGGCCGCTATGCCTTGATAGAATGCAAGTTGGGTAGTCGGGAGATAGAAGATGGTGCCAAGCATCTCCTGCAACTACGGAATCTGATTCGTGAGAAGAACAAGACAGAGCATCAGATGCCACTCAGAGAGCCAGACCTGCTGATTGTCATGACAGGAGGCGAAATGGCTTATACCAGAGAAGACGGAGTAAAGGTTATACCTTTGGCTACATTAAAAGACTAAGAAAAGGGCACTCATCCTTACCTCACTTAGGATACCACCGCCCTAACTACCTTTTTTAACATAGTTAGGGCGGACTTATAAGCGGCACATTCAATAATCAAGCGCCAATACTTTTTTTCAAAATATTGGCGCTTATTTTTGAAATTTTCCCTTCATATTACTATATTATAAAGGTATAACCAAAAAGAAAGAATAA
>ENA-UESD01002951-UESD01002951.1-human-gut-metagenome-genome-assembly--contig:-NODE-2951-length-11450-cov-2.440957_pt1 | contig 11450 bp, 8 predicted proteins | sample MGYA00242985_ERZ507986 | MGnify/ENA primary metagenome ERZ507986 (study PRJEB26167, sample SAMN06115408) | human gut metagenome | host: Homo sapiens | place: China:Guangxi | collected 2016-04-06... | reverse complement strand
GTAAAATCATCTTTGCTTTCAGATTGTTACTTTATTACTTTGCTTTTCCAGATATGGTACGTCCACTCCGCATGGCTGCTGCCCGAAGGTTGTACATCGGGGGCTGCCTTGCTGACCGTAAAATAGAATTCCGGTTCTTCCCAGTCTTGTAAGTGGCCGAAATTATCCCTCAGCAAAGTGGCATTGTGGTTTCTTGGATAGCCGGTATCATTCGGGGTGATCCGGTAAATCGGTGTCCAGCTACCTCTTTGATTGGTGAAGTCAGAAAGGTTCATGTAATCTATTTCCAATGAAGAATTCAGGTAATTGGGATAATCACTGGGCATAGGCTGTACCGGACGTATCATGACGATTTTATCCGCATCCTTGTCAATTGCAAATTCCGCGTTGCAGGTATAATCCTGTGACTGGTTGTCAATGGCTTTTAAACCTGTCTGTACAATTGTTTGCGGGGTACTGATGGAATATGTATCCATATTACTGAAATCCGCTTCAGCCCAGACGATGCGTGTACCACCGATATCACCTACGGTATATGTCAGCAGTAGCTTACCTTTTCCGTCCAAAGATACGACAGAAGGCTGGCCTACTCCCCATGACTTACCGCCTCCACCTATTTCCTGGTCACCTTCGCTCGACCATGTTTTCTTCACAATCTGTTGCGGATACTTCACCCAGCTATCTGCATCAAGGTCGTTGCTGAACGCGACACCGATTTCATTGTAATATACCCCGTACATATTACTCAGGAAGAACATGGCATACTTGTAGGTAGTATTCTTCCAAGCGAAGCTACCTTCGATAACAGAAGGGTCACAGGTATGGTGATCGTCCCATGAACCTGATACACCAGGCTGCAATACACTTTTGGCAGCAGTCTGTGTACCATCCGGGTTGATCTTGATATGGAAGATATTATCGACCATGATCAGGTTTTCCGGATTGCCGCAGAAGTATAGGTGAACTGTCCCATCAGCTTGTTTCAAGGCACTTGGGCAGTAAGAGTACTTGCTTTGGCCTTGGAAACCGAATACGAATTCCGGTTTTGTGATGGTTACGGTAGGTGTAGGTATTGGAGGGTCTATCGGAGGGGTTTCTCCGGGGTCGGTGTCCGAGCAGGAACACATGAGCCATAAACTTATGAAACCCAATAGATATTTAGTCATAATGCTTATTATTTATTGAAGTGAGCCGGTTGCTTGGTCAGTAACTGGACGAAATGTTGTTTGATATTCTCAGCCTGAATGGAATCTACTGTCAGGTAGTAACGGTTTCCTGCGGCATCGGGAGTAAATTCAGTAGCACCTTGGTCTGTTACGTTTATTTTACCTGCCGGAGAAACGTTGAAATAGGACGGACCTTCAACAGAATACAATACAGAAGTCAGGTCCCATGTAGGACGGTCGTAAGGCATCTGCTGGTAGCTTTTATATGCTTCTACCATTGGGTGCATAGGAGCCCATCCGAAATCGTTTTCAATACTGCTGCCGGGATAGTTGATGGCGATACCTACTTCGAAAGGAGAGGTCACCAGTGTGGTAGGCCATTCGGAGAATGTCTTTCACTACGTTATATTCAAACAGGTTGGGATTGTTGAAACAGCCTGCCATGGTACACAGCAGTTTTACTTTTTGGGCAACAAGCTCTTTTCCTGTCAGCGGAGATACATCGTCAGCCGGAGTATCCAACAGGCGTGCAAGGTTCGTGGAGAAACCTACGGAGATGATGGTAACGGAACTGTCCGGTTGCTGCGCCAATAGCTTACGATAGAGGGCAGGTGCTGCCGGCAGTTGGTTATAGTCACCTTTCAGTGAGCGCTTGAAAGCCGGTTCACCATTATCCTTCTGGATGAGACATACGGCTTTGGCATAGTTTGTAGCATCGTTCTCACAGTTGGCTCCGTTGTGTATGATTCCGATAGGAATTTGAGGATAGCCGTACCAGGTATTCATGATGTCGGTGTATTTGGCCGGATAGGTTCCTTCTTTGTTGATGGTGATGCCTAATAAGTCGATATCTCCTGCGTCCAAATACTTGTAAAGCATATCCAGTGCCAATGCATCGTCCACGTCGTTACCTATATCCGTTTCCAGAATAATTTTGGGTACATTTGGAGTGACTTCCGCAGTTTGTTGTTTCTTGGAAGTGCAGCTTGATAGAGCCAATACTAACAAGCCAATCAAATAAAGTTTGCTCTTTCTCATGACGTTCGGGAATCACCTGTTGGAGTGCTTTCTCGTTCTCGTCAAGGTTCGGACGATAGTAAATCTCTTTATCGGAGGACTTATCGGTGTATGAAAACTGGAATCGTCCGTCGTCTCTTATCTCATCAAGGTTACAGCGGCGCAGTTCATTTGCTACAATGTGGTCGCCTTTGTTGCTTTTCCCTTCTTTGACGAGGCGGTATTCTCCGGTGGGAGTACAAATGATCTCCCTTTGTGTTGCTTTCAGCCAGATGGCACTTTCCCATACGTGGAACGGACGGGGGTAGCGGTTGAGGTCTATATCAACCGGATAGTCGGCATTCATGGCACGGAGGAAGTCATATTGCAGTTTCTGGGTGAAAGCAAAATCAAGATACCGTTGCAATTGGGGATTCATCTTTCGGATAAAATCCATATCGGGTAGTTTCCAGTAGGTATTGTTGCAGTCTTTTACGAAGCCTCCGTCTTTGCCTGCACATGGATAGATGGCTACGGGTAAATCTGATTTCAATATTCTGTTGAAAGCGAACGCGTCCAGTGCTACATTCCACTCACCGCCCGGAATAGCATTTGCCCCGGCATCGCTTCCCAATTCATGGTTCTTGCTTGCTGTCCCGGCACTCAGATGAATTTTGTGTATCTTTTGCTTCATCAGCTTGGGGGCGCGGTTGTAGGCAACTGCCAGTATCCTTGCCGAACCGAATGACAATACTTCTACGGGTTCTTTACTCTTTTTCAGAACTTCCAGCAGTATATCGATTGCTTCCTGCTCATAGCCTGGCAGATACTCCATCCGGTCTTCTTCCGATTTCATCATGGATAGCGGACCAATGCCATAAGGTATCCTTTTGTTGAAGATATAACTTAATTGTTCCACAGGGATAATTCCGGCTTCTCTCGGACCACGCGGGTCTTTCCACAGGGTGGGATGGTCGGCGGTATCTTTCCTGAATGCGTCTGTGATGTCCAATAAGACGGCTTTCAGGTCTACATCGGGCAGCCCGAAGCCCATAATGAGGTCCATGTTATCTCCCGGGTCCTGATACGGATGATATAAGTCGGTGATTACCACTACGGGAATCTTTTTGTATTGCCCTGATGCCTTCCCACAGGGGAAGGCAAGAATAAGAGCAATGCATACTATTTGCAGGATTGTTTTATTCATTTGAAATAGTTTTTGAGATTAAACGTAGCCGAATACAGGTCGTATGACCATAGCCAGTTTTCGCCTGTCATGGCGGGAGTGAAGTACATCACCAGTTCATCGTCATTAAGTATGTAACCTTTCGTATCCGTCAGGATACCCGGATTGTGATTTCTTGGGAATCCTGTTTCTTCCGGTCCTGCATGGCCTATTTCAATCCATCCGTCTTCTTCGGTGAAGAAACCTTCTGTTCTTGGTTTGTATGCCAGTCGGCAGACATCCCCTACCCAGGTCGGTATCTCCTTGATGGGGGATACACGGGTTTCCGAAACCATGTATATATTTTTATCGGACATGGCAGGATAGCTGTTACCGTCAATGAATGGAACTTTCCGCTCTTCGCCCAGTACGATGTTATCCAGGTCATTCAACTTAATTTCACGCATACAGAAAGGTCTGTTTCCGGTGGTTGAGGTGTAGAATAACAGGATGGTTGTAGAGTCTTTGACGATTGTTGTACTTTGTCCCACACCCCATTTGGTGGTATCTTCGTAAGCCACCAGCGGATTCCGGTCGAACTTGATATACGGGCCTTCGATGTTCTTGGAAATGGCCAGTCCTATCTGGTTGTGATTACAGTCCCAGCGGTCTACGCCCAGATAGGTCATAATCCAGTTGTAAGTTTCTCCTTTATAAGTCGTTTTAAACTCACGTACGTCCGGGTCGCAGATGTGGCAGTTATCCCAACCTGTTTCGGAAGGTTCGATGATCTGTGTGCCGGGTTGCCATACATAGCCTTTTTCCGTGGGGATTCCTTTGTATAGATAAACATAGTCCACAATCTTGAACGGATCACGATTCTCACATACAAAGCCGTACCGGATGCCGTACTGGTCTTCTATGATACTCGGAGCATAGTTATAATGCCCGGCACCGCCGCTGAATTCATACCGGATTTGCGGTGTGAGTGCCTGCGGTTCATTGCCGTCATTGCCCTTACAACCCAAGAGTGTGAGCAAGGCAAGGTATATATAGGTCTTATAGCTGTTCATCTCCTTAGATTTAGTTCGTTAATAATAAAATCAATCCTCGACTTGTATGTTTTTGACAGGTCGGATCATGGCTGCACGTACTTTCTGTCCGTCCCCCCAACCCCATGTGTCGCGGTAGCCGCCGGAGTCTCCCAGTGACATGCCACCGTGGGTAGGACTTAATGAATTTCCGCTGCGAACGGCGCAGAGCCAGGTGCGGTCCATCATTCCGGTTTCATTTCTCCAACCGCTTTGAGGCAGGAAGAGGCAGCCGAGTTGTTTCAGATTATCTTTTGTAGCACGTTTGGCAGTAGCCTCGTCAACACCGATAATGATACCGTCGGTCTTAAATCCGGTCTGGGATGCTGTAACCCATGTTGCTCCTTTTTCCCAGAGAGCTGCCATCTCTTCCGTGGTAGGCACACGCCAACCTTCGGGAGATGGGTCATTTTCGGTAGTCCAGTTGGTACCGTCGTTTGTATAGCTGGAAGGCCAGTTAGCCGGTGCCGGATCGTCCTGCGGGCCAGCCGGATAACCTACTTTGCGATTGAACTGATACAGTTGTCCTATGTCATCGGGAGAGGCTGCGAAAGTTCCCGGAGTGCCTACATTCTTGGTAGACCATATAAGGCCATTTATCAGCACTTCGTCTTCACCCAGTACCATTGTCTCCTGCAATACCTTTGACTTTAATATCCGGGTACCGGAACTTACTTCAACGATAACCGAACGGTTCTTTACGAAAGAGGTGGTCGGCTTTACAGTAACGGTGATTACTTTTCTGCCGCTTCCTGACGTTTCACTCAGTGTGCACCAGCCCTGGGCTGAGCTATTGGAATTGGTCAGTTCGGCTGTCCACGATTCATTGCCGTTGACTGTCAGTTCATAGGTTCCGCCATCAGCGCTTACAGGTATGGCTACCGGAAATATGGCGAACTCATTGGGATTGTTTTCGATGACGTAATCGGAATCATTTCCGCATCCCCATAACGTCAGCAGTATAATGACTGCTCCTATTAAATATTTTGTATTGATCATAGCTCAAATGTCTTCAATTAGTACTGGTCATTTTGGTTCAAATTCGGATTGTTGTCCACTTCGCTTTGCGGGATTGGCATACGGATGGATTTACCGATTATAAAGTTATTGAAGTCGCTGTCGCGTGCTTTCAGTTCGTTCAATGTGGTCTGGTCGTTGATACCCCAACGTTTCAGGTCGACCCAACGCACACACTCCATGGCAAGTTCCAGGGCACGTTCTATCTTCAGGTGTTCGCGGAAAGCATCTTTGTTGGTGCTGATCTGGGAGCCGTTGTAGTATTTGCTATCCTCTATGTTGGGCAGATTGACGCGGTTACGTACGCGATTGAGGCATTCAATGGCTTTTGAAGGCGGTGTGGCATTCAGTTCGTTGAGTGCTTCGGCATACAGTAACAGCATATCGGCATAACGCAGGGAACGGAAATTATTATCATTCCAGTAATATAGTGGGGAGGCATCTGTGCTATATTTCTTGATGAAAACGTGGTTGCCCCAGTCGCTGTTCCATGGAGAGCCGTATATCAACTGGTTGGGATATTCGGGGAAGTCGGAGGCTGCACCGTCATACCACAGTGTGTAGAACAAGCGGGAATCGTTCTTTCCATCCGTTGTTTGTTCGCGCTTGTAGTAGTCCACCAGCCAGCGTCTTGCTTCGATGTTGTTCCAGCCGATTCCGGTAGGAGCCTGGTTCATTTCAATCTGTGTACCTAGTTGCGCATTCGGGTCCAGGTAGTTGTCTGTCTGGTCGAAGCCCACTTTGTTGGTCAGAGAGAAGTGAATCTCATACAGTGACTCTTTGTTATCTTCCGTATAGTTGCTGAAGTTGTCAGCCCAATTAGATACCAGTGTGTAATAGTTCTTTCCTTCGCCATCAACGAGCCATTCGAGACATCTTTTGGCATCTTCCCATTTGTGATGCTGTGCATAAGCTTTGGCCAGTAATCCGTAGGCGGCGCCTTTTGTTGGGCGGCCGTAGTTATTGGCGTCGCGTGTGGAAGGGAGCTTGGTGATGGCATCTTCCAGGTCTTCTTCTATTTGTATCAAGACTTCGTCAGCGCTAGCCTGCATGGGCTTATCGGCTGCTGAAGAGGTATTTAGCACAAGAGGTACATTATCCCACAAGGTAGTAAGGTAGAAGTAATAGAAAGCACGCAGGAACTTAGTTTGCCCAATGAGGTCATCCTTGTGCGTTTCATTACTGAACGGTACGTTACCTATATTGTCCAATACTTGATTAGCACGGAAAATGGCTGTATAGTGTTCCCGCCATATCTTGGCGTTGACTTCTGAGAAGTTATAATCGGTAAAGATGAACTTGGTGTACTCGTTCAATTCGGTCCATCCGGCATAACTTACGCCTTCGTCCGCCATACCTATCATCTGTGTATAGATATTACGTGTCCAGGTTCCCTGACGGTAAAACATTCCGTATACGGCTACTACACCGGCCTCGACGTCAGATTCTGTCTTCCAGTATACGCCTGTACTCAGGGTATTTTCATTTTGCAGATCGAGCAAAGAAGGGTCGCACGACGTAAATAATGCCGTGACACCGCATAATATATAAAGAACTATTTTTTTCATTTCAGCAGTATTTAGAAGGTGAATGATAATGCAAACTGAACAGCGCGTGGGTTAGGGAACGAACAATAATCTGCTCCCATAGTGAAGATGCCGCTGTCTGCAAATTCAGGATCCAGGCCGGAGTATCCGGTAAAGGTCACCAGGTTCTGTAAAGTAACCGATGCACGGAGTCTTTCTAATCCAATCTTCTTAATGTAACGGGTAGGTACTGTATAACCTAATGTAATATCGCTCAGGCGGAAGAATGAACCGTTTTCCAACCAGCGATCCTGATCGCTTCGGCTGTTGCGGGAATCTCCGTATACAATACGTGGACGGTCGTTGACCGGGTGCTCTTGTGTCCAGGGGATAATACCGTTGAAGTTGTTCTGGTTGTTGGCAAAGTCACCGGCTGCTGATGCCGAACCGTTCCATACTTTCTGCCCGAAGCGACCGTAGCCGTTGATGTTCAGGTCGAAGCCTTTGTAGGATGCACCGAGACTTATTCCTAATTCAAGTTTGGGCCAAGGGCTGCCTACTATCTGGCGGTCTTCGGATGATATATTGCCATCGCCGTTGTAGTCGTCATACTTAATATCACCTGGCAAAGCATTAGGTTGTATGATCTTGCCTTCTGAGTTTACATAGTTCCGTACTTCTTCTTCTGACTGGAAGATACCATTCATTTTGTAGAGATACCACATACCGAGCGGTTCACCGATTACGGTTTTGGCAAGAGTCGTATTGTAGACTGTTTGCCCGTATCCCAAATCAAGTACTTTATTCTTGATATGTGAAATGTTCAGTGAAGCGGAGTAGGCAAAGTCGCGAATCTGATCGTTCCAGCCGATTTCCATTTCAAATCCTTTATTTTCCAGGCTACCAGCATTCACGGCAGGTGCACCACCTTCATTACCCGAACTCATCAGGATGGGGAGGTAAACCAAGAGGTCTTTACTCTTTGAATAGAAATACTCAGCACTTAAACGGAAACGGTTATTGAATGTAACCAGGTCGAAACCGACGTTAGCGGTTGTTTTCTTTTCCCAAACCAGGTCATTGTTGGTTAACTGAGATTGAGTCATACCAATCAATATGTTTTCTGGACTTCCGAATACGGCGCGCGGAGCTGTGTTGATGGTGGACTGGTAGTCCCAATAACCGATACTACTGTTACCGAGAGTACCGTAATTGGCACGTATTTTCAGGTCATCAATCCAGGGTACATTGAAGAACTTCTCGCCACTGATGCGCCAGCCCAATGAAACGGAAAGGAAGTTTCCCCAGCGGTCATTCTTAGGTAGGCGGGAAGTACCGTCACGACGGGCTGTTACTTGTGCCAGGTATTTGTCGGCATAGGAGTAGTTGATACGTCCGAGATAGGATATCAATGCTGATTCGCCATAGCTACCGCCTGCGGTGGTATTTCCGGTGGCAGCATCCAGAGATGTGATGTACTTGTCGCCTATCATCAATGGATCGAGTTTGGTAATCCAACGCTTTTCTTCGTGGAACTTATTGTAAGTGATACCAAACAGCGCATTCACATCATGTTTACCGAATTTATGCTTAAAATTGTAGGTTTGCTCAATCAGTATATCATGATTCTTGGCACTATCGTAACCCAAGCTTGCTGCATCATCTCCTTGTCCCATTGTCCAGTTTCCTTTTTTACGTAATGAGTTCGTAATGCCCATATAACTTTTGTAAGCAACATTTAGTTTGGCATCAAACATACCGAAAAAAGAGAGTTGTCCGTATATATTCCCAGTTAGATACTCTTCTTCATTATTTTGTATATATAAATCTTGCATAGCTATAGGATTTAGTCCATAAGAATTGGCATGGTCTACATCGCCATATCCGTATCCTCCGGCATGTGATTCGTCATATACTGGGATGGTGGGGGGCATACCGATAAAATCACTCCAAGGATTTCCGTTTAGTATTTTTCGGTCTGATTTAGTATAATAGAAATTCTCGCCATATGAAAAAATACCTTTTTGTCCACTAGTGTTGATACGGAAACCGTATTTGTCGTAACCAGTACGATAGAGAGCACCATCATCAACCATACGATTTAGAGATGCGTAGTACTTTATTGTTTTGGAGCCACCAGAGAGTGAAACATTATAGTTCTGTAACATACCTGTATCTAACATCTCGTCTTGCCAATCTGTATTTCCATCGTAATGATTTTGGCGTTTTGTGATATCTGCAACTCCTGCTAGAATAGCTTCATCATAGGCCCGATCATCGTAAATTCTGTAAGTTTCCGCATCCATTAGGTCATAGCGAGGTAACCAGCTCAGCGTTAATTGGGAATCGAACTTTACTTTTAGTTCACCTTCTTTACCTTGTTTGGTAGTGATGATTACAACTCCATTGGCTGCACGAGAGCCATAAATAGCTGTAGAACTGGCATCTTTCAATACATCAATAGTTTCAATATCGTTAGTATTGATATCAGACAAGCGCCCTCCTGAAAAAGGAACACCATCCAATACTATTAATGGATCATTACTTGCCGTAATAGATGTTGTTCCTCTGACCTGTATAGTTCCATCAGCTCCTGCCATCCCCGTATCGATAACACGAACACCTGCTACACTTCCTCTCAAAGCCTGTACAGGGTTAACATTAGGGATAGTCTCTTTTTCCGTAACATTTACACGAGTTAAAGCCCCTGTCACATCTTTTTTACGCGCGGAACCGTAGCCGATCACGACAACTTCTTCCAATGCTTTTGTATCTTCTGCTAACTTAATATTATATGAACTTTTTGATGTTACAGAAATGGTCTGTGTATCATAACCAATATAAGAGACAATTAATACAGATTTATCCGCTACATCCAAAGAGAAACGTCCATCAATATCTGTAATGGTTCCATTGGTAGTTCCTTTTTCCACAATATTAGCTCCGATAATTGGCTCCCCGTTTTCATCCGTAATTATCCCTGTAATCTTGCGAGGAGCTTGGGAAGTTGTTGTAGCCTTCGTTATAATAATATGTTTACCTGTAATCTTATAAGTCAGATTATTGTTTTTTGTAATTTCACTAAGTATTTCTGAAACCAGCTTATCCTTAACCTTCAAATTGATTCGCTGATTATTGTCAATTTCCTCACTTTTATAGAAAAACATAAATTCAGACTGCTTTTCTATTTGTGAAACAACATCATAAAATGTCCCGTTTTCCACTGCAACAGAAATACGATGCTCCTGAGCGTACGTTACTGCAGACACCTGAAGAATACCCGTCAAAATAAGTATTGCCGTGATTTTCATAATACGTGTAATTTTTAGTGACAGTAATCGACTGTCATCTCGTTCTTTTTTCATACATTTGGATGTTTTTATTATTAAATTGTCTCGTTCGCAGCGTTTTCCAGACAAGAGCGAAAGAGAACGGTTAACTAATTAAAAATGAATATTGAATCGGGAAATGTCGCAATCATTTTCCGATTCTGTTTTTAAATAACTGAAACTTTATGCATAGGCTATCAGATTTAATGATTTGACAAATTATTTACTTGTTATGAATATATCCTTTTTTACTCGTTTAAAAGTGAATTGCTTTTCATAATCAATAATTCGGAACACATCCAAGATATCCTGATCCAACGAAAATGTACCCGTATATCTGATTTTTTCTAAACGTTTATCATCCAGATGTATATTCACATTGTAATAATTTTCCAAACGTTTTACGATAGAGGCCAATGGTTCATCCTTAAACTTATATTCTCCATTAATCCAGGCATTTGACAACGATGCATTGACTTCTTGTAAAGAAACTGATCCAGTCGAATTATCAGACAATGCTTTCTGGTCAGGTTTTAAATACATACGGCTCATAGATTCTCCTCTTTCGTTGAATGCTTCCAACAAAATCCGGCCTGTCAAAAGTGTCACTTCGCTATACGATTCATGACCATAAGCCTGAACATTAAAAATTGTCCCCAATACTGTTATTTCTTGCTTTTTCAATTTAACGACAAAGGGTTTCTCTGAGTTTTTGGATACTTCAAAATAAGCTTCTCCATCCAAATAAACCTGGCGTTTTTCCCCATCAAAACTGGTAGGATAGCGAAAAGTAGTAGCTGCATTCAAAATAACCTTACTTCCATCCGAGAGAAGTACTGTATTGGCGCGTCCACCTTTTTGGACATGTATCTCATTATATACTAAGTCCTTTTCTGCTAAGTCAGACCGATGTATCTTTCCTTGGAACTCATGAATTCCCCAACCAGCACCAATTGCAAAGATTATAATGGCTGCATATTTTACACATGAAAACCATAAATCACGTGTTCGTGATTTGCCAAGAGAAGAACCCTTCCCTTGGTATTTTTCTATGCGCGCAAGCATTCGTTGCCAACTTGCCTCATTTACCTCTTCCTTTGAGAAAAAGGAACGTCGACTGGAATCTGATATGCTTTTCAGCCCAAAGAAATAAGATTTAT
>ENA-UESD01002944-UESD01002944.1-human-gut-metagenome-genome-assembly--contig:-NODE-2944-length-11473-cov-3.188312_pt1 | contig 11473 bp, 9 predicted proteins | sample MGYA00242985_ERZ507986 | MGnify/ENA primary metagenome ERZ507986 (study PRJEB26167, sample SAMN06115408) | human gut metagenome | host: Homo sapiens | place: China:Guangxi | collected 2016-04-06... | reverse complement strand
GTTTTCTTGACATTCGTTGATTTATTATCTTCCATGTTTGTTTCCTCCACAACTTCCGATTTGTTGAACTAAGCCGAGTATACCACACTCTCCCCACAAATACTACCACAAAAAACTCCCATGCTCACATCGGAAGATGCTGTGCATGGGAGTTTTTGCTGCGCCTGTTACGGCGTATTGTTACTTATTGAAGGTTTCCTCGTTCAGCAGGCCCTCGCTCTTGGCAACGCAGATGCTGGCAACTGCATCACCCACCACGTTCAGGGAGGTGACGAGCATCTCGATGGGGCGGTTGATGGCCAGGATCAGGGAGTAGGCCAGCAGAGCGCCGTCGTTGACGAAGCCCATGCCGGACAGGATGGTGAACAGGATGACAGCACCAGCGCCGGGAGCGGCGGGGGTGCCCACAGATGCCAGCAGGGCCAGCAGGGCGACCACGACCAGCTGGCCGGGGGTGACGGTGTAACCGGCACAGCCTGCAATGAACACGGTGGCAACGACCTGCATGATGGCGGTGCCGTCCATGTTGATGGTCATGCCCAGCGGCAGGACGAAGGAAGCAATGCTCTCATCCACGCCGAACTCTTCCTCGCACACCTTGATGTTCAGGGGCAGGGTGGCGGCGCTGGAGGAGGTGGAGAAGCCGAACACTGCCACGTTGGCGATCTTGCGGATGAAGGTGAAGGGGTTCAGCTTGGCACCCAGTGCAATGACCAGCGGGTAGGCAATGACCAGAAAGACCAGCAGCAGGACCACCGTGACCACCACATAGACCAGCGCGGGCTTGAGGTAATCAATGCCGTAGATGGCGAAGGTGCGGGTCAGCAGCACAAAGACCGCAAAGGGGGCAAAGTTGCTGACGATGAAGTTCAGGAACACGACCACCACATCGTTGACCTCGCCCAGCAGGCGGCGCAGGGTCGCGGTGCGGCTCTCGCCCAGGGTGTTCATGCTCAGGCCGATGGCCACTGCCAGGAACACGCTGGAAAGCACAGCGCCATTGCTGCCAAAGGCAGTGATGATGTTGGAGGGGATGATGTTCAGCACCACGTTCAGGGGGTTGGAACCGGTGGAACCGCTGGCTTCTGCCAGACCCTCGATGCGGGTGTTGAACAGGCCCATGGAGTAGGCGCCGTAGCCCACACAGCCTGCCAGCAGCAGCGCCAGGAAGGAGCACAGCAGGAACCAGAACAGGGTCTTTGCGGAAATGCGGCCCATGGTGCGGGTGTCTGCAATGCTACCGATGGCCAGCGAAATGGAGGTAAAGACCATGGGGATGATCACCAGCTGAAGCGCCTTGATGAAGAGCTGGCCGATGATATAGAAGATGCCAAAGGCTCGCTCAGCGCCCTCGGCGGTGATATCCTGGAACAGCAGGTTGTTGATGGTGGTCCAGGTCTCTGCCTGACCGCTGGCGTTCAGATGCTCCCGCAGGAACATAAAGGCCAGACCGGCCACCAGGCCGCAGACCAGAGAGATCGCCATGCGTTTTGCAAGGGATAATTCGTGTTTCTTTTTTGTTTCCATATACTTTTCCTCTCACAGTACCGGTTTTTGGCTCACACTTTGTCTACTTTAGCACAGCTCCCCCTGCAATGCAAGAGAAAACCGCGCAAAATACAGCTTTTTTGCAAATAAGTACGACTTTTCTCCGCAAAAATCCCCCGAAAGCACTCTGCCTCCGGGGGATCTGCTCACTTATTTCTTGAACTTGAACACCGGCGTGCCAGCGGCAGCATCGCCGTTTGCAGCAACACTGATCTCCGGCAAGTCATCACTGTTGGTCACGATGAGGGCCGTTGCAGTGGGGTGGCCTGCGGCACGGATGGCTTCCAGATCCACCTTCAGCAGCGGGGTGCCGGCCTTGACCTTGGCCCCTTCTTTGGTCAGGGAGGTAAAGCCCTGTCCCTTCATCTCCACCGTGTCCATGCCGACATGGATCAACAGCTCAATGCCGTCATCGCTCATCATACCAACGGCGTGCAGGCTTTCGGGCACCTGCGTAACGGTGCCGTCAAAGGGAGCATAAACGGTGTCGCCGGTGGGCTCCACGCCGCAGCCGGGGCCCAGGATCGCAGAGGCAAAAGTCTCGTCAGGCAGCTGCTCCAGCGGGATCACCTTGCCGTCAATGGGAAGCATGACCGTCATCTTCTGGCCGGAAAATTTCGTCTCGGATGCGGCCTTGCCGCCAAAAAGCTTGTCAAAAAAGCCCATAATATAAACCATCCTTCCACGGTGCACAAAGTGCAGCCTTTATCCAGTTAAGAATAGCATATCCGCGCGGGAAATACAATCTGCATCCTGCACAAAGAGACGCACCGCCATTTGGCAGGTGTGCCCTTACATCAGCTCCAGCAGCTGCTCCACCTCTTCCATCCGGGTGGCCCAGCTGGTGGCAATGCGGACAACGGTGTGGGTATCATCGTACTTCTCCCAGAAGCCGAACTTTGCCTTGCCTTCCAGCGCGGCCAGCTGCTCGTTGGACAACACGATGAACACCTGATTCGTGGGCGAATCCATGAAGAACGAATAGCCCTTTTCGGCCAGCCCCTTCTTGAGCACGGCGGCGGTCTCAATGGCATTTTTGCTGATGGTCTGATACAGGTCATCGGTGAACAGCACATCGAACTGGATGCCCAGCAGACGGCCCTTTGCCAGCAGAGCGCCCTGCTGCTTGACCATGGTCATAAAGTGAGCCGGTGCGCCGTGGGGGAACACAACTGCCTCGCCGCAGAGCGCACCCACCTTGGTGCCGCCGATGTAGAACACATCGGTCAGGCGGGCCACATCGGCCAGCGTCACATCGGTGCCCTCGGCGGCCAGACCATAGCCCAGACGGGCACCGTCCATAAACAGCGGCATATGGTACTTATGGCAGACAGCGGACAGCGCTTCCAGCTCTGCCTTGGTGTACAGGGTGCCGTACTCCGACGGGTGGGAGATGTACACCATGCCCGGGAACACGAGGTGGTCCACATTGCCATCGGCATAGAAGGTCCTGCACCAGTCCTCAACCGTCCCGGCATCCAGCTTGCCGTTGGTGTGCGGCAGGCCGATGACCTTGTGGCCCGTGAACTCGATGGCACCGGCCTCGTGAGCGGCCACATGGCCGGTGGATGCGGCCAGCACACCCTCCCAGCGGCGCAGCATCGATGCAATGACGATGGCGTTGCTCTGGGTGCCGCCCGAAATGAACCAGACATCGGCATCCGGTGCGCCGCACGCCGCGCGGATCTTCTCCCGCGCACTGGCGCAATAGGGATCGGTGCCGTAGCCGGAGACCTTCTCAAAGTTGGTCTCCACCAGCTTCTGTAAGATCGCCGGATGCGCACCCTCGCAGTAATCGTTTTCAAAATACAGCATATACTTTCCCTCGCTCTGCATTCAAGATAAACCTATTATCTGCTTTTTGCGCAGGGTTGTCAATGTGGAACCCCCGCATGGGCGGGGAAAAGTCGCTGTCAACCAGTGCTTCGATCAGGCGCTTAGGATCACCCCCGCGCAGGCGGGGAAAAGGCGTTCGATCAGGCGTGCACAGGTGTTGTAGATGGATCACCCCCGCGCAGGCGGGGAAAAGTTTAGGGTTGGTAAGAGTTACACTGAGAGACAGGGATCACCCCCGCGTGGGCGGGGAAAAGCCGGCCAGTGCAAAGGCAGCCTCTTATGCTCAAGGATCACCCCCGCATGGGCGGGGAAAAGATGAAGATTGCCCGGTGGCAGAACCGCTGGAAGGGATCACCCCCGCATGGGCGGGGAAAAGCGATACCACAAGACCCGCTACCCGATCAAGAAGGGATCACCCCCGCACAGGCGGGGAAAAGCCGAAAGAGCAGCGGGGCGACATCGTCCAGCAGGGATCACCCCCGCATGGGCGGGGAAAAGTTACACCTGCTGCTATGCGTCCCCGCTGGATACGGATCACCCCCGCGTAGGCGGGGAAAAGGGCAGCTATCGGTGGGTCATCAAATCCGTGAAAGGATCACCCCCGCGTGGGCGGGGAAAAGCCCTGAATTTCGGTTGCCTTATCTGCAATCTGAGGATCACCCCCGCGTTGGCGGGGAAAAGTACATCATCTGGTCCCGCAGCTGCATCAGGTAGGGATCACCCCCGCGTGGGCGGGGAAAAGCCCGGCATCTCAGCCATGGTCTCCTCCCCTGTGGATAATGGTCATCAGGCCAAGGCCATAGGCCTTGCCCCGGCCAACGCCCTCGCACAGCAGGGCCTTGAAGGCCTCCGGGTCCGTCACCTGCAGAACACCCTCGTAGGTCACAACCAGCAGGGTAACGGGCCGGGTGCCGTTTTTCTTGAAGTGATAGGTCTGCTTCCGGGTCACTGCGAACGACCCCTCCGAGACGGCAAAGCCGTGCTTTGCGGCCTGCGCCCACAGCCATTCCTCCTGCTCCACCTCGAGATAGCAGGGTTTCAGGGTTCCCCGGGCCGTATGGTCGGCAGAGTCTTTTTTGCTGCGGGTGGGGTTGGCAGTCAGGCGGAACTGCCAGCAGCTGCCCGCTGTCACCCGTTCCAGCAGCGGGTCATAGGGCCGGGTCTCCGGGGGCGCACCGGTGCCGAACTGCGCACACAGGGCGGTCAGGTCCGGCCGTTCCTCACTGAGCAGGAGCAGGTACAGTTTTTCTCCCAGCTGATCCAGCCGCCACAGCCTGCGGCGGCGCGCACCGGCAAAAGCGTTTTCCACCGCACCATGGAATTTCTGGGGCGAGATCAGCGCCACCATGGTCTCACGGCGGGTCGGGTCAAGTTCTGCGCGGGATAGATACATGATTTCTCACCTCAATTCTGCCATTGCGTCATGTTCGGTCGCGCCGGGCATTTCCGGCGGGTTTGTGCTCCACTCCCGCACCGGGCGGAAGCCGTACTGCCGGTGGATGGGGCTGAACGACACCGCCAGATCACGCCGGGGCACGGCAGCAGCATCCGCCGGGTCCGCGTCTGCCACGATGTGCAAGGGGGCTCCATTCCTCTGTTTCACCAGCAGCGGTTCTGCCCGCAGGGTATCCAGCAGTTTCCCGGCCCGGATACCAAGGAAGAGCGGCAGGGTGGGCGGGCAGGAGCGCCGCCCCAGATACAGCGGATAGACCGGATGTTTCAGGGCCGTTTCCAGCTCCTGTAACAGGGCAGTGTCCTCGCTTTCCAGCCCCACCAGAAAGACCGCATCCTGCAGGTAATGGCGGTAGGTTACATAGGGAGCTTCCGGCTTTTTCCCTTTTTCTCGGTTTTCTTTCTGCTGGCGCTCACTCAGCCGGTTGGCGGTGTGGAAATCCACCAGCAGGCTGCCCTCCCGGTCAGCACGGACGGCAAAGTGCAGGCCGTTCAGCCGGGCAAGGCCTGCGGCATCGTCCCGGCGCAGGCCCAGAGCCGCTGCCAACAGGCCAATGACACCGCTTTTTGTGGGTTCCCGGTTCGTTGTGCGGGTCTCAAATTTGGAATCCGCACCCCACGATTGCAGGGGCGCGGCCAGCCGAAGCAACAGCGTTGCCATGGTCACACCTCATTTCCGGGCAGCTTCTCCTTTACGGCACGTTCCAGCGCGGTGAGCATCTGGTTCAGGGGCATGGCCGGGGCCAGCTCGTCCAGCCCGATGCCAACAGCAAAGCTCTGGGCCGGAGCATCCGCATAGCAGGCATACACCTGCTGCGCATACTGCTTCAGCGCCGTCTTGGAGGGTTCCGCATAGCCTTCAGGGCTCTTGCGCACCGGCTTTTCAAAGGCACCGCAGAGGTTCACAGGCTGATCCTCCCGCAGGGTGACATAGACAGCATCCGGCAGGGTGCGGTTGGCAAAGCTGTTCTGCTTGCCGGTGGGCATGGAGCGGATGAAGGCTTCGCCGAACACCCGGACAGCCTGGGCTGCCTTTTCAGCCCCCAGCAGGTGTACCAGTTCCATCATGTTGACGGTGGCATAGCGATACAGGGTAGAAGAGTTGTACTCCACCGTGCCCAGATGGCCCGCGCCTGCCGAATCCTCCGGGGCACAGTCATCCACAGCGGTGAAGTAATCAAACTCGTTCTGCACGGCATGGGTGGAGATGCTGTGGGCCACCTGAGCGGCGGCATCGTAATTCAGGGAAGGATCGCTGGCGACCATCCGGCCAAACAGAGCCATATCCACCGAAGGGTTCTCCTTCAGGGCCTTTTTGTAGTCATCCTTCTCCTCGCAGTCCTCGGCGGCCAGCCGGGCCAGCGCCCGGGCCTGGGCCGTGCTCAAAAAGAGCAGGGCGGCGTTGTTGTCATCTTTCAGCTTGATGCCTGCATTTTCCAGTGCCTTTTTTGCATCCTTTTTCAGTCTGGCATCGTCCAGTTCAGGAGCCAGTGCGGCCAGTTCCCCGGCCACAAGGTCAGTTGCTTTCAGGGTACGTTTTCCGGTCTCGACTATGTCGGCCATTTCTTCGGCAAACATTTTGCGGATCGCGTGCTTCCACGCCTGAGAGGATACCCGGGCGCGGGTGGCACCGCCATAGACAGCCGTCTTGGGGCTGCCGGTATCGTCGCGGTTCACACAGCTGGGCGGCACCGTTTGCAACACATGAAAATCAACATACAGACGCTTGGTATCCATTTCAATTCTCCTTTTCTTCGGTTTCAGGTGTGTCGGCATTCATCTGGTAGAGATCCCGGCCCCACTGCAGGCGGACATTGGCTGCCTGATCCGGGAACTGGAACCGGTACAGCTCCACAGCCAGCCGGGGGTAATCCAGTTTCAGCTTCGGTTCGTTTCCCCGGAACAGCTGCACCATCCCCCGGAGGTAGTGGGACACCTCGGGCATAGAATCCGCTGTGGCCAGTGCGTTGAACCGGCGCAGGACGCTGCTCTCGGTCCAGTCCTGCGCGGCAGCTGCGGAATTCTGGGCCAGCAGGCGCACCGCCCTGCCCAGCGTGCAGCCCTTTTCATTCATGGAAACGTTCTCTTCTCCCTGCTGGTGCAGGGCGTAAAGAGTCAGGGCAAGGTAGACCGCCCACTCGGCTTCCGATGGTTCCCGGCACTCTCCTGCCGCCGTTTCCCTGCCCCAGAGCTCTTTGGGCAGTTCCTGCAGGAAGCTGCCCCACAGCGCCGGCAGGTCGCCGGGCTGATGCCCAACGCCCCGGCGCAGCTCTGCCAGCCGGGCACGCCGCTGGGGTTTGGGCAGGCTCCACAGCCCGCTCAGCTGTCCGGCCACATAATCATGGATCGCATCCGTTATCATGCTGTTCCTCCTTCTTTCTTCGGGTAGAGCTTCCGCAGATTGTACAGGAAGCTATTGTAGGCCTTGGGGGCCGTATACAGAACGGTTTTCTTTTCGTCCTTTTTACCACCTGTTTTCACCTCGACCCTATGGCCCACAAAGGCGGCATTCCCGGCCCGCTCCACCATCTGGCGGCCCAGCTCTGCGGCCAGTTTGCGGGCTTTCTCCTGCCATTCATCGGCTTTTTCGTCCAGCTTGTCCGTTTCGGGGTCAATGCTTTGCAGCCAAAGCCGGAACGGCTGGTCGATGGTAAAGTAGAACTGGGTGCGGGCGGATTCCGCGGTCGTATCGTTCTTATCTCCCGCCGCAAGGGAGCGCTCCCAGGCAAGGCGGCCGGCCCTATCTCATCTAAAATCCCTGCCTGAAAGGTCAGGCTGTCGCTGAAAGAATCGTTCACGAAGAAATCCTTATCGCCATACTTCATGCCGCTGATGGCAAAGCGGATCAGCCGCTTGCGTTCCAGCGGACAGTCCGGGTCATTTTGAAGCATTTCCACCCAGCGTACAACGCCGGGCCTGCGGACGCTTTCCCCTTCCTCACAGAGCACTGCCGGAAACTCCCGCCAGAACTGCTTTGCCGGGTCGTGACGGCTGGGCACAAAGGTGACCTGCCCGGTCTTTTTGCTCTTTTTGGCATCCGGGTCACGCCAGACGGTCATCTGTTCCGCAAATGCATTCTCTCTTGCGAAGAAATCGCCGCCCAGCAGGGTAAAGCCGGTCACGATTTCCCCCTCTCGGTCGAGCAGGAGCCGCCGGGATTGCAGGGTCAGCAGCTGCGCAGGATTGTCCGGCAGGGCGATTTCTGTGCGCTCTGCACTGCGGGGCTCGTCCAGCTCCCAGCAGGGATGATTCTCCCCCCACAGTTCTACGCCATCCTTGAGCAGAGTGAGGTTCAGCATCAAAGTCTCGAACAGGTTACTGCCCTGCGCCTGAATGTACCCCAGTTTTCCCAGCCAGCCAGCGCCCACCGAGGGCAGACCCTTGCCCTTGGGCTTTGCAGAGGTGTCATCGTAGCCATTCACACTCAGCAGCCAGCGGGCCGCTTGGGCATAAGTCAGGCCCTCCTTTCCCTCACCCGCATAGGACGAGAATAACCGCAGCTTGTTGCTGCTCTCAGAAAGCTCCCCGTTCAGCTTGGAAGCGGTGTATTCTGTGCCGATCTTCGCTTCCGGCACCTGCCAGAAGGGGCGTTCCGGGTGGAAAAGCCAGAAGCGGTCCCGCCACTGCTCCAGATAGGCCCGGATGGGCGCTTCCGGAAAATGCCCCAGCCGGTACAGCTCCTCCCAGCGGATCAGGGCATCGTCCGTTTCCTCAAAGGGGGCCGGAATACCGTTTTCATCCACCCGGGAAAACACCGTGTGCAGAACCGCCAACAGCAGCCGCAGCATGGCGGCATCCTGCGTGGGCAGTTCTCCGGCCAGGTCGCGGTATTCGTGGGCGTGCAGCAGGGCATCCGGCAGAGAAACTTCCTGCACGGTGTAATCCTGCCCGCGCACCCGCACCCAGCGTTCCTCCAGCAAATTATACTCAATTTGCTTCATTCTCTTCCTCCTTCCGGTAGGTCAGACCGTTTTCACGGTCGTATTGCAGCACCTGCCCAGCAAGCTGTGCGGTCAGGTGGTCATCCAGCAGTAAGATCAGTTCTCCCCGCAGCAGCGGTGACTGCTGCCACAACCCGAACACTTCCCGGTTCCAGGCTTCCAGTGCGTCGATGGTCTGTTCCACCGACCACCGCTTGCTGAAATATCCGGGCAGGCGCAGCTTCTGCCGTGCAATTTGAAGCGCCATCTCCGGCTGAGGCGGCTCGTCCGTGGGCACGCAGGCACCGGGATGCCCCGTTTCATCGGGCAGGAAGCGGACATTTCCCGCCGCATCCCGCATCAGGACCAGCACGTCAACAGAAGGGTCTCCGTCACGCACCGCTGCGCGGGCACCGTTGTCACTGACCGCACCCACATCATCCATCCAATTATCCAGCGTATTCCGGGAAGGGCGCTTTCTGTGCTCTTCTGGCGGCAGGATGGTAAAAGTCTTCGCCTTGCCCATTTTGATTTGTTGGGCCTTTTCGTACTCTGCCCGGGCCGCAGTGCTCTGCGGGCTGGCGGGCAGCGGGTCGGGCTCCCAGCCATAGACATCCTGCACCAGCGGGGCGATATCATGGGGCAGGGTGATGGCGGTGGGCAGGAACTTGCGGGTGCGCCAGAGCAGCCATTCCCCGTAAACCGCCTTGCTGCCCTCGTCGAACTCCTCCGTCCCAGTGTCCAGCACGGCACAGCGGGCCTGTGCCACCGGCCGGGGACGAGCCCGCCCCTCGTGGCGGTGCAGTCGTCCGATCCGCTGTAAAAGCAGATCCATGGGGCAGAGCTCTGTGACCAGAAAATCCAGATCGATATCAAGGGATTGCTCGAGCACCTGCGTGCCCACCACAATGAGCTTATCCCGCTGTTCCGGGGTGGAGTGCTTGCCGATGCGCTTCATCAGCGCCTCTTCTTTGGCGGCACGGTCGGGCATAAGGAACTGAGCGTGGAATACCACCACCTCAAACTCCGGCAGTTCTGCCCGCAGACGGGCCGCAACGGCCTGCGCTTTTTTCACGGTATTGACGATCACGCCCGCACAGCCGCCCTCCCGCAAGGCACTGCGCAGAGTGCCAGTCAGCTGTTCCTCGGTCAGCGGGAATGTCTCCACTCTGCGTGGTTCGGTTTCCAGTGGGATAGTCGTCTGCTCCACCTGTTTGCCGTCCGTCCAGGTCAGCAGCGGATAGCCCCGGCAGGTCTGCCATAAGCCGTCCGGGGCGGTTCTTCCATTCAGGTAGGCCCTGACCAGCTCGACCCGGCGCTTGGCGGGCAGGGTAGCGGAAAGCAGGATCACCGGTACTTTGTACCGGCCCAGCCAGGTCAGCGCCCGGTCAAGATAGCAGTTCATATAGGCATCGTAGGCGTGGCACTCGTCAATGACCACCACCTTGCCCGCAAGGCCAAGGTGGCGCAGCATCACATGTTTTTGCTGTAACGCCGCCATCAGCAGCTGATCCACCGTGCCGATGACAAAATCAGCCAACAGCCCCTGCTTATTGCCCCGGAACCACTGATGCACCATCACCCGGCTCTCCGGGTCAGCATCGGGGTCTGCTTCCAGATCTTCCTCCACCCGCACCGTGTCCTGCTGCAACCGGAGGTAGGCCTCGTTCAGTTCGGCCATGCCGTGGGCCAGCTTGATGGAGTGCTCCAGCCCATCCGGCTGCTTTTCGGCCCATGCCAGCAGCCGCCCAAAGATGCCGTTGGCGGTGGCCTGGGTGGGCAGACCAAAGAAGATACCGCCCTCACCGCCGTGCTTGGCTAAAATCTCTGCCGCGCCCAGCGCGGCCTCCGTCTTGCCCACGCCCATCTGTGCTTCCAGAATGAACATCCCCGGCTCCTGCGTGCGGCTGACAGCTTCCAGCATGGCCCGCTGGACTTCGTTGGGCGGGAAGCCAAACCGTTGTTCAAATGCTCCCGGGTCAGACACATCCGACTGCACCTCCCACGGAGAGGTCAGGTCCAGCGCTTCCCACGCCCGATCGACACGGGCGGGATACAAGGTATCGCTGCCCACCTCTTCCACAGGGATGAGCGGAAAATACCGGGTATTGCTGGCGATCCAGTCCGCCATGATGAGCAGACCGGTCAGCAGGATCTCAGCCGGGATGGTCAGCTGCGGCAGCTCGCCCACACTGGAAAAGCCGCTTTCCTGCAAGGCGTAGTCAAACAGTTCCCGCCAGCAGCTCTCCCAGAATTTCTGCTCGCCCTCGGGCCAATAGTTGGATTCCCAGCTGCCTTCTTCTTCCTCATCGCCCAGCTGGTCAAGTACGTCCTTCCCGGTTTGTGGCTTGCCGTGGTGTGCTCCTGCTACCGATGCAAGCCCATTGGGGCATTTCAGCCACCGCAAAATGGCCTCACTCGCCAGCGCGTGACGTGAATACTTGCGGTTCTGTTCCCGGTAACTGAGCGTTGTGTATTTTTCCAGGCACTGTCCGGGCTCCGGCAAATGCTCCATCATTGGCCCTTGGAAAGCCGCGGATGCCTTCCCCAGGTCGTGAACCCACCCCAGAAAGCAGGCGGTCTGTGTCAGCAGGTCCTCGTCCAGCTCGATATGCTGACGGACGCTTTCCGGCAGCCACCTCTGCACCAGATATACCATAATACCCGCCGTATCCCGCAGGTGCATCCAGAGCGGCAGCCAGAAACCGCTGTTCACC
>ENA-UESD01002943-UESD01002943.1-human-gut-metagenome-genome-assembly--contig:-NODE-2943-length-11474-cov-3.545407_pt1 | contig 11474 bp, 8 predicted proteins | sample MGYA00242985_ERZ507986 | MGnify/ENA primary metagenome ERZ507986 (study PRJEB26167, sample SAMN06115408) | human gut metagenome | host: Homo sapiens | place: China:Guangxi | collected 2016-04-06... | reverse complement strand
CCAAATCCTGCCAAGTCTGGTTCAACACGGACAACAAACACCGTTCTATGTACTTGGCAACATTATAAACCGGAACAATAATGGAAACTTTCATGCTTTCAATCATATTTTCAGAATTTCACCTCATGTCCTTCCACAAACTCTTCCCACCACACAACAAGCGTCAACAGATTGAAATATTGCAAAGCCTTGTTCTGCCTATGCCAGAACCAACCACCCTCCTTCTCTGCAACTTGTTCATAATCTGTAAGAAACTTCTCCACTGCATCACGACGCAGATAGTTGTCCATAATGCCGGAAGCAAGAATAAATTCCTTAAAGAAAGCACGTCGGGCCCTATCACGGAAGAACAGTGGCATAGGTGCAAAACCGCCCTGCTTCTTCTTCAAGGTAATGGCCTCGGGAAGTAAAGGTTTATAATGGTGCTTTAACAGATATTTAGAAACGGAACGGCCCCGCGCAATGTCCAGTACACTGTTGCCCCTGCACTTCAACCCTACCGGCAGCTCCTGCAGGAAATGGAAAAGCTCCAGGTCCATAAAAGGATACGTCAGATTGTTACCGAACATGCGTGCCATGCTGGAAGCCTTGAAAAGAATGATACGGTTGATTACAGTCTCCAAATCGGAAAGAATGGCATGCTGCGCGTAAAGATGTTCGAAACTATGGATATCGGGCCGTAGTGATTTTACCGGTTCAAAATCTTCTTTCGGATTTTGCAGAAGGGCACACAAGGCAGAATCGGAGAAGCCGAAACGCTCCCCTTCCAGAATATGAAGTATCTTATCCAAATGGAAATTGATGCGGGAAAGCTTTCCACCGGTATCAAAGGTTTCATGCTCCAGCAGACGGCTGATGCCACGTAGCAAGGGACGCAATCCTATGCGGGCGGATAGATAATGCAACGCCACTTCGCGACCGGAAGTACCGAAATACTGGTCACTGCCGTCACCTCCCAGAATCACGTCGGGCTTGTCATCGCCTATCATGCGCATGGCACAATAGTTTACCATCAGCCCGCCTTCCATAAAAGGCTCACCCAGAAAACGGACAATGTCGGGCAAGGCACTGGTTTCCGTACCGTCAATCTCGTACTCGTGGTGGCGGGTACCAAAGGTTTCAGACATCAGACGGGCCATGGGCAGCTCCGTCCAGGCATCTCCTTTAAAGCCCACGGAATAGGAGTCAATCTGGCCGTCGTAAATGCTGCGCAGCGCAGCAAGGTTTGAACCGGAATCATAGCCGCCACTCAGCAGGATACCTACCCTGCGGCTATGGCCGATACGCCGGCGGATGGCTTGCGCATGCAATTCTCCATAACGGCGGGAGTAGGTTTCTACATCCGGATTCCGTTCAGTCGCCACCTTGGGTTCATGCTCAAAAACGCTGTCGCGCTTCAGACAATAAATGTCATCTGCCACCTTTTCATATAAGCTGGGATTTCTTTCCTTCAGCGAATCAAACATGGAATGTACTTTCGCTTGTGTCTCTAACTTTACAGAAGCCCAAACCGGCATCAGATAACCAAGCTCTGTCAACATGTAGAACTTTTCGCCGGCACCTAAAGAATGAACATCGAATAGGGCGAAATTATTCTTCTTCAAAATGCCACGCTGAAGGAATGTACTCAATGAAACCAGATTAGGCTCGAAATTTTCTTCCAGTTGGTCCTCTAAAAATTGCCAGGAAGTGGCAAAATTACCATCAATGTGACAATAGACGGGATAATGCGTGCCATGATGGTCGCGCACCACTCCGCATTCATTTTCTGAATAATATACTATGGTGAACGAACCGTCCAGGCGTGAAAAGCCATATGCCGGATCGGATAGAAACGCATCAGCAGCAAGCTTGGCATTGGTATCATCCGGAGTTGCCTGCAAGGTGTCCCGATTATACAAAGTTCCGAAAAAGAAAAGTCTCAGATTATAACTTTCAAAAGAAGATTCCGGCTCTTCTCCCTCTACACAGACTGTACGCCAATCTTCTAAAGTGATTTTTCCGTATATCATTTGTTTGCTTATAGACTTGTTTATTGTGTATCCCTTTCTATTTTTCCACCACCCCATGCCTGGTATGTATAAAGGTCTTGTTTGCTCCCCTCAGCTTGAAGATGTTTCCTGCCATCAGCAGGAATGTATAGGGTATCTTTTGCAGGGCCATTGCCAGGCGGCTGGTGCAGAACCTTTTGGGAACGGCAACGAGCAATGCCACAGCGAGCAGAACCAGAAGCAGCCACCACTTCAGTCCCCACGTCCAGCGATAAATCGTAAATAGTACGGAAAAAAAGAACGTGAACCCCATCAACAGCAGGCGGGGAATGGAAAGCTGCTGGAAAAGCTTGTCGCAGAAGTCCCAGTTACGCGCAACAAGCGCCTTCCACAGAAACTTGGCGAAAGTCTGGCAGTAGTGCCATTGTGCCGACAGCCAGCGGCGGCGCTGACGGGAGAAATCGCCGGTGTTCTGTATCTTCTCATCGAACACAAAGGTTTCGGGCAGATAATAAAAACGCTTGCCGCGATAGAGCAGGGTCAGCTCCAATTCACGGTCGAAACCGCCCACAGCCTTGATGTCAGCCATCGTATCACGAAACAAGTCATAACGGAACGCCATACCGGAACCGATAAGGGCAGCCGACAAGCCCAGCTTGGCATGCCCCAGACGGAAAATGGTATTGTTGATTTCCTCACTGATGGCATCGAGCAGGGCCATGTCATTGTTCAGGTTCTTGGCACTCCGGTGGGTCTGCACAATCTCGACTTCCGGATTGGCGAAGAGGTCGTTAATATCACTCAGATAATCGTAAGGGATGACATTGTCCGCATCGAGCACCAAAGCGATGTCATAGTCATTGCCGATGGCAGCCATGGCGGCATTCAGAGATTTGGACTTGGTGCTTTTCTCAAAATGCACTTCAACCAGGCGGACAGGAAGCACAGCGAGGGAAGCGTTGGTTTCGGGCTGCATACGGTCCGAAATGACAACCGTATCAAAACAGTCGGCGGGATAATCCTGCTCCAGACATGAATGGACGCACTCGTGTATCACGGCATCTTCGCGGTAGGCAGGAATCAGTATGGCAAAACGCTTGTGTTCCTTGGCTGGAGGGGGCAGAGGCAGGTCACGCCGGCGTGACGCCAGACTGTAAACCAATAGATACAGTATGTTTATTGCAAACCATATGTATAAAAGCCAATCGAATATATTCAATATATGTTCCAAATTCAGAGCTATTTAAGCTTTAGAGTTGCTGCTTGTTTTTAATGGGTATCCGACACAAAGATACAAAAAAGAAGTAGAGTCCGGACAAAATATACAAAAAATGCGAAGAATATAGGAATAAAAAAACGAGCAAGCTCTTCCCGTTTTTTGTATCTTTGTAACGAATGTCCTGCAGGCAGGCTTTCCGGAACATAGAACAACAGGCTTAAATTGCATGGATTTTGGAACACTTATTACATATCTTTGATTGGTTTCTATACATTTTATTCTCAATAAATGTGGCGTATCTGTTGGTGTACAGTCTGGCATCGCTGCGCCGTGGCAAACCTCTCGCTTCCGTACCGGCACGCGCCTGCAAGCGTTTTGCGGTACTCATTGCCGCCTATCGCGAGGATGCGGTCATCCTGTCCACCGTGCACGCCTGCCTGGCGCAGGATTATCCGGACGATAAATACGACGTCACGGTTATTTCAGACCACATGCGGCCTGAGACGAACGCGGCCTTGTCCTCGCTTCCCATCAAGCTGCTTCAAGTGGATTTTGAGAAAAGCACCAACACCAAATCCCTGAAAGCCGCCCTCGAATACCTGGACAAAGCCGCTTACGACGTGGCGCTGATAATAGATGCGGACAACATTATCGCCCCGTCCTACCTGTCCGAGGTGAACGACGCTTTCGCCGTGCCCGGTGTCCGGGTGGTGCAGACGCATCGCGTGGCCAAGAACCTGAACACCGGCATGGCCTATCTGGACGCAGTCAGCGAGGAGATCAACAACTCCATTTTCCGTTCGGGGCATGCCAATCTGGGCATGTCGGCGGCTCTGATAGGTTCGGGCATGGCTTTTGACTATCCCCTGTTTTACGATGCGATGATGAGCAACACCTCGGTGGGCGGTTTTGACCGTGTGCTGGAGATGAAGCTCCTTTATGAGGGCGTGCATTTCCATTACCTGCCCGATACTTTCGTCAAGGACGAGAAGATACAGCAAGCCAACAATTTCTACCAGCAACGCCGCCGCTGGCTGTCCGCGCAGTATTACAGCTTCTTTGAGTTTGCCGGACGCTTGCTGCCCGCCATCCGTGACGGGAAGTGGGACTTCTGCGACAAGCTCTACCAGCAAATCTCGTTCTCCCGGGTGCTGCTGTTGGGATTCGTGTTCATCATCTCCCTCGCGCATTCCCTATGCGCGTCCCCATCGGCCTGTAAGTGGTGGGGAATATTCATCCTGCTGCTGTCGGCGCTGGCTCTCGCCATTCCCCGCAAGTATTGGAAGTGGCGGTTGCTGAAGGCGGTTTGCTGGGTTCCTTACTCTTTCTTGCTGATGCTTTTGAACCTGTTCCGATTGAAAGAAGCGAATAAGCGGTTTATTCATACGGTGCATGGGGTGGATGGATAATGACAGATAGAAGAAAAACTCTTGAAATGGACTTTGCATATACCTATACGATAATAATTCCTCACAAGAATATTCCGTTGTTATTGCAACGCTGTCTCGATTCCATACCGTTACGGCAGGATATCCAGGTTGTGATAGTAGACGATAACAGTTCGCCTGCCGTTGTAGATTTTGACAACTTTCCGGGGAGCGAGCGTAAGGACACGGAGATTATCCATACGTCCGAAAGCAAGGGAGCCGGATACGCGCGCAATTGCGGGTTGGCCGCGGCGAAGGGGCGCTGGCTGTTGTTTGCCGATGCCGACGATTTCTTTCTTCCGGGATTTTTGGATGTGCTGGATACATTCGCCCTTACGGATTACGACATGATTGTTTTTCGGGCGGAGAGCACGGACTCGGATACGCTCCGGCAGGTGGAATCCCGGCAGGAATATTACGGCCGGATACGTGAGGATGCCGATTGGGAAGCGCTGAGATATAAGAACGGAGTGCCGTGGGCGAAGATGATATCCGCAAGCCTGGTGCGGAACCACCGGATTCGTTTCGATGAAACTCCGGCAGGAAACGACGTGATGTTTTCGGCATACAGCGATTATTACGCCCGGAAAACGGCTCTCTGCTCCCAAGCCATATATTGCGCCACGGTTCGCAAGAACTCTTTGTACTACGGCGTTGTGCTTGAGAACCTGCTGGCGCGTGTTCGGGTATCGTGCCGGTACAACCGTTTCATGCGGAAAATAGGGGAGCGGGACAAACGCGTGAACCGCTACTATTACGTACAGTTGTGCCGGAAGCATTTTGGCTGGCGGGGATATTTGAAAGCCGTGTGGATTTATACGCGTATGGAATGTCCCGATATGGTTTATGAAACATTTTCCGGCTTGCTGTCGGCAAAGTTAAAAAAGCGTCTATGTCAGAATCCCGTCTAAAGAAAAGCTATCAGAACGCGCGTGTCAATGTATTCTTCTACCTTGTCACCCTTTTCATCTCCTTTTTCTCCAGAAAGATATTTCTTGAGAAGCTGGGGGCGGACTTTGTCGGGCTGACGGGGACGATGCAGAACCTGCTGGGCTTTCTCAATCTGGCCGAGCTGGGCATCGGAGCTTCCATCGGCTATGTGCTTTACAAACCGATTTTCGACGGCAACCGGGGCAAGATAAAGGAAATCATCTCGGTGCTGGGCTATCTCTATCGCAATGTGGGGTTGCTGATTTTGGGCGCCGGGCTGCTGCTCGCCTGTTTTCTGCCTTACATATTCGCCGGTGCCGGTATTCATTCCGGAGTAATCTATTTTGCTTATTTCGCCTTTTTGGCTTCCGCCCTCATCAGTTACTTCGTCAATTACCGGCAGACCCTGCTTGGCGCCGACCAGCGCAATTATGTGGTCACCGTCTACTTCCAAACGGCCAATATCGTCAAGATACTCCTGCAAATGGCGCTGGCGTGCCATGTGGGCAGCTTCTACCTGTGGATAGCCATCGAGCTGATATTCGGCATTCTGTACTCGTTCATCCTGAATTGGAAGATAAACCGGGTATATCCGTGGCTGAAGTGCGAGGTGGCGGAAGGCAGGCGGAAGTATCCGGAGAATAAGATTATCGTGCGTAAAGCCCGCCAGATGTTTGTACATAAACTGGCGGGAATGGGCAGGACGCAGCTTTTGCCTTTTCTGGTGTACGCGTTTACCTCACTGAAGCTGGTGGCGTATTACGGCAACTATATGCTGTTGCTCACCAAGCTGAACCAGTTTGTCGACAATTTTCTGGGCAGTACCGGAGCGGGTGTGGGCAACCTGATAGCCGAGGGAGATGTGAAGCGCATCCAGCAAGTCTTTTGGGAGCTGAGCTCGCTGCGTTTCCTGATAGCGTCGTTCCTGACATTCGCGCTCTATCATCTGACAGACCCGTTCATTACGGTGTGGCTGGGCGAGGAGTACGTATTGCCCCGTTCCGTGTTGATTATTATCCTCACCAACTTCTTCATCAGCCAGTTCAGAGGCACGAACGACCAGTTTATCTTCGGTTACGGACTGTTTCACGACACATGGGCGGCGGTGGCGACGCTGGCAATCACGGTGGCGGTGGCATTGGCGGGCGGCTTCCTGTGGGGGCTTCCGGGCGTGTTGCTGGGCGATGTAGCCAGTTCGCTGACCGTCGTCAGCGTTTGGAAGCCCTATCTCCTTTATAAGGAAGGGTTCGGAATGCCCGTCATGTCCTATTGGAAGAATATATTCCTTTACCTGCTGCTTGCCGTCCTTTCGTGGGGGCTGACGGACGTGGTTCTCTGTTTCCTTCCGCTGCCGGAACCGTCTCAGGGCTATGGCATGTGGATGGTGTATGCGCTGGTGTCGTCGCTGGTGTTCCTGCTGATATTGTGCGGCGGCTTTTATTGTTGCTCGGCGGGGATGCGTTCGCTGGTAAGGCGCTTTCGGCGCAGATAAAGCGGATAAAAAAGAAGAGGATGCGCCTCGTTCCCATCACCGGGGCGGCGCATCCTCTCGTACGGTGTGTACCGTTACTCTTTTAGAACGTCATCGCGTTGGCTCCGAAAACGCCGAGAACGGCGGAAGCTACGGCGATGATTACTTTCAAGACTGTGTCCCAGATTCCTGTACTTTTACTCATATTCTTTTGTTTTTAAGTTATAAATGATAAATCCCGATTATCGGTTCGTAAAATTCCCTTATCCCAGCGGGTTCTCCTCTTCACCGTTGTCTCCGCTGCCGCCGCCATTGTTTCCGCCGCCGGAAACGCCGTCTTCGGACACCAGCTCAAAAATCAAGGTGTTGGGGTTGCCTTTGGTCGTGGCGTTGGTGTCGTTTTCCAAACGGAGCGTGTTCGCTACTTTGAAGCGGATATTCACCCGTTCGATGTTTTTCACCGTACAATCTTTGGCGGCCTCGGTGGCGCGACACTTGAAGGTGGTATAGAAGATACCGAACCCGTCCAGGCGGACGTTATTCCCGTCCGTCAGTGTCTGCCGTATCTGGCGGACGAGGGCTCTGCCTACATGTACCACGTCTTCGGCGGACATGCTGCCCAGTGCCTCGATGTCTTGCGCGATGCGTTCGAGGTCGAGAATCTTGGCGTCTTTTGGCTTGCGTCTCAGCGTGTAGACCATCGGCGAGGTATTGTCGCCTATTTTCTTGTGTCGCTGCGTACGCATTACTAATGCTTTTGCTTTTGTCATTTCGTTACTTTTTAATGAATTGTCAATTGTTTCCGGAACGACGGGGATGGCTTCTCCGCGGCGAGTTTTTCTCCTTTTCGTTTCGTTGATACAAAGATACGGCGGCGCGCCGGTACGGAAGGAGCTTTGCAAGGGTTGGGGGAGATTGGGAGAGAATTACGGGGGATTACAGGGAATCACAGGGAGTTGCAGAGGATTGCAGGGAGTTGCAGAGGATTGCAGGGAGTTGCAGAGGATTGCAGGGAGTTGCAGAGGATTACAGGGAGTTGCAGAGGATTGCAGGGAGTTGCAGGGAGTTGCAGGGAATTGCAGAGAGTTGCAGGGAATTACCGAGAGTCACCGAGAGTTACCGAGAACCGCAGAGAATCACAACGACAGTTACAGCCGCAACGTTTCGGGAGTTTTCCCGAAGAACCCTTTAAGGTTCTCCGAAAACACTCACCATCAGCCGCACTTGCGCGGGGGTATACCGGCGGGCGGCGGGGTTCATGCCCGTGGCCAGCAGGCGTTGTTCCAGTCCGGGGGCGGTACGGATCCATTCGTTAAACAGGTTTACGGCACTCTGTTGCGCCACGTTGCGGATATAACACATCGCCAGTTCTCCTTTGCCGTAGCTGCGGATGGAGAAGGGGGCTTCAGCAATGAAAGAAGCATCATTTTTCATCATAGTCTATACATGTTCAGGTTTTGATATTCAGATAGTTGATTGCTTCAAAGGTACGCATTTTCAGTGGAACAGGCAACCTTGCTCCTCATTATTTTTCAACCAATTTGCATTGTCGAACCGCGTGTCTACGGGGCCCGGACTGTCGCCGTCCGGAGTATGCACGATACCCTCTTCGCAAGGGAAGTAGCGCCCGCTGATGAAGTTGTAGACGAACTTGGCGCAGGTGCCTGCACTGCCCAGATGCTTGAAGCGCACTTTGTCAATATAAATGGTTACGATTTGCTTCTTGTCGTTACGGTCTACGTCGATACAGTAGTCCGTCATGTTGCCGAAGTCGGCGGAGCCGTTGATGTCGTTCATCTCCACACGGCGCAGTTCTCCGGTGGCTTCGTTGCGGTTGACCTTGCGGGGGTGGGCTACGAGGATGACGAGGCAACGGTTGCGCTGGGCAAAGCGGCAGAGCTTGTTCAGCACGGAGCGGATGAAGTCGCGTTCCGTCATGCCGCTGTCCTGCTCCAGACGGTTCATGGGGTCTATCACGAGGGTGCGCACGCCGCGGCGGCGTACCAGTTGGCGGGCTTTGAGCAGGATGTCGTCTATGCGGTAGGCGCCGTCACCGGGTAGGATATGGGTCACGTTGGCCGCCAGCCATTGGCGGGCTTGGTCGTACAGTTCCTCGGTCATGCCGTAGCCGGGGGCGAAGTTACGTCCCAACAGCTTGTCGGCAATCTTCTTGAGGTGGTACTCCACGGGCAGGTTCTCAGGGCTGTAATAGGCTGTTTTCCAGCCGTGGCGCAGACGCAGGCGGAGCACGAGCTCGTCGGTGAACTCGGATTTTCCGTCGCCCGGACGGCCTGTTATCACCACGAGCCGCCCCAGCTCGAACGTGCAGTGGGCGTCCAGGTTCTCCCAGCCCGTTTCGGCGCCGCCTTGCAGTCCGTTCTCGTAGAGAGCGCGCAACTGCTCGCTGCAATCGTCGGCGGTGGCTACGCCCTCTATGGGAATTTCCTCGGCCTGTTGCAGGCAGATGGCGAGGCTGTCCGCGCCGTAGCGAATCAGATGCTCGTTGCTGTCCTTGCAGCCGGCTCCGTAGCGCACTATCTTGCAACATTCCGCGCCCAGACGGCGGACGAGCTCACGGCGCAGCACTTCTCCGGCGGCATCCTCGTCTACGGCGATGTAGACGGTTTCCTTGTCCTCGAAGTGGCTCTCCACGAAGCGGTCTATCCAGGTGAGGTTACTTTGCGCGCCGGCGGGCACGGAGATGATGTCGCGCCGTCCGGTGGCGGTCATCAGGGCGCAGGCGTCGAACTCGCCTTCGGTGATGACGGCCTGGCGGGTGCCCAGTATGCCGTTGATGTTGTAGGGGATGAGCTCGGCGTCCTTCACCATTTTGAAGTGCTTCTGTCTGCTGCGAAACTTGGTGTTGACGAGGGTATCGCCCTCGAAGTAGTTGAAGCAGAGGCAGTTCTCTTCTTTCTCGCTTTGGGGCATCCATTCGCGCTGTTCGGTGATGCGGAGCTCGTCGAGCAGCTCTTGCCTGAGGCAGCGTTCTTCCGTCCAGTAGCGTTCCAGCGCCTCGCTGCGGCCGGTTTTGGAAGCGTTGAACACGGGACGCCGGAAGTGCGAGGGCAGCAGGACGGATTTGCGGTAGCGGTCTATCCGTTCCTGCCGCCGGCGTTCTTCGGCATCGTCGGGGATGTGCAGGGTGTAGCCGCAGTGGTGGCAGTAGCACAGCCCCTTGTCGAGGTCTACGGATAGCGAACGGTCGCCTTTGTGGCCGCGGGTGTCGTTGCATTGCGGACAGGTGGTTTTGATTTTGCCGCTGCTGCGGCCACGGGTATTGATGTTATGTTTTCTGAAGTCGAACATGGGGATGGTTTGGGGTGAATGGATTTCGGGTTGTGAGCCCGGATGTTTCGGGTTGCGGGCTCGGCGGTGACGAACTGTGGGGGCAGCGCTCTTGAACTGCCTGCTTACGGCTGCCGGGCTGCCTGTTTGCGATTGCCGGCCTGCCTGTTTACGACCGTCGGGCTGTGGGCTTGCGACTGCCGGACTGCCTGCTCGGAGTTGTCGGACTGCCCGTTTCAGTCGGGCTTCCCTTTGTTCTTCCTGCCGGACATCCACAGGCACAGTTCCTCGTTCCAGACGGCGTTTGGGTCGGGACGGGGCGGGGCGTCGTCGGGGATGGGGCAGCCCAGGTAGGTTCGCTTCCCGTTGACGATTTGCTCGTATCGCAGCGGGTCGGCAGAGGACTCCCGGAGCTCGGATTTCTTCCGGGCTTCGTTGTCCGTCAGCTCCTTGAACAGCGCTTTCGAGGTGCGTCCGCCGGCACTCACGAAATTCACGAAGTAGGAGCGTACATCGCTTTCGGTCAGCAGGTTGTCTCCTTTGCCGTACAGCTCCACGTGCTGCTTGAAGAACTCTATGGCTTCCGGCAGGTGGCGTGCCAGCATGGCTCCGTAGCCGCTTCTCATGCAGGCCATTTCCATCCACAGACGGTTGCGCCCCAGTTCGTCCACCAGTTCACGCCAGGGGCGGATGGGGTGCTGCGGCCGGCGCGGCTCGTCCCATTCGTCGCAGACGGTTACCGTGACGGATGGCGGCGGCGGGGGTGTGCCGCCGGACGAACAAACCGAAGGAAGAGTAGCGGCATCGGCGGCGGTCTCTTCTTTTTCTTCTGTTGTTGCTGTTGTTTTTATATCTTTTATATTCTCTTTACCGATTGCGGGAGTATCTTTTGGCAACATGCTGCCGTTTAGGCTGTTACCGACTTTCAAACTCTCTTTTTCCGCTTTCTTCCGAGACGATTTTTGCACTTTTCGGTTGTTTTCGGACACTGAAACGTCAGTTCCCGAAACATTTTCGACACTTTTTTCATCCTTTTTCTTGGCGGGATTCAGTTCGGCGGGCGTGAAATAGTTGTCCTCGTCGAAGATGAAAAGGTCGTATTCGCGGATGATTTTCTGCAAGTACGACAGGGGGATTTTCCGGCCTAC
>ENA-UESD01002942-UESD01002942.1-human-gut-metagenome-genome-assembly--contig:-NODE-2942-length-11483-cov-3.163510_pt1 | contig 11483 bp, 10 predicted proteins | sample MGYA00242985_ERZ507986 | MGnify/ENA primary metagenome ERZ507986 (study PRJEB26167, sample SAMN06115408) | human gut metagenome | host: Homo sapiens | place: China:Guangxi | collected 2016-04-06... | reverse complement strand
GACTATTATATCGGCTTTTTAAAAGAATGTCAACCGGAAAAGCCGTATTTTTTCAGTCAATTTTTAAAAACAAGAAGCTTTCGCAGCGAAAGGAGCCGCGGGCAAAGCCCGCGGCTCCCGGTATATGCAAAATCAAAAAGCTCAGAAGAGATTCTTTTCCGTTTCCTTGTCGAAGAAGTGCATGAGGTCGGGACGGAAGGAATACTTGACCGCCTTGTGCCCGCCATGGACAGAGTCAATATCAATGTCCGTGGTCGGAACGACGATGACAACGTCCTTGCCGGCGGAATTCACATGCAGGTGCAGCTCCGAGCCCATGAGCTCGGACACGTCAACCGTCGCGTCGATACCGTCATCTGCCAGATGCACATGCACCGGGCGAACGCCGACGATGACCTCGGACGGGACCTTGTCCATCGCCTTGAGCGCCGCCTGCTTTGCCTCGGGAAGCTCAAAGTCGCGGCCAAGGATCGTGGCAACGTACTTATCGCCCTTTTTCGAGAGCGCCGCGTCAAACAGGTTCATCTGCGGCGTACCAATGAAGCCCGCGACAAAGAGGTTTGCCGGATGGTTGAAGACCTCCTGCGGCGTGCCGATCTGCTGGATGAAGCCGTCGCGCATGATGACGATGCGGTCGCCGAGCGTCATAGCTTCGACCTGGTCGTGGGTGACGTAGACAAACGTGGTGTCGATCTTCTCGCGCAGCTTGATGATCTCGGCTCGCATCTGGTTGCGGAGCTTCGCATCAAGGTTCGACAGCGGCTCGTCCATCAAAAAGACCTTCGGACTTCTGACGATCGCGCGGCCGATGGCCACACGCTGCCGCTGGCCGCCGGAAAGCGCCTTCGGCTTACGATCGAGATACTGCGTGATATCGAGAATCTCGGCAGCTTCTTTGACCTTGCGGTCGATCTCTGCCTTCGGGACCTTCTTGAGCTTCAGCGAGAACGCCATGTTGTCGTACACCGTCATGTGCGGATACAGCGCGTAGTTCTGGAAGACCATCGCGATATCGCGGTCCTTGGGCGCCACGTCGTTGACGAGCTTACCGTCGATGTAGAGCTCGCCCTCAGTGATCTCCTCGAGACCTGCGATCATGCGCAGCGTCGTCGATTTGCCGCAGCCGGACGGGCCGACGAGAACGATAAATTCCTTGTCCGCGATGTCGAGGTTGAATTCCTGCACCGCGACAACGCCCTTGTCGGTAATCTGAAGGTTCGCTTTTTCCTTGACAGGCTCGTCGTCCTTCTTCTTTTTGTTCTTCTTTTTCTCTTCTCCGCTTACAAACGGATAGATTTTCTTGACGTTTACCAATCTGACTTCTGCCATAGTTTCTGACTCTGACTGCGCTGCCTCCGCAATGCGCACTCTCACGAACGCCGGGCTTGGCGAACGTATTACGGCATGTCTCCACAATGCCGCACCGGGAGTCTCCCGGAGTTTGGTTTTACCCTCCTTTTTTGTTGTCAAGCTGCCAAGAATGTGGATTTGGAATCAGCCCGACCAGAATACAGATATTATACCACAGGCGCGAGGAAATGTTGGCCTGGGATTCTCGACAAAATCTCCCCTCCTTTTTGCAGCATTCCGCCGAAGACTTCCGCTTGCAAGTCGCCGCCGGGGCTGATAGAATAGACAAAAAGGAGGCGGGACGATGAAAAACACCTCGCTTTGCTACCTGGAGCGCGGGGGTCAGTATCTGATGCTGCACCGCGTCAAAAAAGAGAACGATGAAAATCATGACAAGTGGATCGGCGTGGGCGGAAAATTTGAGCCCGGCGAGAGTCCGGAGGACTGCGTCTGCCGCGAGGTGCGGGAGGAAACGGGGCTGGCGCTTACGGACTATCGCTACTGCGGCATTGTCACATTCGTAAACGGCGGCTGGACCGAGTACATGCACCTGTTCCACGCGACCGGCTTTGAAGGGACGCTCCGTGACTGCGACGAGGGCGTTCTGGAGTGGGTCGATAAGAAACAGCTTTATGATCTTCAGCAGTGGGAGGGGGACAAGATCTTCCTGCGGCTCATGGATATGCGCGTGCCGTTTTTTTCTTTAAAGCTCGTCTACGAGGGCGATGCGCTCACTGCCGCCGTTTTGAACGGAGAAAGGATACGATAAATGGAACCGATTTTGATCAGCGCCTGCCTTCTTGGCGCAGCCTGCCGCTATGACGGCGGGAGCAAGCCTGTTTTGTCCGTCGAGGCGCTCATGGGGCGCTATCAGCTCGTGCCCGTCTGTCCCGAACAGCTGGGAGGCCTCCCCACCCCGCGCGAGCCATCCGAGCGGCAGGGAGACCTTGTCGTCATGAAGTCCGGCGCTGATGTGACCGCGCAGTACCAGAGGGGCGCGGAGCAGGCGCTGCACTTGGCGCGCGTGTTCGGCTGTAAAAAGGCCGTCTTGAAAGAGCGAAGCCCCAGCTGCGGCTCCGGCGAAATTTACGACGGAACCTTTTCCGGCAAGCTCACCCCCGGCGACGGCGTGACCGCGGCGCTTTTCAAGAAAAACGGCATCGAGGTCTTCGGCGAGAGCGACATCGAAACGCTTCTGGAGCAGGCCGAGGATACCGAATCGACCCTGTTTTGAAAAGTACGTTCTACACCTTTGGGCGGTTCGTAGGGGATTTGGAACCCTTCCAGCGAAAAACGGACTGATGTCCTTGTTAAACAGCAGTCCGTTTTTTATTTGCCTTCCTCGATGCGGAAGAGCCTTCTTGCGTTTTCGCTCGTCGCCTTGCCGATATCTTCCGGGGTAAGTCCGCGCAGCTGCGCGATTTTTGCTGCGACGAAGGGCACGAGCGATGGGTCGTTGCGCCGGCCGCGATAGGGCTCGGGCGCCATATACGGGCAGTCGGTTTCAATCAAAATCCGGTCTAAGGGGATACTCTCGGCAACCTCGACGGCCTTGCGCGCGTTTTTGAACGTCACCACGCCGGTAAAGCCGATGTACCAGCCGCGCTTCACGAGCTCCTTTGCCATCTCGAGGCTTCCCGAGTAGCAGTGGAACACGCCCTTCACGTCCGGAAATTCATCCACAATGCGCAGTCCGTCTTCGTGCGCCTCGCGCTCATGAACGACGACAGGAAGATCGAGCTCTCGCGCCAGCGCCATCTGCATCCGGAACGCCGTCTTCTGCACGTCGCGCGGCACGTCCTCGTAGTGATAATCTAACCCGATCTCCCCGATCGCCTTCACACGGGGGTTTTTACACATCTCCCGGTAAACCGCAATGCGAGCCTCGTTCACATGGTCCGCATCGTCCGGATGGCTTCCGACCGCCGCCCAGACCCACGGGTACGTTTCCGCCAGACGCACGGAGTTTTCAGACGACGGCAGATCGCAGCCGATGTTCATCATCGCCGTTACGCCGCTATGCTTCATGCGCGCAAGAATTTCTTCAAAGTCCTTCTGGAACCGTTCGTCGTCCAGATGCGCGTGGGAATCAAAATACATGTCATTCTCCTTTTTCGTGCTGTGACAGCCAGATGAGCAGCACCGCAATATCGCTTGGCGACACGCCCGAGATCCGTCCGGCCTGCCCGATGGAAAGGGGGCGAATTTCGTCCAGCTTCTGCCGCGCCTCGACGCGAAGACCTGTAATGGACAGATAGTCGATCTCTTTTGGAAGCAGGCGGCTTTCCTCTCGCGCAAGCTCCGCGACCTGCCGCTGCTGGCGCTCGATATAGCCCGCATATTTCATCTGAATCTCCACGGCCTCGCGCACCGCATGAGAAAGCGCCGGGCGCTCGGGGTCAAACGGTGCAAGATCCTCATAGCCGATCTGCGGCCGCCTCAAAAGATCAGAGAGCCTTGCAGAGCCCTTGACGGGAGCGGTATCATGCGCAGTAAGCATCTCATTGAGCGCTTCGCTCTCGGAAACGCCGGTTGCCTCCAGCCGCTTTTTCTCGCGCTCGACCGTCCGGTATTTTTCTAAGACCGCCTCGTATTGCGCATCTGAAATCAGGCCAATCCTGTGGCCGATGGGGCAAAGGCGCTGGTCTGCATTGTCCTGCCGGTGCAAAAGCCGGTACTCCGAGCGCGAGGTCATGATCCGGTACGGCTCGTTTGTGCCCTTGGTGACGAGGTCGTCAATGAGCGTCCCAATATAGCCGTCCATGCGCCTTAAGATCATTGGCTCCTCGCCCTTGATTTTGAGCGCCGCGTTCACACCCGCAACAAAGCCCTGCACCGCCGCCTCCTCATAGCCCGAAGAGCCGTTGAACTGCCCCGCGCCATAGAGCCCGGGGACTTTTTTACTCTCCAGCGTCGGAAGAAGCTCCGTCGGGTCGATGCAGTCGTATTCAATCGCGTACGCCGGGCGCATGATCTCCGCGTGCTCGAGTCCCGCGATTGTGTGTACCATCGCGATCTGCACATCCTCGGGAAGACTCGAGGAAAGGCCCTGAATGTAGAGCTCGTCCGTCCCGAGTCCGCAGGGCTCCACAAAGAGCTGATGGCGCGTTTTTTCCGGGAAACGGTCGATTTTCGTCTCGATCGACGGGCAGTACCGCGGGCCGACGGATTCGATCATGCCGTTAAAAAGCGGCGAGCGCGCAAAATTTTCCCGGATGATCCGGTGCGTTTCCTCGTTCGTATACGTTAAATAGCAGACCGCCTGATTCTGGACCTCACCCGTCGTAGAAAAGGAAAACGGCTCGGGGTGCGCGTCTCCCGGCTGAAGCTCCATTTTGGAAACGTCCACCGAGCGGCGATTGACGCGCGGCGGCGTGCCGGTTTTAAAGCGCCGCATGCGAAGGCCGAAGGCTTTGAGACAGTCCGTGAGCAAAATGCCCGCCTGCATGCCGTCAGGGCCGGATGCATACGCGCAGTCGCCCGTGATGACCCGTGCGTCTAAGTATGTGCCCGAAGCGATCACGACGGCCTTCACGTCATACACCGCGCCGAGCCTTGTCGTGACAGACGAAACATGCCCGTCCGTCAGGCCGATGGAGACCACCATCGCCTGCTTGAGGTCTAAATTTTCCTGCCGCTCGAGTGTATGCTTCATGTCCTCCTGATATTTCCGCCGGTCGGCCTGCGCGCGCAGCGAGTGTACCGCCGGGCCCTTTCCAAGATTCAGCATCCGGTACTGGATGCAGCAGCGGTCTGCCGCCCTGGCCATCTCGCCGCCCAGCGCATCGAGCTCACGCACCAGGTGCCCCTTTCCCGTGCCGCCGATGGCGGGATTGCAGGGCATATTGCCGACCGCGTCGAGGTTGATCGTGAAGACGACGGTAGAAAGGCCCATCCGCGCGCAGGCAAGCCCCGCTTCAATTCCCGCGTGTCCCGCGCCGATGATGGCCACATCGTAGCTCCCGGCCGCGTAATTCATATGCATCGCCTCCATTTCATGTAAGGTATTATTTTAGCAAGGGAAGGCCGTTTTTGCAAGGACGCGCGCCGGTTTCCGCAGAAAAAAAGCTGGGCTTCCCCGGTTCTCGCTCTTTCGCGCCCGCCTTCGTGTAAAATAAGGAAAAGGAGGCGAGGCGATGGACGTATTTGACGCGCTGCTGCGGCAGGCGGTATCCGGGCTTCTGGCCGGCAATCTGACGCTCTCGGAGGAGGCCGCCGGGAAGGCCTCGCAGAATGCTTCCATACAGCTGCTGCGAAAAATCTGCGCGCTCGCGCTCGACCCGTCCATCGAAGACGCGCAGGCGCTGGAGAACGTGCGCGCGCTTTGCACGCAAGCGCAGCTTTTCTTCCGCGAACAGGGCATGTAGGCAAGGCCAATCCGAATATTTTTTCCGCCCGACCCGTTTCGACGGACTTTCTCCTTCCCCCACGCTATACTGAGCGTACAGCTTATCCAATGCGAGCGCACTTCATATCCCTGGCAGCGGCCCAGGCCGGGCCGCACGCGCTTTTTCACGCCGTCGACCGTCGGCACGCACACGTTCGAGCGCAGCGCGTCGAGGATCTCGCCGCGGCTGATCTCCTCGCAGCGGCAGACGATGACGCCATAGTCGGGGTTTTTCGCAATGTACGCCGCGCGCGTGGCGTCGTCCATCTCCCGCAGGACGGGGATGCCCGGCCGGTGGGGGTCAAAGTCCGGATTGATGGCCACGGGGCGCTCGCGCGCGAGGATGCGCACGGCCATGTCCGCCACGTCGACCGCGACGGCGGGCGCCGTCGTCAGGCCGGGGGACTGGATGCCCGCGACGTGGATGAGGTTGTGCGTGCGGCGGCCGCGCTCGATGATGAAATCCTCCTCGAACGTAGGCGCGCGCACACCGGTGAAATAGGTGATGATGTCGCGCTCGGTCAGCGCGGGCATCGTGATCTTCTGCTTTTCGAATACGTGCGCGATGCTCTCGGGATATGTCGCCGTGTTCTCTTTTTCATAGGTCTCCACCGCGTCGGGCCCGATGAGCAGGTTGTCGTGCACGGTGTGCAGGATGCCGCCGCCCTTCGAGTGCGTTTTCGACACCATGTCGCTGCCCTTCACGGACGCGATCGAATGCATGAACGCGCCGGCCTTGCGGTCGAGGATGCTGTTCGTGCCGCGGCGGGGGTGGATGGAGAAAAAGCGGTCATCCGCCATGCGCGCCACGTCCTCGGCGAACACGCCGGCCGCGTTGATGACGAGCGCGGGGTGCAGCGTGCCGCGGTTGGTGTGCACGGCGGTGATCTGCCCGTCCGCGACGTCCATGCCCAGCACGGCGGTGTTGAGCGCGATGCGCGCGCCGTTTTGCACGGCGTTTTCCGCGTAGGCGATCGTCAGCCCGTAGGGGCAGACGCAGCCAGAGTCCGGATTCGAGATGGCAAAGCGGGTCTTTTTGTTGAAGTTCGGCTCGCGGCGCAGCAGCTCCCTGCCGGAGATGAGCTCGGTGTCGGCGATGCCGTCGTGATATTTGCGCCACATGCAGTAGCCCCACACGGCGGGACGCAGCCAGCCGTGCTGGAAGCAGACATATTGCCCCACGCGGTGAAACGGCACGTCGAGCTCCTTGCAGACCTGATCGTACATGGCGTTGCCGCGGCGGATGTATTTGTGCTTGATGCTGCCGCGCCCGAGGTCGATGCCCGGGTGCACCTCGCCGTCGTTGCGCCCGGAGGCGCCGAGCGCGAGGTCACATTCCTTATCTACGACGAGAATGTCGAGCTTCTGGCGCGCAAGCTCGCGCGCGATCGACACGCCCGAGATGCCGCCGCCGATGATGAGCACGTCGGGCGTCTGCCCGTCGAGCGCATCGTCATGCAGCGCGGGCACGCGCATGGGCGCGTCCTTGCCACCGGTGAACGTGATGTCATTGACGACATGGCACGTGGAATATTTCGTTGCGGCCATCTGGCCGGCGCGCACCACGTCGTCCCAGCGGTCGAGTTCGCCGCGCAGGACGATGCAGCCGTCGGCCAGCGCCGCCGTGACGCGGCCGCCGAAGGCGCGGTGCAGTTTTCGGTTCAATGCGGAGATCTTCATGAAAGACAGGCCTCCCGGAAGATGAGTCGGCCAAGCGGCCGACTGGATGTCACAAATATACCCTTTTTCGACCGGGAAGTCAAGGATTCGCCCTGGGTCAAATCTGCTGAAATTTCCCTGCCAGACTGGACAAATCGCCCAAAATCGCGTACAATAAGACACGATTTATCTCATAAGATCAGAAATGAGGAAAGCAAATGGCCGCTCCGCGCAACGACAATGTCAAGGAGAAGATCCTCGACGCCGCGACCGGCCTGTTGGACACGCAGACGTTTGCCGATATCTCGCTGGCCGAGATCGCCGCGGCGGCCGGCGTGTCCAAGGGGACGCTCTATTACTATTATAAAAATAAAACGGATATCCTTTTCGACATCACCAACCGCTATCTCGACCGCCAGTGGGACGAGCTGATTGCCTGGACGGAGAATAAGGACAAGGACACGTCCGTGCACCGGCTGGTGAAGTACGTCGTCGAGCGCAACACCGCCTCCGCCGGCATGCGCCTGCACCTGATCCACGCCGCCATGCTCGGCGACGAGGCGCTGCGCGCCAAGCTCATCGACCGCTACGCCGCGTTCGAGCGGCTCATCGCCGAGAAGATCGCCGAGCGCACCGACGTCGTCTCCGCCGACTATCTCACGCAGCTGATCCTGCTCGCGTCCGACGGCATGATCGTGCAGGAGGCGCTGCGCAACGACAACTTTGACGCCGCCGCCTTCGTGCGCCAGAGCGAGGCGTATCTGCGCGTTTTGCGCCCCGCCGACCGGATTTGAGTGTCATTTCTCAACAAATGTGTCGAAAGTCGCCCTCTTGTCCGGATTTGTGAAAGAATTAGCGTGTAACCGGTTGACACCGCATGGAACACGTGATATTTTTGTTATGACCAGGTGGTAGAGCAAGCGCCTGCTCGTTCCGCCGCGGCCAGGGGACGCCGCAAAGGCTTTTTTCGTATGTCGAAGGCGCCGGAATGCACCCGCATCCCGACGCTTTTTTACATAGCTGCAATGGGAATTATTTTGAAAGAAGGGACAATATGAAAGACCTGAAACATCTGATTTTCTTCGAAAATCTCCTGCAGGACGCGCAGAATGAGCTCGTCACGCAGGCGGTCAATGACGGGAAAATCGCCCTCGGGTACAACTGCTATTACATCCCCGAGGTTCTGCTCAACCTGCCGGGCTGCTTCTCGAGCCGCCTGCGCGCGCCGCGCTGCGAGTCGACCGACATTGCGACCTACTACATGACCAGCCGTGTCTGCCCGTATGTCCGCTCCATCCTCGAGCGTGCCATTGAGGGCGGCTACAACTACCTCAATGCGCTCTTCGGCGCCGAGTGCTGCGCGTCCATGGAGCGTATGGAAGAGCACTTCTTCCTCATCAATCCCGTGAAGAACGATCGCTTCTTCGTCACGCAGATCGATCCCCCGCTCAAGGGCGATAAGACCAGCTATGACTACTACAAGGGCCAGCTGCAGCTCAAGGTCGTTGACCAGCTTGCCGAGCGCTACGGCGTGGACACCTCCGATGCCGCCATGCGCGCGACCATCGAGAAGTTCAACGAGCTGTGCGATGTCATCACCGAGATCGGCAACTTCCGCAAGCTGCCCAACCCGCCCATTACCGGCTATGAGTTCCACGTCATCCAGCTCGTGAGCGAGGTCTGCCCGCACGACCTGATCCTCCCGTACCTCAAGGAGACGCTCGCCGAGATCAAAAAGCGCAAGCCCGAGAAGGAATTCCCCTTCCGCGCACGCGTCGTGGTCGCCGGCTCCGAGATCGACGATCCCGAGTTTACGAAGCTCCTCGAGACCTGCGGCGCCATGGTCGTGGCCGACCGCTACTGCTTCGGCAGCTTCCCGAGCCGTGAGCGCATCGAGATCCAGGACGGCGAGACCGCGTTTGACGCCATCTGCCGCCACTACCTGCACTGGAACCAGTGCGCCCGCTTCATGGAGGGTGCGAAGATCGACCAGCGCCATGCTGAGGTCAAGCGCCTTGTCGACGAGTTCCATGCCGACGGCGTGATCTACGAGAACATGAAGTTCTGCGAGTTCTGGAGCTATGAGAAGGTGCTCGCCTCCCATATCCTGACCGAGGAGATGGGCGTGCCGTGCTGCACGATCGAGAAGGAATACGCGCTCGGCTCCATCGGCCAGCTCCGTACCCGTTTCCAGGCCTTCGTCGAGAGTCTGGAAATCAAGAAAATCAATTCTTGACACAGGAGGGGAATGAAAACTATGAATTGCCCTGTTACGAAATTTATTGACTCCAAGATGCAGAGATTCGACCCCCTCTGGCAGGCTCAGAACGGTGTCGGCGGTCTCCGCAGCCGTTACTATGATAAGACCGGCGTCGCCAAGTACCGTGAGTGGCGTGGTCTGCACGACACCATGGTCGACTACCGTGCATGGCTCAAAAACGTCATGTCCATGGCTGCCATGGTCGCCTCCGCGCCGATCCCGTGCCTGAAGGGCTTCTGGGAATACCGCTGGATGGGCTCCTACCTCGGCACGTTCATGTTCATCGACCGTCTGTTTGAGGGCTACCGCGGCCCCGAGCTCGTGATCGCGCACATGAATATGCACGCCATCGTGCAGAGCCTGACCAAGAAGATCGCCCTTGTGCTGTCTCACGACCTGCGCATCGGCGGCAAGGACAGCGATAAGATCATCCCTGTGGACGAGGTCATGCCGCCGCTGTTCCTGACCGGCTTCAAAGACCTGATCCCCATCCCGCTGCAGACGCTACCGGAGTTCATCATCTGCGATGTTGACCAGCAGCTCGAGCCGTACTACATCGACGTAGCCGAGTCCTTCGGTCTGCCGGCAGACGTCTGCTCCCGCTGCGCGGCGGAGACCGGCGTTGCCCTCAACGACGACTTCCCGCTCTTCGGCAAGGCCATGCTCTCCACGAACATGCCCTGCAACGCCTCCGAGGCGACGTCCATGTTCCAGCGCCGCCGCATCGGCCTGCCGGACTTCCAGATCACCATGGCCATGATCCACAACGAGCCGGCCGCCCACCCGTACTCCGCGCAGGTCCTGCGCGACTGCATCGAATTCGTCGAAAAGGAATACGGCGTTGAGTATGACTGGAACGCCCTGTTCAAGCGCGCCAAGCACATGAACGAGCAAAACGAGATCGAGCTCGAGAAGTGGGATTACTTCAAGACTCCCTACTGCCCGCTGACCGGCATCAGCGAGACCCTGTACCGTCTGTACGCCTGGGCCTCCGCCAACGGCCAGGAGGACTACTTCACCAAGAACGACCGCAAGGTCATCAAGATCCTGCGCAAGTGCTACAAGAATAAGTACGTCCCGTATGGCGGCACCACGCGTCACCGTGCGTTCCTGTGGGGACCGTCCGCCGTGTACTACACCGACTTCCCGACCTGGACGCAGAACTGCTGGGGCATCAACATCGTCCTGAACATGGACTCCACCATGGGTCACAACATGATCAGCACGACCGACCCCGATCAGGCGCTCATGGATCTGGCGCTGTTCAGCGAAAAGGGCGTTATGCGTCACATGGCTGTCGGCGGCTGGGACAACGTCAACTCCGTCTGGGAGTGGGCCACGAACTTCAACTGCGACATGGTGCTCATGAACGACAACATCGCCTGCAAGGGTATGCTCGGCGTGCACGCCATGATGGAGGAGCAGGCACGCGACCTTGGCTTCCACTTCATCTTCATCGAGCACGACCTCGAGGACTGCCGCACCGTGCCGCGCCGCGATATGCGTAAGTGCGTCAACGAGTATATGTCCATCGTGCTCAACGAGCAGCCGCTCGACCCGACGCTGGTCGACTTCGACGACTCCGCGGCGTACTAAGAAAGGCAGGTACCGACTATGAATATGAAACTCGCTGCAAAGATTATGGGCAAGGTCGGCCTGGTCGGCTTTATCGGCTTCGTTGCGACCTTCACGATCTATATGTTCAATCTGGAGAACAAGCTCATCTACTATGTGCTGCGCCCCTTCCTGAACAAGCACTACGATTCTCAGGTGCGCGACAAGCGCATCGTCTGAGCGTTTCGCAAATCGCATAAATCGAAACCCCGC
>ENA-UESD01002935-UESD01002935.1-human-gut-metagenome-genome-assembly--contig:-NODE-2935-length-11503-cov-4.842990_pt1 | contig 11503 bp, 9 predicted proteins | sample MGYA00242985_ERZ507986 | MGnify/ENA primary metagenome ERZ507986 (study PRJEB26167, sample SAMN06115408) | human gut metagenome | host: Homo sapiens | place: China:Guangxi | collected 2016-04-06... | reverse complement strand
CGCAAAGATATGGCGGCTAACAACTTATGTCAAGGCGGAAAATAGAATGGTTACTAGTAGTGCCGGATATGTCTACTTTCCGAATCCTAAATCATATTCCTGTATTCCTCTTGTTTTTTCTTGGGTAACTTCTTTATAACTTCTTCTACCGAGTGGCTAATCAACTCCTTTATGAGTTTATCGGGAACATCTCCTTCCAAGTAAACGGTTATCCAATGTTTCTTATCCGAAAAAGGTCCCCAAAAAATGTCTTCGTATTGTTCTATGAGCTCTTCTGATTTATCAGGATTACATTTCATATCCGCCCAGAATCTTCCGTTTTTAGGACGTAATGTAGCAAAAGTGAACATTTTATCCATAACCTTGAAAACCAAAGTATGTTCATCAAACGGCATACATTCTGTTGCTCCTTTGACTGACAGGCAATATTCTCTATAATCTTCGATATTCATGACTTCTCTCTTTTGATTCATTCAAAACACAAATATATCACTTTCTGTTTGCTTTTGAAAAATATGTTTTTATCTCAAAGTACCCGTTTCAATTTCGCCCTTATCCGGCTTAAACTTACCGGAGTTATTCCCAGATAAGAAGCAAGACATTCCAATGGTATTCTCTGTAATAGCTCCGGATTATTTTGTATCAGCTTCATATACCGTTCGGACGCGGTGGTGAATAAGAGAGAAATAAGTCTTTCCTCTGTTTGCAGGAACTCTGATTCGGCAAACTTGCGCCCCCAGTTGGCAATATGGATATCTTCCTTGAATAATTCGTGTAAGTCTTTGCGCTTTAATAGATACAACACCGAGTTTTCCATCAGTTCCATTGACTCATACCCCTGTTGATTATTTACATAGCTTTTCAATGAGACAATGGTTGACCCTTCTTTCCCAATCCAGAACGTTACCTCTTTTCCGTCTACGGGAATGTAAGCTCTGGCAATCCCTTTCTCGATGAAAAAGATATTCGTTTCAGTCTTGCCAGCCTCCAATATATGATAACCTTTGGGATATGTGACTTTTGACAGATGTTTGACCACCTTATCTGCTGAAGCCTCCGGCATCCGATATATCCTGTTTATAATCTCGTGTATATCCATATCGCATTGAATCATTATTCTGCAAAAATACAAAAAGTTATATTAGGAAAAGAAGAATTGATGATACTCTTACACTGTCATTTCTTATCAAATGTAAAGTGAAAGCTCCGGGCATCTTGTTAATTTTGCAGTCTAATATTAAAAATAGAAGGATATGAATTGGATTATATTGATTATTGCCGGACTGTTTGAGGTTGGTTTTACCTTTTGTCTAGGCAAGATTAAAGGAGCGACAGGCACCGATTTTTATTTGTGGGGAGCGGGATTTGTAATCTCTGTAACCTTAAGCATGTTCCTACTGGCAAAGGCTGCGCAAACATTGCCTATCGGCACTGCATATCCTGTTTGGACGGGGATAGGAGCGGTGGGGACTGTATTGATCGGTATCCTGTTCTTTCATGAACCGGCAACTTTGGGTCGTTTGTTTTTTATGACGACTCTGATTATTTCAATCGTAGGGTTGAAACTGATATAACCAGACGAATAGGATTTAGTTTTAATAGATAGAAAAGTGTAATAAGGACTTTTTCAGTGTAAGTCATATATTGTTGAAAAGATTCCATCCGGTATAATATTGAGGAAGTTTGGAATTGACGAGGTTGATTATGTAATATATGCTTTCGTAATTCTGCGATTATTAGGCATTTATAAGAAGTCGTTTTGATGGGAAAAAGTTTGGTTTCTAAAATAAATGTATATATTTGCAGAATGTGGGACGCATCTCGTCCGGATTCGAAACTAAACTAAAATTCTATTTACTGTTATCTATTAAACATGAAATCCACTGATTCTGAACCTCAAGGGGGCGGTATGGAACTGGAACAGTACCGTACCAGCCTCGAACAGATGGTTGAAGAGAAATCTAAAGACTTGATCGCTATTCAGGAGAATCTCGAAGCAACCAACCGGCGGCAGGCATTATTCATCAAGGTACTGCAAATTCTGCAACTGGAACCAGATATACCTACTGCTATGAATATGGCACTGGCCGAAATTGGCCGTTATACTGATGTCGACCGTTTGGCGACATGGGAAAACCACCTTGACGGAGTTACGTATGGCTGCACCAACGAATGGTGCAACGACGGTATAGAACCCGCTATCGATTACCTGCGGAGTATGACCATTGAAGCAGGAAAACCCTGGTTCGACATGCTGGAAGAAAACCATATCATTTGCACGTCCGATATTTATTCGCTAGATCCTTTTATTACTCAAATGCTCGAAGTGCAAGGCGTAAAAGCCATCGCTGTTTTTCCCCTGTCACAATTGGGAGTACATTTCGGCTTTCTTTCGTTCAACTTTTGTTGGAACAAACAATGGGATGAAAAAGATGTGGAACTGATGAGCCAGATATCGCAAATCGTATCTACTGCTACCAAACGCTGGCAAGTTGAAACATCGTTGCAACAGTCACAGCGAACCATGCAAAAGGTATTGGATAATATCAATGCCAATATTTTTGTGAGTGATTACGATACGTTGAAAGTGATTTTTGCCAATAAGCCTTTCAGGGAAGAAGCAGGAGAAGTTCCGGCAAATGCGGAATGTTGGAGAATGTTGAATGCAGGTCTGGAAAATGGGTGTAAACACTGCCCGAAGCCGAAGTTGCTCGATGCTAACCGTAAGTTTACAGGCGTTCATTTTTGGGAAGACTATAATCCGGTCACCAAACGTTGGTATACCATCCAGAGCATGGCAATAAAATGGCTCGACGGACGTTGGGCAATCATGGAACTGGCTACCGATATCACCACCCGCAAACAGGTGGAACTGGAACTGATTCAGGCCAAAGAAAAAGCGGAAGAATCGGACAGGCTCAAATCAGCATTCCTTGCCAATATGAGCCACGAGATACGTACTCCTCTTAACGCCATCGTCGGTTTTTCCAGTCTGCTTGCCGAAACCGATGAGGCGGAGCTGCGTCATGTATATATGTCTTTAGTGCAGGAGAACAATGAGCTGTTGCTCAACCTTATTTCCGACATTCTGGACATTTCCAAAATCGAAGCCGGTATGATAGATATTGTTATGGGACGAGTGGATGTACCACAACTTTGCCGGGAAGTGATTGCTACCTTCTCACATAAAAAACGTGACAGTGCGGTCGAACTGCGTTTTGATGAAAATTCACCGCAGATTGTGATTGATGCTGATAAAAACCGAATCGTGCAAGTACTCTCTAATTTTCTGACTAATGCCTTGAAGTTTACCACTAAAGGCTCAATCACACTTTCCTATACATTGGAAGATGAAAATCAGGTACGTTTTTGCGTAACGGATACGGGCAAAGGAATTCCCGATGAACAAAAACATGAAATATTTAATCGTTTTGTAAAATTAGACTCATTTGTACAAGGTGCCGGATTGGGATTATCCATCTGTCAAAGCCTGGTCAATAGGATGGGCGGAAAGATAGGAGTCGAATCCCGTGAGGGGGAAGGTTCGTGCTTCTGGTTCACTCATCCGTATGTTCCTGGTGCTTTTCTCTAATTCCAATTTTTCTACTGATTAATTTGCATCTTTCAATATATTATCCGAATATTGCAGAGTAGAAAAAACAGAATATGATTCCAATTGATGAAAAACACATTATAAAAAAGCTAAAGACCGGGGATAATGAAGCATATAAATACATATATGATTATCATTATGTTGCTCTCTGCAAACTTAGTTATTATCTCTTGAAGGACAGAGTGCAGGCGGAAAGCATCGTGAACGATGTAATCTTTCATCTTTGGGAAGTCAGAGACAAATTGGAACTGGTGCCTCCTCTTCGCAACTATCTGATAATAGCTGTACGTAATAAATGTCTGAACTACTTAGCTCTCAAACAGCAGGAGACAGAGATACGTTTTTCTACTATTGAGCAGGCTGGTATTCAATTGCAGAATATCGTTTCTGACAATGAGCAGCCTTTAGGTAACCTGCTAAAAGAAGAATTGGAATTCAAAATCTACGAATCCATCAACAAATTACCGCCTGTCTGCAAACAGGTATTCACCATGAGCCGCTTCCGGGAAATGAGTTACGAAGAAATTTCTCGTGAACTTGGTATCTCTGTGAATACGGTTAAGTATCATATTAAGAGCGCATTAGTAATACTTAAAAAAGAACTGGGCACTTTCTTATGTATTATTTTTGCTTTTTATCCTACCCTGCTATAATAAAAAACTGTAGTATATATAAAGACACTATCTTTTATGAATGAACAATCGTTACATACGGATATAGTCAATGATTGGATAATCGGTTATCTGACAAACAGTCTGACACTGGAAGAGATGCAGTCGTTACAGAATTGGCTGAATGTTTCGGAAGAAAACCGGAAACATTTTTCCGATATGCAAGAAGTCTGGATCGCTGCTTCTGATGAAGCAGATGAGCAGCACTTCGACAAAGAACGGGCTTATCAATTATTTTTAGAGCATACGGAAAACCTTGTGCAACCATCGGCAAAACGAAAAACACTCACTATCAGTCCGTGGATGTATGCCGCTGCAATGGTTGTCATCGTTTTTTTCTGTGGAACGATTGCCTTTCAGAGTGGAAAGAGAGTGCTTCGGAATCAATTGACACAGATTACGGTGGAAGCTCCATACGGTTCAAAAACAAAACTGTATCTTCCCGATGGAACGTTGGTCTGGCTTAATGCGGATTCCAGGATGAGCTATGCACAAGATTTTGGAATTAATGAGCGTTCATTGAATTTGTCGGGAGAAGCCTATTTTGAAGTAACCAGAAACGAAGAGATACCTTTTAAGGTACATACGGAAGAATTAGACGTCAAAGTATTGGGTACTAAATTTAATTTCCGGAATTATAAAGACGATTTGGAAGCTAAAGTCTGTCTGCTGGAAGGAAAAGTCGCTTTGAATACCCGGCAAAAAGAGACCGTACTTCATCCGGATCAACAAGCGCTATTAGATAAAAAGACAGGAAAACTATCTGTCTCCGGCACCAAAGCCGCTTACAGTGCTGAATGGACAAACGATCGTCTTTACTTTGATGAAGTGCTGCTTTCAGATATCATAAAAGAACTGGAAAGAAGCTATGACGTAAAAATAACCGTTGCGGACGACACGTTAAATACGATTCGTTTTTATGGAAACTTCCGCAAAAGAGAACAAAGCATTCAGGAGATTATGAATGTATTGTCGTCTACGGACAAAATGACTTATACCATTAATGGAAAAAATATTGTGATCACACTTCCCAAATGAACAGATGTTAAACCTTTAAAACTTAAAGAAATATGAAAAGCCATTTAGAAAAAACATGATTCACCTCTCTTGATAGAAACATAAAAAGGTCAGGTTCCTTTTCCATCCCCTGACCTCTTACCTTTCTATCTTAAAAGCCACAGTGACTTTAATTGATGAAAGCTTAGGCAAATATAAATAAAATCCTAAACTTCTCATCCTATTTATCAATTATTTATCCATTGACTTATGAAAAATAAGAAGAAAGTCTTTTTCATGGTCCTGCTCTTCCTATGCTCTTATCTAAGCTCATTTGCGCAGCTTATCAACTTGCAGTTGAAGAACGTAACGGTAAAGCAGGCCATCGAAACAATACAGAAGCAAAACGGATATTCATTTGCATTTGCTGCGAGTGATCTGAATACCAAAAAGATTGTGACAGTGCTAGCCAAAGATTTACCTATTGAAAAGGTGGTAGAACAGGTCTTGGCAGGACAAGATGTTAGCTACACTATCCAGGGGAAAGATATTATCATCAAGAAGAAAGGTAGTCAGCCGGCACAATCATCTTCCCGGAAATACACAATTAGCGGGATAGTAAAGGACATGTCGGGCGATCCTGTTATCGGAGCCAATATAAAAGAAAAGAATGGCACGACAGGTACGATCACCGATATGGACGGTAAGTTTCAGATGACAGTCAGCGAGGGGAGTATCGTACAAATATCCTATCTGGGGTTTCTGACACAAGAAGTCAGCGTGAAAAATAAGAACTATCTGACAGTCATACTGAAAGATGATACACAGACGCTGGACGAAGTAGTGGTGGTCGGATTCAGTACTCAAAAAAAGATAAACCTGACAGGTGCGGTAGAAAATGTATCATCAGATGTGTTTGAAAATCGTCCGGTGGCTAATGTCACACAGATGTTGCAAGGGGCAGTTCCCAATCTGAATATATCGTTGTCTGATGGTAAACCGAATCAATCGGCGGCATATAATATTCGTGGAGGAACCTCTATTGGTGCAGGTGGCAGTGCTTTGGTGCTGATTGATGGAGTGGAAGGAGATCCGGCAATGTTGAACCCGAACGATATTGAAAATGTTTCCGTGTTGAAAGACGCTTCTTCTGCTGCTATTTATGGTTCGCGTGCTCCTTATGGCGTTGTGTTGATAACAACCAAAGATCCCTCCAAACAGAAAGATAAATTTACGATTAATTATACCGGTAATTTTTCAGTAGAGCAGCCTTATGCCGTGCCCGACGTAGTAGATGACGGCTATGTATGGGCTTATCTGTTTCATGAAGCGGAATATAATTTTAGAGGAACCGAGCCTACTTCAATGAATAAATCACAGCCGTTCTCAAAAGAGTGGCTGGAAACTTTTCGCCAACGTAAGTTGGCGGGAAATACATTGGAGGCTGCGGTCGGGGCAGATGGGAAATATACGTATTATGGGAATACCGATTACTATGACGAGCTTTATAAAAACAAAACTTTTGCTCAATCCCATAATGTTTCTATTAGTGGCTCTAACGGTAAGATAAGTTATTATACATCGGGACGTATTTATGATTATGACGGTTTGTTTAATTATACGTCGGATACTTATCGAACGATGAACTTGCGTTCCAAAGTCAGTGCGCAGGTTTTTAAATGGCTGAAAGTATCTAATAATTTCGATTATACACATGACAAATATACACAGCCTTTAGGTGCTTCATCCGTAGGTGGAGGATTAGTGTGGCAGGGGATCAATAACGAAGGTCATCCTTCAGCACCGATTTTTAATCCTGATGGTACATTAACAAAATCTGGAGCGTACTCATTGGGAGGATTCATAACCGGTAATAACTGGATTAAGCGGACAACTAAGACACTGAAAAATACGACTACCTTCAATGCGAATTTCTTTGATAATAAATTACGTTTGACTAGTGATTTCTCTTTTCGGACAAAAGACTTTATAGAAGACAAAAAAAATACCGCCATTCCTTATAGCGAGTATGAAGGGGTGATCACTTATTTGGGAACACCGGAAACGGATGATAAGATGTCGGAAAAGGTACAACAAACATCGTATATTTCGACAAATGCTTATGCGGAGTTTGAAAATATCTTCGGAGGAAAACATTACATAAAGTTATTGGGCGGTTACAATTATGAACAGCAAGATTACAGGGCTACGAAGTCTGAACGTAATGGCTTGTTAATGCCTGATGTGGAAGATATAAACTTTGCAATGGGAGAAACCATGTCAATTACAAGTGATGCTAGTCGCTGGCGGTATGCAGGTGCTTTTTTTCGTTTGAATTATTCGTATGACAACCGTTATCTGTTTGAGGTTAACGGACGTTACGATGGCTCATCGAAATTTCCGAATAATTCGCAATGGGGATTTTTCCCTTCTGCGTCAGCGGCATGGCGTCTTTCGGAAGAAAGATTTTGGAAAGTGGATCCGAAGTTCCTTTCAAACGTGAAATTGCGCATGTCTTACGGTGCATTGGGCAACAGTAATGTGAATCCTTATTCTTATTTGGAGAAATTCTCCTTGTCTACATTTTCAACAACAGGTACATCGACTGATGGTCGTTATTTAGATGGTTCTGCCAAGTTGCGTTATACGAAGAATCCGAGTCAGATTCCAGACAATATAGGATGGGAAACGTCAAAAACTGTGGATGTCGGTATTGATTTGGGATTCCTTCATAATAAAATAACACTTTCTGCAGATTATTATGTGCGCAAAACCATTGATATGTATACAGTAGGCCCAACGTTACCCGATACTTTCGGAGCATCATCTCCGAAAGGAAATTATGCGGATATGAGTACCTATGGATATGAAATTTCATTAGGATATAATGATTCTTTCAAGTTAGCGGATAGACCTTTATCTTTTGGTGTCAAGGTGACGCTTGCTGACTATTACTCGGTTATAGATAAATATAACAATCCGACACGTGATCTTGATGATTATTATGTAGGACAACGTATTGGTGAGATTTGGGGATATCATTCAAACGGCGTGTTCCAATCAGACGATGAAGCTGCAACAATAGACCAAAGCGAACTTTATGCTGGAAAATGGGGTGCGGGTGATGTAAAATACGAAGACTTAGATGGTGATGGTAAAATCACAAAAGGGGAGGAAACAATCTATAACCCGGGTGATAAGAGCATCATAGGTAATAAAACACCTCGTTATCAATTTGGTATCACCGTTGGATTTGATTATAAGAACTTCGATTTCGAGATGTTTTGGCAAGGGACAGGAAAACGTGACTATATGTTGAGTGGCGCTCAGTTCTGGGGATTCACCAGCCAATGGGATGTTCCATATACTCCGGCCCTTGATTATTGGACAGAAACAAATACAGATGCTTATTTTCCAAGACCAGGATGGCAAAATGGCGGTAACAGGGTAACAAGTGACCGTTATTTACAAAGTGCAGCTTACGGGCTTTTGAAGAATTTGACGGTAGGTTACACAATTCCGAAGAATCTAACGACAAAATGGGGCATTTCTCGTTTGAGATTATATGTGACAGGAGAAAATTTACTCACTATCACTCCTCTGAACGATGCCTTCGATCCTGAAACATTGGGAGGATTGACATACCCGATTAATCGAAAAGTTGCAATTGGATTAAATTTAACACTGTAAAAAACGAAAGAAGACAATGAAAACTAAACATATCTTATTAGGATTAAGTCTTGGATTGTTAGGAGGATTTACGGCTTGTGACGTGACAGACCTCGATCCAAAAGACAGCATTACCGACAATAGCTACTGGAATACAGTTAGCGATTTGGAAAATTATGCCAAAGGTTTTTATATGAACCTGACGGGAAAAGGTTTAAGGTCAGACGGAAGTGAAAATTTGGATGATTTAAATGCTCTCGATGAAAGAAGTGACGATCGTCTGGTCGCTTCTCCCGACCAATGGTTGTTCAACGAATGGGTTATACCTTCTGAAGCAAATTTCGATTCAAAATGGTATTGGAACAATATTCGTAATCTAAACTATTTTATGACTCGTTATCAACGGGTAAATGCGACAGAATCTGAAGTAAATCCGGTTGTTGCCGTAATTCGCTTTTTCCGGGCTTTCGATTATTTCGATAAAATCAAGACATTTGGAGATGTTCCTTGGTATGAAAAGGATTTGACAACTGCCGATATTGACGAATTGTATAAAGCACGTGACGACCGTGACTTTGTACTAGGGAAAATTATCGAAGATCTGGAATTTGCAATTGAATGGTTACCGGAAAAAAGTGCAGCAGAGGTAGGAGCTTTACATAAAGATGCCGCTCGTACATTTTTAGCCCGTGTTTGCCTACATTATGGAACATATAAAAAGTATCATAATGTTTCAACATCACCTACATCTCAGGAATTATTACAAAAAGCGGCGACTCTTGCCAAAGAGGTGATGGATAGTGGTCTTTACGATATCGTACAAGGCTCGGATGCTGGAGCAAACCAATCTGCTTTTGCCGATTATCCCTTGTATTATGCAAACCAGTTTACACAAGAGGATTTAACGACTAATAAAGAATGTATTTTAGCACGTGTTTTCGAAGCAGACGTATTGACTCATAATCTCGCTCGTAGTGGAGGAGTCGGTCTTTCTAAAGATTTTGCAGAATCATTCCTTTGCAAGGATGGTTTGCCTATTGCAAACAGTAGTGAATACAAGGGAGATGAAACACTGGATGATGAAATGGCAAACCGCGATCCTCGTATGTATCAGATTATAGACAGTAAATATCGTCCATATACGGTCAAAAGCAATGGTATGCGTGTAGTAAATTCCGGTATTGATGATAAAAAGGAATTTAGTCCGTCTGAAGAACCAGGAACAAATGTCCATTCAGCTCCGGGATTAACCGGGACTGCCACAGGATACTCACCTATCAAACTGGTGTCAGCAAGCCAGAGCCAACAAGATGCAGTGAAAACATCTTCTTACGACTGGTTTGTTTTCCGTTACGCAGAAATCCTGCTGATCTACGCTGAAGCCAAATGCGAATTAGGTGAATGCACACAGGCTGTTTTGGATGAGACGATTAATAAATTGCGCGACCGTGTTGAGATGAAACATTTAACAGTATCTCCAGTAGCCGATCTGAATCCGGTTGATTATGGGTATTCTATAACTCCGTTGTTATATGAAATCCGCCGTGAACGTCGTATCGAGTTGGCTTTGGAAGGTTTCCGTTATGATGATATCATGCGTTGGAATGCGATGAAACTATTCGAAAATCCTAAAACATATCTAGGCATGCGTGTTACAGATAAAGTAAAAGCGTTATACCAACCTGAAGTATTTGAAGGATCAACAGCCCGTGATTTAATCGAATATAATGGTAAAACTTATATCCGCATGTATTCTGGTAAAAGTTTGAACGAAGCCGGCCGTAAATGGACAGGAAACGACAAGCGTCTGTACTATCCTATCCCAACAAGTCAGATTACATTGTCTGCAAGCCATGGTTCTCTTCTAAAACAAAATCCGGGTTGGGAATAAATCTCATACAAGAGGGAAGGTTAGCCTTCCCTCTTTATTTCCCTCAATAAAATATAATGAGAATATATTACTTATCTTATTGTCTGCTGGCTAATAGGACGTTTATATTACAATCCTATAGAATATATAGAGAGTTACATACATCATAAATGTTCCGAAATCTGGCATGTATACAGTAGATGTTCAAAACGGGATTTTATATGAACAAGAAAGACTTAATATTAAATATTCTTTTATTTATTAGTCAAATAATAGTCTTTTATTATTTCTTCTGCTATTTATTCCCTTTTAAGGAACAGCTACAAATGTTTCAATTTACATCACAGTACCTAACTGAAACACTGAAGCAGGCTGGTGGTGTTGCTATTTATATATCGGAATTTCTCTCTCAATTCTATGTGGTATTTTGGACAGGACCTATCATTTCTGCTCTACTTTTAACTTTAGTGGCTTTATTATCATCATTAATACTGAAAAAGATTAACTCACGAAACGATTTACCTCTTATTTTCCTGTTACCCTGGCTATCTTTACTAATTATAATAACTGTAAAAACCCCCCAATACATTATATATTTTTTACTATCCCCATAGTAAAATACCTTCTCCTAAAAGACAGCAGAACGATGGCTGTCTTTTTTTTACTTTATTTTATGAAAAAGGC
>ENA-UESD01002934-UESD01002934.1-human-gut-metagenome-genome-assembly--contig:-NODE-2934-length-11505-cov-3.349230_pt1 | contig 11505 bp, 7 predicted proteins | sample MGYA00242985_ERZ507986 | MGnify/ENA primary metagenome ERZ507986 (study PRJEB26167, sample SAMN06115408) | human gut metagenome | host: Homo sapiens | place: China:Guangxi | collected 2016-04-06... | reverse complement strand
GCTGGCCCTGAGCCACGACGAGGTGGTGCACGTCAAAAAGACCATCATCGACAAGCTGTGGGGCACCTACGCCGAAAAGTGCGCCCAGCTGCGCACCCTCTATTTTTATATGTACATGCATCCGGGCAAAAAGCTCAACTTCATGGGCAACGAGCTGGGGCACTTCCGCGAGTGGGACGAAAAACGGGAGCTGGACTGGGACCTGCTCAAGTATCCCTTCCATGACGCTTTCCAGAAGTATTTCGCCCGCCTGAGCCTGGTATACGCCACCGAGCCCGCCCTGTTTGACGGCGAATACAACCCCGACTGCTTTGAGTGGGTGGCCAGCGAGAGCTGCACCGAGGGCGTCTACGCCTGGCTGCGCAAGGGCCGGGGCCAGAACCTGCTGTGCATCATGAACACCCAGGACCACGCCCACAAAAAGTTCCCGCTGTACCTCAAGTTCCCCTGCTCTGCGGAGCTGGTGCTGGACACCGAGGCTGCCGAGTGGGGCGGTGCCCACAAGGGCCGCCGCAAGCTGCACTTCCACACCACCGACGGCGGCGTGTACGGTCGGGATTATACCCTCACCGTGGACCTGCCTGCCATGGGCAGCTTCCTGCTGTGCCTGACCCCGGAGGCCCCCAACCCGGACGCCGCCCGCATCAGCGCCAACAAGGCCATGGCCCAGAAGCGCCGTACCGCCCGCGCCAAGAATTCCAGCAAGTAATATTTGTGTTAAAATGTCCCGTGTGCTTTGAAAGCAGCGGGGCATTTTTGGTTTTGCCTCCGCTATGGCTGGACAGTGCCCCCTGTGGTTTGCTATACTGTAAGCTGTGAATTTATGCTGTGTGCATCGCGCATTTTTATAAGGAGGATTTTTTCTCATGTCAGCAACTCTTTCCAAGCTGCGCACCTCGTGGGTAGGCAGGGCCCTGCTGGCCTATGCCGTGTCCGCACTGGCGCTGGTGGTGCTGGGCCTTGCCGCCCCCGGCAGTGCCATATTTTTCCCGCTGGTGAGCCTGTGGTGCAACCTGGCCCTGTTCGGGCTGGTGCTGGTGGTGCTGCGGCTGGCGGACGTGAAGTTCGACCTGTTCCACTGGGCTGTGATCATCGGCTTCTGGGCCGCGGCGCTGCTCTACTTCTACTGGGCCGAGACCCGCCGCAGCTTCGTGTACATCTGGGACTACGTCAACTACATCAACAAGCAGTACAACGCCGAGGCCGCCTTTCTTCAGGGCCCGGCGGTCGGCTTCCATTTTATTCTGGACTCTCTGGCTGAGGACTATACCAACTTCAACACCCTGTTCATCGAGTTCCCGTTCTGCCTGACCGACCGCACCGGCGACAGCTTTGCGATCTGTCAGGTGTTCAGCATCGTGCCCATGCTGCTGCTTTTGCTGGCCGGCCTGGTGGTCAAAGTGGGCCAGATGCTGCAGGTGAAAAACCGCTTCTGGTATTTTCTCATCGGTCTGTCCTGGACCTTTACCTACCCGTGGCTGCGCATGAGCGCCGTGCTGAGCCAGCCGGACTGGTTCGGCCTGATCTTCGCCTTCAGCATCCTGCTGCTCACGCTGGATTTCCGGTTTGAAAAGCTGGACCTGCCCCGGTTCGGGCTGCTGTTCCTGGCCACGGCGGCCATCATCCTGTCCCGCCGGTGGTATCTGTACTTCGTGGTGGGCTACTACTTTGCCTACGCCGTGCTGGTGCTGGTGAGCAGCGCCCGCATCGCCAAAGTGGGCCGGAAGCAGGAGGCCCTGCTGCAGGTGCGCAACCTGATCCTGTTCGGCCTGATGTCCATGGTGGCCATGGTCATCCTGCTGTGGCCCCTGGTGAGCCACATTCTGGGCTACGACTACGCTAACCACTATTCCTACTACAACGGCGGCGGCATGGTCACTGAAACCTACCTGCAATGCGCCCGCATGGGCCTGATGAACCTGGTGCTTATGGGCATGGGCCTGTGGTTCTGTTTCAAGCGCAGAAAGATGCCTGCTCTGCCCTGTCTGGCCGGGCTGGAGATCCTGCTGAGCATGGTGCTGTTCACCCGGGTGCAGACCACCGGTTCCCAACATATGCTGCTGTTTTTACCCGGCTGGTTCCTCCTGTTCCTGATCGGCGCCGCAGCCCTGGCAGAGGGCATGAACCGCCGCCGGAACCTAAAGATCGGCTTCTGGCTGTTCACCATCGCCTTTGCCACCTCGGTGCGCTGCTCCCCCCTGACCACCGTGGCTCTGCCGGATTTTCTCATCGGCCGCACTCTTCTCTCGGCTTCTCCGCAGGAGAGCGCCCGCGATTTTGCCGCCATTGATGACCTGGTCTATGACCGCAAGGATCTGCCGCAGATCAAGGCCATTGCCAGCTGGATCGACACCCACTGCGCCGATGGCGAGATCGCCTATATGATCCCCCACGACACGCTGTACTGCCCGGACCACTTCAAGAACTGCCTGCTGCCCCAGACCCCCATCAACGGCAAGCTGGCCTTTGGCTTCTCGGTGCCTGGCACCCACTACTTCCCCATGCAGTTCTTTGAGGCAAAATACGTTCTCACCGCCGATCCTTTCCCGCTGACTCATGTAAATGACCCTGAGAACGAGATGTCCCACAAGCTGAACGAGATGTTCCTGGCCGTGCGCGACGAATACTTCGCACTGGAAGAGACCTTTGACATGGGCAACGGCACCACCTTTACCATCTGGCGGCGCACGGTAGCCCCCAGCCGCGCCGAGGTGGAGTATTACCTCAGTGCCTTTACCGAAGAAGATGTCAAATACCCTGAGATGTTCTCTCAGGTCGCCGAAAACTGGCTTGCTGCCCGCGGGCTGTAAGCGCTTACTGGAATGGAGGTTCCCTGCCATGGAACAAACCGCAAATGCTCTGCCGCCGGTCACGCTGGGGCAGTACAAGGGCCTGCCGGTCACCCGCCGGGTGCGCCCGGTGACCGAAGCCGCCGTTGCTTCTGAACTGAAAAGCCTTGCCCGCCGTCATGCGCCTTTCTGCGCCACCAGCGCCCCCGCTGCCCGGGGGATGCGGGTCACGCTGGATTTTGAGGGCTTTCTGGACGGCGCGCCCATCCCGGACAGCCGCATGGAACAGGTGACCGTGACACTGGGCACCGCCCAGCTCATGCCTGCCGCCGAGCAGGCCGTGTACGGCCACTGCGCCGGAGAGACCTTCCGCTTTGATTTCACCTACCCAGACGAGTTCCGCGTGCCGGAGCTCTCCGGCAAAACGGCGCAGTTCGAGATCTGCCTGCACACGGTGGAGCAGAAGCAGGAACCCACCGTGGACGATGCCCTGGCCCAGCGGCTGGGCTTTGCCACGCTGGACGCCCTGCGGGAGAGCATCCGTGCCAAGAAAGCGGCTTCTCACGAGGCCAACGCTGACCGTCTGGCTGAGGCTGCCCTGCTGGACCTGGCCGGGGCCAACCTGATCGTGGAGCTGCCTGCTGCCGTGCTGGACCAGAACGCCGACCACGCGCTGCAGCAGCTGAAGGATAAGCTTTCCCGGAGCCGCTTCTCGCTGGAGCTGTACTGCCAGGCCAACAACACCACGCCGGAACAGCTGCGGGCCGGCTATCGCCAGGACGCCGCACGCCGCATGCGCGCGATGCTGGCCGTGCCGGCCATTGCACAGGCCGAGAACATCACTGTGAGCAATGAGGAAGTGGACGCCGAATACGCCCGTCTGGCCCGGCTGCACGGCAACCCGGAGGAGGAGATCCGCCGGGTTCTGGCCCGTGATGCTGTGGCCGCCGCCCTTACCAACCAGAAGGTCCAGCGCTTTCTGCTGGACCATGCAGCTGTCACGTCGATCGTAGAAAAGGAGTGATCGTATGGGCTTTTTTACAAGAGCTGCGATGGATGCACTGATGAAAACCACCCATCCGGAGATCAACCGCCGCCAGTGCTGGAACCTGCACCCGCACCGCAAATCCTGCACGGCCTGCAAGGATATCTGCCCCTACGGCGATCAGATCTTTACCCGTCCCAACCTCGTCAAGGACTGGGACCCCTGCACCGACTGCGGTCTGTGCGTCTCCGTATGCCGCAGCCGCTGCATCTCCCCCTCGCCGGAGCAGGTGGAGCGCGACACCTCTGCCGCCGACACTGACAACGATACCATCTGGATCGGCTGTGAGAAGTCGGCCCGCAAAAACTCCATGGTGCGCGCCTGCATCGCGTCCCTTTCCTGGGAGGCGCTGGCCTATCTGGCCCTGAACAAAAAGATCGTGCTGGACCTGACCCCCTGCGGCGAGTGCGAGAACGACACCTGCGCCGACCAGCTGCGGGCCGAGCTGACCCGCCTGGTGGAGTTCTTCGGAGAAACGATGTTCGAGGCCCGCTTCACGCTGGCCTATGAGCCGGACGAAGCCCCCTACCACGTCAAGGAGCTCACCCGCCGCGAGATGTTCGAGCAGGTGAGCCACGGCTCCAAGAGCGGCACCAAACAGCTGCTGCGCATGCTGCCCGGCCTGCGCGCCGACGAGGACGGCGGTGCAGACTTCCGCCTGCTGCTGCACCAGCGCACCAGGCAGCTCAAGGCCGCCATGCCGGACAATCCCCTGCACTACGGCTGCTATCTGCCCAGCTTCACCGACAAGTGCTTTGCCTGCGGCAAGTGCGAAAAAGCCTGCCGTGCAGGTGCCCTGAAGCAGGAGGACCTGCCGGACGGCCAGACCCGCATGGTGGTCACCCCGTGGAAGTGCAGTGAGTGCGGCGTGTGCGTGGCGGCCTGCTCCAACAAGGGGCTGGACGGCATGAAGCTGCGCCAGCTCACCACCCTTGGCCCGGTGAGCCTGCACAAGTGCACCAAGACCCTGTGCAAGAACTGCGGCAAGCCCATTGCTCCGGACAGCGCTGAGGGCCTATGCTCGGTGTGCCGCATCAAGGAGCGCACCAAACAGCGGCAGGAAGAAGCCCGTGCCCGCGCACAGAAGCTCAAGGAAGAGCGGGAAGCCAAAAAGGCCGCGGAGGAAGCCGCCAAGGCGGCAGAGCAGGCAGCTGCCCCGGCTGCAGAACCTGCCGTGGAGGCCGCTGCTCCCGCCGCACCGCAGTCCGTGGCTGCCATGCTCACCGATGAGGCTGCCGCTGCTGCCGGTGCAGAAACTGCCGCCGCTGTGCCCAAAACCGATTGACGCCGCACGGATTCAATGTTATACTTGCGTTGGTTACCCGTTGGTAGCTGTACGCTGTTACAAAGAGGTAACGGATGGATTCCGTTGCCTCTTTTTTCGGTTTGTGCCTGCGGGGCAATTTCATCCGATCTAGACCCGAATCTGAAAGAAAGAGGGATTTTTTATGCGTCATACCATTACCCGCCGCCAGTTCCTGAAAGCCGGCGGCGCCGCTGTTGTTTCCACAGCGGCAGCCGGCCTGCTGAGCAGCTGCGGCGGCTCGTCCGCTTCCGGCAGCTCCACCGGCGGCTCCGGCAGCAGCACCTACACCCTGCTGTACTCCCGTCAGCCCGCCACCCTGAACTATCTGATCTGCTCCGCAGACCCGGACCTGTACCACGGCACCCAGTGCGTGGACACGCTGGTGGAGTACGACAACCGCGGCAAGATCCGCGAGGGTCTGGCCACCACCTGGGAGTGGGATGCGGATACCCTGACCTGGACCTTCCACCTGCGGGACGAGAACTGGGTGGACTGCAACGGTGAGGTGCTGGGCCCGGTCACCGCACAGGACTTCGTGGATGCGCTGCAGTATGTGCTCACCCCGGCCTATGCATCCTCCACGGCCAGCCTGGTCACCCCCTATGTGGCCGGTGCCGAGGATTACTACAACTATCTGTTCTACAAAGCCAGCGCCGAGAACGGCACCGTGGCCGAGGACGGCACCACCTACACGCTGGAAGCCGACGGCTCGGTGACCGCCGCAGCCGCCGATGGCACCACCACGAGCTATGCTCCCGTGGATTTTGATACCGTGGGCGTCAAGGCCGTGGACGAGCACACCCTGACCTATACGCTGTGCTTCGACTTTCCCGGTTTTGTCAGCCTGCTGAGCTACGCTCCCTACGAGCCGGCCTACGGCCCCCTGCTGGAAGAGCTGGGCGACCAGTTCTGCACCAGCGCCGAGACCGCCTGCAGCTGCGGCGCGTTCTATCTGGCGGAGTATGTGCCGCTGGAAAGCTGGGTGATGAAGAAAAACCCCGAAAACTACGACAAGGACAACGTCTACATCGACACCATCCGCTACATCTACAACCAGGAAGAGCTCATCAGCGGCCCGGAAATGGTCCGGCGCGGCGAGATCGACCAGGCCACCATCAGCTCCGACATCCTCGACAGCTGGCTGTCCGACGACACCACCAAGGATATGGTGTCCATGGAGCGCCCGGAGACCGGCAAGAGCTACTTCTACATCTTCAACTTCCTGCCCTACGCCCACGAGTTCTCCAACTGGAACGTCACCGGCGTGGACGCCCAGTATGAGCCGGACAACTGGGCCAAGGCCGTCAACAGCACCAACTTCCGCAAGGCGTTCCTGTACGCCATCAACCCGTCGGTCACGCTGGCCGTCACCGCTCCGGAAGGCTACGACAACTACAAGCTGCACACCATCACCCCGCCGTCCTTCTGCGCCAACAGCCAGGGCGTGGACTACACCGATTGCGGCGATCTGGCCAACCTGTCCGACTTCTTTGACGAGGCAAAGGCCAAGGAATACCGCGACGCCGCTGTGGAAGAGCTGACTGCCGCCGGAGCCACCTTTCCCATCAAGGTGCAGTACCCCTACAACCCCGCCGTGGTGGACTGGGACAAGCAGTGTCAGGTGTTCAAGCAGCAGGTGGAGGGCGTTCTGAACGACGGCTTCGACTTTATCAACATCATCATCACCCAGGGCCCCTCCGACAACTTCCTGAACGCCGTGCGCCGTGTGGGTGCCTATGAGCTCATGTCCTACTACTGGGGTGCCGACTACTCCGACCCCGAGACCGAGGTGTACCCCTTCTATCAGGAAGCCGGCGACCGCGGCACCTGCTATGCGTTCCTGCGCACCGGCGTGGAGGACGGCATCATCACCGGTGAGACGGCCGAGTACGTCATGACCTACATGGACCTGGTGAAAAAGGCCAAGGCCATCACCGAGGATCTGGATGCCCGGTATGAAGCCTTTGCCAATGCCGAGGCCTATCTGATCCAGAATGCCCTGGTGGTGCCGCTGGGCCTGCCCGTGCCGCCGTACATTGCCACCCGCCTGAACCTGTGGGAGGGTCAGTACGCCCCCACCGGCCTTTCGTCCAACCGCCTGAAGGGCGTGCACATCCTGGACCACTACGTCTCCATGGACGAGTACGACCAGAACCGGGACGCCCGGTAAATCATTCTGAATATCCTCCGCTTCGCTTTGGATATTTTCAGCGGAAATATGTTTTTCTTTGCAACTCGGAAAAATCTGCGGATTTTTCCGAGTTGCTTTTTTACGGGAAGGGAACTCTCTCCGTCTGCTTCGCAGCCGTGACTGAGGGAGTTCCCACCGCCTTTTCAACCGCTTTTGCTCAAAAAATCTTCAAATCACTTTTCAAAATCAAGAAATTGCGGTATTCTATTCTTATCTGTATTTCAAAAGAAAAAGAGAGGTGCACACTATGGTGCAATATCTCGCAAAGCGCATCGGGCGTTCTCTGCTGACGCTGTTCATCATTGTAACGCTGGTGTTCTGCCTGCTGCGGCTCATGCCGGTGGAAGGCTACTTTGCAAACTACGAAAAAATGTCCGAGGCGCAGATTCAGGCCGGGCTGCAAGCCATGGGTCTTTTGGACCCCCTGCCGGTGCAGGTGGGGCGCTTTTGGAAAAACGCCCTGCACGGCGACCTTGGCGTGAGCCATATCTATAAGGTAAATCCCCCGGTGACCGAGATCCTGGCCCAAAAGCTGCCCATCTCCATCCAGATGGGCGTGCTGGCTATGCTGCTGAGCCTTGTGCTGGGCATCCCGCTGGGGCTTGTCATGGGCCGGTGCAAGAACCGCTGGCCCGACAAACTGGGCACAGCCCTCATCGTGCTCATCCAGGCCGTGCCGGCTGCCGTGTACTTTTTGTACATCCAGATGTACGGCACCTCCGTTCTGGGGGTGGGCCTGCTGTTCGACGCCGCCAACTGGCGCTACTGGGTGCTGCCGGTGTGCAGCATGAGCCTGGCAAACCTGGCCTTCTACGCCATGTGGCTGCGCCGCTATATGGTGGACGAGAGCAACAAGGACTACGTCAAGCTGGCCCGTGCCAAGGGTGTGAGCGAAAGCAATATCGCGCTGCATCATGTGTTCCGCAACGCCATGGTGCCGCTGGTGCAGTACATTCCCTCGGCGTTTCTCAACACGGTGGTGGGCTCCATTTACATTGAGAGCCTGTACAGCATCCCCGGTATGGGCGGACTGCTGGTGACCTGCGTGCAGCGCCACGACAACACCATGGTGCAGGGCATCGTGCTGCTGTACGCCTGCGTGGGCATCATCGGCCTGATCCTGGGCGATCTGCTCATGGTGCTCATCGATCCCCGCATCAGCTTTGGCAAGAAAGAAGGTGGCCGATAATGCTGTTCCACATGAAAGATCACAAGGCAGCTGTTCTGGAAAACGACCTGAACAAGCTGCAGAAGGACGGCCCCGCCGCTTGGGCCGACCTGCCCGAGGACGAGCTGTTCACCCCCGCCGGGTTCAGCGAGGAGCGTGCCGAGGCCACCTCCTACTCCAATTACAGCTATTGGGGCAGCACCTTCCGTGCTTTCTTCAAGAATAAGATCGCCGTGGCCCTGCTCATTGCACTGGTGTTCGTGGTGGGCTTTGCCTTTTTGCAGCCCTATCTGCCCGGTCAGGCAGATCCCAATCTCTGCCAGGTAGACTCTACCACCGGCATCCAGTTCCGCAATATCGCCCCCGGGGAAGAGGGCTTTATCTGGGGCTCCAACGCCATCGGCCAGGACCTGTGGGCCCGCATCTGGGCCGGTGCACGCACCAGTCTGACCATCGCCTTCTTTGTGGCCCTCATCGAGGCCGTGGTGGGCATCACAGTAGGTGTGCTCTGGGGCTATGTCCGCCAGCTCGATTTCTTCTTCACCGAGCTGTACAACATCTGTGATAACATCCCCTCCACCATCATCCTGATCCTGATCTCCTATGTCGCATCCCCCAGCATCCAGACCCTGATTCTGGGCATGTCCATCACGGGCTGGATCGCCATGGCGCGCTTTATCCGCAACCAGATTCTGATCATCCGCGACCGTGATTACAACGTGGCTTCCCGCTGCATCGGCACCCCCATCCGCCGCATCGTGCTGCGCAACCTGCTGCCCTATCTGGTATCGGTCATCATGCTGCGCATGGCCCTGACCATCCCCGCCGCCATCGGCAGCGAGGTGTTCATCACCTATATCGGCCTGGGCCTTTCTGTGGAAACGCCCTCTCTGGGCAACCTGATCAACGACGGCCGCAAGGTGATGATGCAGGCGGGCCTGCGGTACCAGCTGCTCTACCCCACCATCATCCTGAGCTTTGTCACCATTGCGTTCTACCTCATCGGCAACGCCTTCTCGGACGCTGCTGACCCGAAGAACCACCTGCAGTAAGGAGGGACAGAAGATGGAAAAAAATCAGCTCATCCTTTCTGTAAAGGACCTCAATATCAAATTCAACCTGCGCGGCAAGGTGCTGCATGCCATCCGCGGCATCGACCTGGACATCTACCACGGCGAAGTCCTTGCCATCGTGGGCGAATCCGGCTCCGGCAAGAGCGTGTTCACCAAGAGCTTCATGGGCCTGCTGGATGCCAACGGCTCCATCACCTCGGGCACCATTGATTATTACGGTGCCGATGACGGCAAGCCCATCCGCCTTTCCGACCTGAAAAAGGAGAAGGACTGGCTGAAGGTCCGGGGCCATGAGATCGCCATGATCATGCAGGACCCCATGACCAGCCTGAACCCCCTGAAGACCATCGGCGACCAGATCATGGAAGCCGTGGAGCTGCACCAGCATCTCAAGGGCAAGGCCGCCCGGGAAAAGACCCTTGAATACCTGCGGGACGTGGGCATTGCTGACCCCGAGGTGCGCTTTGCGCAGTATCCCCACGAGTTTTCGGGCGGTATGCGCCAGCGCGTCGTCATTGCCATTGCGGTGGCCTGCAACCCGCAGATCCTGATCTGCGACGAGCCCACCACCGCACTGGATGTGACCATTCAGGCCCAGATCCTGCAGCTGCTCAAGGAGATGCAGGTCAAGTACAACCTGACCATCGTCCTCATCACCCACGATCTGGGTGTTGTGGCCCAGACCTGCGAGAAGGTCATGGTCATGTACGCCGGTGAGGCCATCGAGTACGGCACAGCAGAGGATATCTTTGAGACCACGCAGCGCCACCCTTACACCCAGGGGCTGTTCAACGCCATTCCCAAGCTGGATGAGAACACCAAGCGTCTGGAGGCCATTGAGGGGATGATGGCTGACCCCACCCAGAAGATCGAGGGCTGCCGCTTTGCTGACCGCTGCAAATATGCCACTGCAGCCTGCAAAAAGGCCCAGAAGATGCGGGAGGTCACACCGGGCCACTTCATCCGCTGCTGCCGGTTCGATCCGCCGCAGTCCAACACCTGAGCCGGGAGGAAAAAGACAATGGAAGAAAAGATTTTGATCGAGGCAAAGAACCTCAAAAAATACTTCAAAGTCGGCGCAAGCAGCCAGCTCCATGCGGTGGACGGCGTGAACTTTAAGATCAAGCGCGGCACCACACTGGGCGTGGTGGGCGAGTCCGGCTGCGGCAAGTCCACGCTGGGCCGCCTGCTGCTGCGGCTCTATGATGTTACCGATGGTCAGATCATCTACGACGGTACCGACATCACCAAACTGAATGCCAAGGAACTCAAGCCCATCCGTGCCCGGATGCAGATGATCTTCCAGGATCCGTCCGGTTCGCTGGACCCCCGCAAAAGTGTGAAAGAGCTGATCGGGGAACCGCTGAAGATCTATAAAGCCTGCAAAAACCGTGACGAATACGATGCCCGCATCGCCGAGATCATGGAGACCGTTGGTCTGGATGAGCGTTATGCAGAGAGTTTCAGCCACGAGCTGGACGGCGGCCGCCGCCAGCGCATCGGCATCGGCCGCGCATTGGCCATGGACCCGGAGTTCATCATCTGCGACGAGCCGGTCTCTGCACTGGACGTTTCCATTCAGGCACAGATCCTGAATCTGCTGATGGATCTGCAGGATGAGAAAAAGCTGACCTACGTCTTTATCACCCACGATTTGAGCGTGGTCAAGCACATCAGCCACGAGATCATGGTCATGTATCTGGGCCAGTGTGTGGAATATGCCAAGACCGAGGACCTGTTCAAGAATCCGCTCCACCCCTATACCAAGGGTCTGCTGGATGCTGTGCCCATCCCCAGCCTGAAGGCCAAAACGCTTTCCACCGAGGTCATGCGCGGCGAACTGACCAGCCCCGTGGACCCGGCCCCCGGCTGCCGTTTTGCGGCCCGCTGCCCCTATGCAACAGATGCCTGCCGCGGCAGGGATATTCCTTTG
>ENA-UESD01002933-UESD01002933.1-human-gut-metagenome-genome-assembly--contig:-NODE-2933-length-11507-cov-5.911636_pt1 | contig 11507 bp, 12 predicted proteins | sample MGYA00242985_ERZ507986 | MGnify/ENA primary metagenome ERZ507986 (study PRJEB26167, sample SAMN06115408) | human gut metagenome | host: Homo sapiens | place: China:Guangxi | collected 2016-04-06... | reverse complement strand
CGTGGTTCGCTGAGTTTCAGACACAATGCGACTGCAGCCCCGTTGCCGGGTAACGGCGGCGGGGCTGTTTTTGTTAACAAAGCCATGATAAAAATTTTTAAAAAGCACTGGGAGGTTATCTCCTACCTGATCTTCGGCGTGCTGACCACCCTGCTGAATATTGTGCTGTACGCCCTGTTCAACAGGCTGTTCGGCTACACCGCCGCCAACAGCTGGGGCAATGTGCTGGACAACATCCTCTGCATCCTGTTTGCCTATGCCACCAACCGGGCGTTCGTCTTCCGCAGCAAGACCCGTGGCCGGGAGATGGCACGGGAGTTCGGCACATTTGTCACCTGCCGTCTGGGCACAATGCTGGTGGATACGGTGATCATGCTGGTGCTGGGCAATCTGCTGGCGGCCCAGGGCGCGGCGTTGATGGAAAACCTGATGGGCGGTGTGCTGGGTGTGCTGGCCCGCTGGTTTGGCCCGGATACGGTGGTGCACGCCGTTCAGGCTTCGAGTGTGGCTTCGGCGGCGGATGGATCTGCTGCCATTGCCATCATCGGCGGTGCAGACGGCCCCACGGCCATCTTTGTCACTACCCTCTACGATGCGCAGGAACTGTGGGGTCTTGCCGTGAAGGTCTTTTCCAATGTACTGGTGATCGTGCTGAACTATGTGTTCAGCAAGCTGATCATCTTTAAGAAGAAGTAACTCCCTCTGTCTGCACCTACGGTGCAGCCACCTCCCTCTGGGAGGGAGGCATTGCCTTGCATTTGCCGACAAGGCTCCCTCTCAGAGGGAGCTGTCACCGAAGGTGACTGAGGGAGTTTTAAGTAACAAAACAATGGAGGTACGGTATTATGAAACGTGGTCTGAAAGGTTTTGCATTCCTGGTTTCCGGTCTTGTTCTGGGCATCATTGGTGCCACCGCATCCGTAACGGCAATTGCCCTGAGCGCTGTGGGTATGGCAAAGGTCCGCCGTGCCAGCAAGAATTGATGGAGGAAAATAATATGACCCGTGAAGAGATCCTCTCCCATGTCGATCATACCCTGCTGAAGCCCGAGGCCACCTGGCCCCAGATCCAGGTCATCTGCGACGAGGCCATTGCCAACCACACCGCATCCGTCTGCATCAACACCTGCTATGTAAAGCAGGCGGTCGAGTATATGGCGGGCCGCATCCCGGTGTGCTGCGTGGTGGGCTTCCCTCTGGGTGCCATGGACACCGCCAGCAAGGCCTTTGAGGCAAAGACTGCCATCGAAAACGGCGCTTCCGAGGTGGACATGGTCATCAACATCGGCCGCCTGAAGAATAAGGAGTACGATGCCGTCCGCGAGGACATCCGTGCCGTGAAGCAGGCTGTGGGCGACAAGATCCTGAAGGTCATCATCGAGACCTGCCTGTTGACCGATGAGGAAAAGGAAACGATGTGCGACATCGTCTGCGAGGCAGGCGCGGACTACATCAAGACCAGCACCGGCTTCTCCACCGCAGGCGCAAACTTCCACGATGTGGAGCTGATGGTCAAGGGCGTGCATGGCCGCTGCAAGGTCAAGGCTGCCGGCGGCATCTCCACCGTGGAGGACATGGAGACCTTCCTGGCTCTGGGCGCTGACCGCCTGGGCACCTCCCGCGCCGTCAAGATCCTGAACGGCGAGCAGGCCAAGGGCTATTGATCGGATCCTGCAAGAAAGGCGCAGCTGAGGCTGTGCCTTTCTTTTTTGCATTTGCAGCAGAAAACCGACAAAACCTCCATCAATTTCAGAGAGTTGTATAAAAAGAGTGATACTCTTCTTGACAATCTGACGAAGCAATGATAGAATACTGAACGTAACAACTGAATACCGACTTATCAAGAGCGGCTGAGGGGACAGGCCCTGTGAAGCCCGACAACCTGTGCGTGAGCATAAGGTGCCAAATCCTGCGGGAAACCGAAAGATAAGAGTGCAACGCTCAGAGCTTCGGTTCTGAGCGTTTTTAATTGCATGAACTTGATGAACGAGTAGGAAGCTGTCAATATTGATACACACACACACCAACGCCAAGGAGGTACAAAAATGGCAAAGCACTGTCTGTTTACTTCTGAGTCCGTCACCGAGGGCCATCCCGATAAGATCTGCGACCAGATCTCTGACGCCATCCTCGACGAGATCCTGACCCACGACCCCGATGCCCGCGTAGCCTGCGAGACCTGCGCATCCACCGGCCTCGTCCACATCATGGGCGAGATCACCACCAACTGCTATGTCGATTTCCAGAAGATCGTCCGCGAGGTCGTGGCTGACATCGGCTATACCCGCGCAAAGTTCGGATTCGATGCCGACACCTGTGCCGTCATCTCCAACATCGACGGCCAGAGCCCCGACATCGCCCTCGGCACCAACGATGAGGTCGGCGGTGCCGGCGATCAGGGCATGATGTTCGGTTATGCCTGCGACGAGACCCCCGAGCTGATGCCCATGCCCATCAGCCTGGCCCACAAGCTGGCCAAGAAGCTGACCGAAGTCCGCAAGAGCGGCGAGCTGGACTATCTGCGTCCGGACGGCAAGAGCCAGGTCACTGTCGAGTACGTGGACGGCAAGCCCGTCCGCGTGGACGCTGTGGTCATTTCAAGCCAGCACAGCGAGGCCGTCAGCATGGAGCAGCTGCGCGCCGATGTGATGGAGAAGGTCATCAAGGCCACCATCCCCGCCGAGCTGCTGGACGAGAACACCAAGTATTATATCAACCCCACCGGCCGCTTCGTCGTGGGCGGCCCTCAGGGCGACACCGGCCTGACCGGCCGTAAGATCATCGTCGATACCTACGGCGGCTACGCACGCCACGGCGGCGGTGCTTTCTCCGGCAAGGACCCCAGCAAGGTGGACCGCAGCGCCGCTTATGCGACCCGCTGGGTGGCCAAGAACATCGTGGCTGCCGGTCTGGCCAAGCAGTGTGAGGTGCAGGTGGCCTACGCCATCGGCGTGGCAAAGCCTGTGTCCATCATGGTGGATACCTTTGGCACCGGCACCGTGGCCGATGAGAAGATCGAGCAGGCAGTGGAGAAGGTCTTTGACCTGACCCCCGCCGCCATCATCCGTGACCTCGGCCTGCGGAAGCCCATCTACCGCAAACTGGCCGCCTATGGCCACATGGGCCGTGAGGATCTGGGCGTGAAGTGGGAGAACACGGACCGCGTGGATGAGCTCAAGGCCGCTGTTGCAGCGCTGTAAGAACAGAACACAAAGCGCCCTGTACCGTGAAAGGTGCAGGGCGCTTTTCTATGGTGGGCGGCAGACAAACAAAAAACGCTCCCCCGTGCAGGTGGGGAAGCGTTTTTTGTTTGTCCTTTGCAGGACAGGGTAAATGATAAGAAGGTAAATGAAGAAAATAGCAGAAATCAGGGGACAAAGGCCGGATGGTAGAAGATGGGTACGTTTGTATCCAACGAAATGCCTTTGTTGGATACAACATACCACTTTAGAACAGAAATTGCAAGAGGTTTTTTAAAATTTCTCCCCAAAAATACGCGGGAAATCGCATTTTTGTAGGAACGCACAAATTTGATGGAAAGTTCCCGGCAAACTGACGAACAAGCCCAAAACGGGCGGCAGACAGCCCCGCCGGGCGTGCAAAGACGATTCTTTACAACATGGGGCGGGTGTGTTAAGATGAATGCGTATGTAAAATCGAGGGGCCTGCGCACCGCGCAGGAAGAGCGCGGGCAATGCGGCCCGTGCAGGAGAGGAGTTCAATGATGCAGCAAACAGCACGCAGCGGGGAAAAAGCGCCGCTGTTCGGCGGACGGAAACCGCTGTTTACCCAATCACAATTGTTGAAGCTCACCTGGCCGCTGCTGGTGGAGCAGTTCCTGGCCGTGACGGTGGGCATGGCCGATACCATGATGGTGTCCCGCTGCGGCGAGGCCGCCATTTCCGGCGTCAGTCTGGTGGACATGATCAACAACCTGATCATCGTGCTGTTTTCGGCACTGGCCACCGGCGGTGCCGTTGTGGTGAGCCAGTTCCTGGGCGCAAGGGAACAGAAGAGCGCCAACAAGAGTGCCGGGCAGCTGATCCTGCTCAGCGGCATCCTGGGCCTGGGCGTGGGGGTGCTGTGCTTTGTGCTGGCGCGGCCCATGATCCGGCTGTTCTACGGCTCCATTGACGCCGATGTGCTGGATGCCGGTACGTTGTACCTCAAGATCATTGCGGTCAGCTACCCGTTTCTGGCGCTGTACAACGCGGGCGCGGCACTGTTCCGCAGCATGGGCAACTCCCGGATCTCGATGCAGATCAGCGTGCTGATGAACATCATCAACATCGTGGGCAACGCGGTGTGCATCTTTGGCCTGAAAATGGGCGTGGATGGCGTGGCATGGCCCAGTGTGGTGTCCCGTGTGGTGGCGGCCGTGCTCATTCTGGGCAAGTGCTACCAGAAGGGCCACGCGCTGCAGGTGCCCAGGACCGTGCAGCTGGACGTCGGCATGACCCGGCGCATCCTGGGCATCGGCATCCCGTCCGCCTTTGAGAACAGCCTGTTCGAGGCCGGACGCATCCTGGTGGTGAGCATGATCTCCACGTTCGGTACGGTGCAGATCGCTGCCAACGCGGTGGCCAACAATCTGGACGGCATGGGCGTCATCCCCGGCAAAGCCCTGAGCCTTGCCATGATCACCGTGGTGGGCCAGTGCGTCGGTGCGCGGGACTACGAGCAGGCCGTGCACTACACCCGCAAGCTCACTTTGTGGGCTTACCTGACCATGGGCCTGTTCAACGGGGCCATTCTGCTGTTTTTGCGGCCGCTGGTGGGCATCTATGAGCTGTCCGGTGCCACCATGGAGCTGGCCATCCAGCTTGTGACCATCCATGCGGGCTGCGCCATCTTTTTCTGGCCGCTGTCCTTCGTGCTGCCCAACGCTCTGCGCGCCGCCAACGACGTGAAATTTACCATGATCGTGTCCATCCTCAGCATGGCCGTGTGGCGGCTGGGCTTCAGCTACCTGCTGTGCGTGCGCATGGGCTGGGGGGCCATGGGCGTGTGGATCGCTATGGTCATCGACTGGCTCTGCCGTGTGACCTGCTTTGTGACCCGCTTCCGCAGCGGGGTATGGAAAACCAAGTATCACGCATAAAACAAAAAGGGAGGACCCTTTGCATGAAACTCATCAGCTGGAATGTGAACGGCCTGCGGGCCTGCCTGACCCACGGCTTTGCCGACAGCTTTGCCGCGCTGGACGCCGATATTTTCTCGGTACAGGAGACTAAGATGCAGCCCGGTCAGGCGGATTTTGCCCCAGAGGGCTACACAGAATATACATACTCGGCCGAGAAAAAGGGCTACTCCGGCACGGCCTGCTGGTGCAGGCAGGTGCCGCTGGCCGTGACCACCGGTATCGGGCTGGAGGAGCATGACCACGAAGGCCGGGTGCTCACGCTGGAATACCCGGGCTTTTATCTGGTGAACTGTTACACCCCCAACAGCCAGGACGGGCTGAAGCGGCTGGACTACCGCATGACCTGGGAGGACGCTTTCCGCGCCTACCTGCTGGGGCTGGACGCGAAAAAGCCGGTGATCCTATGCGGCGACCTGAACGTAGCCCACACCGAAATGGACATCAAGAACGCAAAGACCAACCGGATGAGCGCAGGCTTTACCGACCAGGAGCGGGCCAAGATGACCGAGCTGCTGGCGGCCGGGTTTGCCGACAGCTTCCGGGTGGTGCACCCGGATGAGGTGAAGTACAGCTGGTGGAGCTACCGTTTCCATGCCCGCGAAAAGAATGCGGGCTGGCGCATCGACTACTTTATCGTCTCGCAGCGCATCGCAGATAAGATCCGCGCCGCCGAGATCCACAACGAGGTGTTCGGCTCGGACCACTGCCCGGTGGAGCTGGACATTGACCTGTAAAGGAGAAGCTATGCTCAAGAATTATCTGCTGGTGTTTTTCATCTCCATGGTGCCCATCGTGGAGCTGCGCGGAGCCATTCCCATTGGGCTGGGTCTGGGGCTTCCGGCACTGCCCACCTACTTTTTGTGCGTGCTGGGCAACATGCTCCCGGTGCCCTTTATCTACCTGTTTGCCCGGAAGTTTTTGATCTGGGGCTACCACAAGCCCCTCATCGGGCCCATCTGTCGCTTTTGCATCAACAAGGGCGAAAAGGGCGGCCGTGCACTGGAGGCCAAGGCGGGCCGCGGCCTGACCTTGGCGCTGCTGCTGTTCGTGGGCATCCCGCTGCCGGGCACCGGTGCCTGGACCGGCACGCTGGCGGGGTCCATCCTGGATATGAAGTTCAAGGATGTGCTGGTGGCCTGCATGGGCGGCGTATTGCTGGCCGGGATCATCATGGGTCTGGCCAGTGCGGGCCTGCTGGGTGCGTTGAGCGGTCTGTTTGCCGTGGGCTGATGGCCCAAACCTGCCGCCGCTTTGTCGTGGAAATTGCCCATAGCATTTCTGCCCCGAGTGTGCTAGAATGAACAAGATGTGTTTGAATACAGCGGTCTGCGTGCAGCAGCCCGCCCGGAAAGGAAACGATGATCATGGATCAGGGACTGAATCAGAAGATCGACGCGTACATCGCGGAAAACAAGGAGCAGCTGCTGCAGGACATTGCCGCGCTGGTGGCCATCGACAGCGTGGAGGGCACCCCGGAAGAGGGCGCACCCTTCGGCAAGGGCCCCCGTGCCGCACTGGACAAGACGCTGGAGCTGGCAGCCGGCATGGGCCTTGCCACCCGCAACTGCGAGAACTACATGGGCTACGCAGAGCTGGCCGGTGCCGATCCGGAAAAGTATCTGGCCACCATCTGCCATGTGGACGTGGTGCCGGTGGGCAACGGCTGGACGGCCGACCCCTTCAAGATGCGCATCCAGGACGGCTGGCTGCTGGGCCGCGGCGTCTCGGACGACAAGGGCCCTATGGTGGTTGCCCTGTACGCCCTCAAGTTCCTCAAGGAGCAGGGCTATGAGCTGCGCTACCCCATCCGCGCCCTGATCGGTGACAACGAAGAGACCCACATGCAGGACGTGGAGTACTACCTGAAGAATTACCCGGCTCCGGTGTTCTGCTTTACCCCGGATGCCGAGTTCCCGGTGTGCAACGGCGAGAAGGGCCACTTTGGCGGCAAGATCGTCAGCCCGGTGTGCAACGGCGTGATCTGTGATTTTGAGGGCGGCGTGGCCAACAATGCCGTGCCGGACCGTGCCAGCGCCCTGCTGCACACCGACATCACCAAGCTGAAGAACGCCCCCAACATCACGCTGGAGCCCGCCGGGGAAGGCTGCGTGCGGGTGCGCGGCTGGGGCAAGGCCGGCCATGCCGCCATGCCGGAAGGCACCGTGAATGCCATTGGTCTGGTGGTGAACTACCTGCTGGACAATGGCCTGTGCAATGAAGCCGAGCGCGCCTATCTGGAAGCCCTGCGCAAGCTGCACGCTTCCACCGCCGGTACCGGCCTTGGCATCGACTGCGCCGACGGCCCCTTCGGCCCGCTGACCATCATCGGCGGCCGCATTTATATGGAGGAGGGCCGTCTGGTGCAGACCATCGACAGCCGCTTCCCCACCTGCACCGACGGCGACAAGCTCGCCGCACAGGTCACCGCAGCTCTGGGCAGCGGTGCACAGCTGCAGGATGTGGACGCTGCCGAGCCCTTCTACATTGAGGCCGACAGCCCCGCCATTCAGGCCTGCATCAGCACCTACAACGAGGTGACCGGCGAGGACGCCAAGCCCTTTACCATGGGCGGCGGCACCTATGCCCGCCATTTCCCCTATGCGGTCAGCTTTGGCCCCGAGCATGTGGACCTGCCCCTGCCGGAGTTCGGCGGCCCGATGCACGGTGCCAACGAGGCGGCTCCCATCGACAAGCTGCTGGAGGCTGTGAAGATCTACATCCTGGCGCTGCTGCGTCTGGAAGAGATCGACTTCTGAGGGGATGCTCATGAAGATCCTGGTCATTGACGGGCAGGGCGGCGGTCTGGGTAAACAGCTGGTAGCGGCCCTGAGCGCCCGGTGCCCCCAGGCCCAGCTCACAGCCGTGGGCACCAACAGTCTGGCCGCCAGTGCCATGCGCAAGGCGGGCGCGGTGCGCACCGCCACCGGCGAGAACGCGGTGGTGGTCAACTGCCGCCACGCGGATATCATCGTGGGGCCCATCGGCATCGTGATCGCGGATGCCCTGCTGGGCGAGATCACCCCCGCCATGGCCGCTGCGGTGTGCCAAAGCGGGGCCAAGCGGGTGCTGATCCCGGTGAACCATTGCGACAACTACATCGTCGGCGTGCCGGAACAGCCCATCGGTGATCTGGTGGCCGCTGCAGTGCAGAAGGTGACCGACCTGTGCGGCGGCAGCTCCTGCTGACCTTAGAAAACTGAAACGACAACACCCGCCGGGTGGCTTCTGCAAAACAGCAGAAGGCCCGGCGGGTGCTTTTTTGTTTGCGGTTATAGAGGAGATCAGATCAGGCCGTTTTCGGCGCAGAAATGGTAGATGCCGTCCTCGGCGCAGGAGCCGCAGAGGTGGGTGGCAGCGGCCTTGAGGTCGGCAGAGCCGTTGGCCATGGCCACACAGGTGCCCACGGCCCCGAACATCTCCAGATCGTTGTTGCCATCGCCAAAGGCCATGGCGTCGGCTTTCGGGATGCCATAGGCCTGCAGCACGGCGGCGATGCCGTTGCCCTTGCCTCCGGCAGCGGGGATGATGTCCACGGCGCGGTCCCACCAGGCGGCGATCTTGGCTCCGCGCACATCCTGCAGGATGCGGCTGTACTCGTCCTTCCGGCCGCCCATCATGATCTGGTACACGGTGCCGGAGGCAATGGTGTCAAAGTCAGGCGTTACCGGAACGGGGATCTTGGCCACGGCAAAGTAATCGTCCAGATCCTGCTCGTTGCCGTTGGCGGCAAGGGTGCTCTCGGTGGCCACGCACAGGGGGCGGCCCAGGGCGGCGGCGTTCCGGCGCAGCGTGCGCACGTCCTCTGCCGGGATGGGGCTGGCAAACAGCACCCGGTTCTTATCGTAGCAGTAGGCACCGTTGAAGGTGACCAGTACGTCAAACCGCACACCGGGGAAATCCCACAGCGGGACCGTCATGGGGGAGCGCCCGGTGGCGATGGCCAGCCGGATGCCGTTTGCCTGCAGCCGGTGCAGGGTGTCCAGCATGAGCGGCGTCACCTGCTTTTTCTCCATGTCGATGAGGGTGCCGTCAATGTCGAAGAAGATGATCTGAGGCTTGTGCATCGCAAAGCTCCTTTCAGGTTTGTGCGGGGGCGGCAGACTGGGCTGTACCTTCCCGCACCAGTGCAATGAATCCCTTCATCTGGGGGGTCAGCCATTTGTCCCGGTGGTAGAACAGCTGCCGGTGCATCTCCACCCGGCAGTCCGGTACGTTCAGCCGGGCCAGTGTCCCGGCGGCCAGTGCGGCACGCACGATGTATTCCGGCAAAAAGGAAAGGCCCATGCCCCGCTCCACCATCTGGCACAGCAGCGCGGCGCTGCCCAGTTCCAGATAGGGCTGCAATTGCAGGCCGTGGGCGGCCAGACACTGGTCCAGTGCATCACGGTAGCTCATGCCTCGCTCGGTGAGCAGGAATTCCTGCTGCACCAGCTCTTCCAACGACACGGTGTCCCGGGCGGCCAGCGGATGCCCGGCGGGCGCGATAAAGCACACCGGCTCCGGTACGTCCACGGCCCGCACCAGCGTAGGCTGCAGCAGGGGATGGTCCAGCGTATAGGCCAGGTCTACCTGATTGGTGGTCAGCATCTGCAGCATGCCGTCGTCAGTGGCGGTGCAGAGCACCAGTTCCACCTGCGGGAACTGCGCGTGGTACCGCTGGAGCAGGTCGGGCAGAAAGGTGCTGCACACCGAGTCGGCCAGCGCGATGCGCAGCCGCCCGCTGATCTGCTGGGGCAACTGCAGGGCGGCCTGCGCCTGCTCCACGGTGGCCAGCAGAGTGCGGGCGTAGCCCAGAAAGGTCTCACCGGCACCGGTCAGGCGCACGGTCTTGCCCACCCGGTCGAACAGGGGGGCACCCAGTTCCGCTTCCAGCTGGGCGATCTGGGAGGACACCGCCGACTGGGAGTAGCCCAGCTGCCGCGCTGTGCGCGAAAAGCTGTGCAGCTCGGCAATGTGCAAAAAGGTGTTGATGTTGCGCAGTTCCATAGCAGGCTCCTCAGCGGCGGGTGATGTCCCGCACGGTCAGCACGGGATCGTCTACAGTAAAGTGCACTTCCAGCCCGCCGAACTCCATGCCGTAGACCCGCGCAGGGTCGTGCTGGTAGGAGGGGCGGGGGTCGTTGGCCAGTACCCCGCGCAGGGCGTCGCGGTCGGCCTGCGGCACGGCGGCCCAGAGTTCTTCCGGACAGGACACCTCCAACAGGTGGCGCCGGGTCTGGCCGGTAAAGCCCTCGGCAGCGTCCGGGTGACAGTCGGCGTAGGGGATATAGGGCTTGATGTCATAGATGGGGGTGCCGTCCATCAGGTCAGCCCCGCGCACCAGCAGGACGGGGCCCACCTCCGGGCGCATCTCGATGCCTTCCAGCTTCACGCTGGAAAGGCCTAAGGGGTTGGGCCGGAAGGGGGACCGGGTGGCGAACACGCCCATGCGGGTATTGCCGCCCAGACGCGGCGGCCGAACGGTGGGGGACCAGCTGTCCCGCACCGCGCCGGAGAACTGCCACACCAGCCAGATGTGGCTGAAATCCTCCAGTCCGCGCAGGGCATCGGCGTTGCGGTATTCCGGGGTGAAGATGATCTCGCCCCGCAGGCCGTTCACCAGCCCGCTCTGCCGGGGGATGCCGAACTTGGTGGGGAAGGCGGTGTGGATGTGTGCGATGACCTTCAGGGTCATGGTTTCGTTGCTCATATTATAAACCTCTGCAGAAGCCCACGGCTCTGCCCTCGATCTGGATCTCGTTCAACTGTGGCCCGGCATAGATCATGGGTGGGCAGACGGCGGCGTTGTCGGCCAGAAGCATAACGGTGTCGCCCTGCCGGTGAAAATGCTTTAAGGTGGCCTCGTCGCCGATCCGCACGGCGGCGATCTCGCCCTGCTCCACCTCGGGCTGGCAGCGGATGCAGACGATGTCACCATCGCAGATGGTGGGGGCCATGCTGCTGCCGTGGCAGGTCAGGGCAAAGTCGGCGTGCCATGCGGCAGGAACGCCGATGTAGCATTCGATGTTCTGTTCGGCGGTGATGGGGGTGCCGCAGGCGATGCTGCCCACCAGCGGTACCCGCACCATTTCGGGCAGGGGCTCAAACCCCGGCGGGACAAACGCAGTGTTTTCCAGCCCCATCAGCCATGCGGGTGTGGTCTCCAATGCAGCGGCAAACTCCTCCACCTTGGACTGCGGGATGTCGTTGACCCCTTTTTCCAGCTTGGTGATGGAGGATTTGGAGCGGTAGCCCATCCGCTGGGCAAGCTCTTCCTGAGAGAGCCCTAGCTCGAGCCGACGCTGTAAGATACGGCGGGAAAGTTCTGACATGGCAGAGACCTCGCTTTTCCTGAAAAAGAATGTTCTGCCGTGAGTATATCAGAA
>ENA-UESD01002932-UESD01002932.1-human-gut-metagenome-genome-assembly--contig:-NODE-2932-length-11512-cov-4.949891_pt1 | contig 11512 bp, 9 predicted proteins | sample MGYA00242985_ERZ507986 | MGnify/ENA primary metagenome ERZ507986 (study PRJEB26167, sample SAMN06115408) | human gut metagenome | host: Homo sapiens | place: China:Guangxi | collected 2016-04-06... | reverse complement strand
CCCCTGTGGAAAAGACCATCATCGACCGCTGTGTGCGCATCGTCTACCGGGATTACCTCAACGACCCGAAGCCGGAGAATATGCCGCTGCTGGAGGACTTGTATAACGCCCTCCGTGCGCAGGATGAAAAAGAAGCGCAGTACATCGCCACCGCTCTGGAAATCTACGTCACCGGTTCTCTGAATGTGTTCAACCATCACACGAACGTGGATGTGAACAGCCGCATCGTCTGCTATGACATCAAGGAGCTGGGCAAGCAGCTCAAAAAAATCGGGATGCTGGTGGTGCAGGATCAGGTCTGGAACCGTGTGACCATCAACCGCGCCGCCCATAAAACGACCCGCTACTATCTTGACGAGTTCCATCTTCTTTTGAAGGAGGAACAGACGGCTTCGTACAGTGTCGAAATCTGGAAACGCTATCGCAAATGGGGCGGCATCCCCACCGGGATCACGCAAAATGTCAAAGACCTGTTATCCAGCCGCGAGGTTGAGAACATTTTTGAGAACAGCGATTTCATCTATATGCTCAATCAGGCCGCTGGCGACCGGCAGATTCTCGCAAAGCAGCTCAACATTTCGCCGCATCAGCTTTCTTATGTGACCCACTCCGGCGAGGGCGAGGGGCTGCTGTTCTACGGCAACACGATCCTGCCCTTCATTGACCACTTCCCGAAGGACACCGAGCTGTACCGCGTCATGACCACCAAACCGCAAGAGGTGGCGTCGGCATGAAAAGAGAACCGCGTTTACAGTTTTCCGACGCCGATCTTGCCGAGCCGAAGCTGGAAAAGCCCATCAAGCGGGTGAAAAAAGCGGAGGCCAAGGCGGATAAGGCACAGGCGAAAATCCCCAAGAAAACCGTGGTCAAAAAGGAACGCGGCTTTGATCCTGCCACCGGCAAGGTCAAAACGCAGCTCCGTTTTGAGGAAGTGGATAAGAAAAAGCCGCCCTCAAAGCTGACCCATGCCGTGCAGGATGCCCCCGCCAACCTCATTCTCTCTCAGGTTCACCGGGAGGTGCGGCAGAGCGAGGATGACAATGTAGGCGTAGAGGCCGCGCACAAGGTAGAGCAAGCCGTGGAGAGCGGCGGGCGGCTGGTGCAGTCTGCCCACCGCGCCCATCAGCTCAAGCCTTATCGTGCTGCCATCCGTGCAGAGAAAAAGCTGGAACGAGCCAATCTTGACGCGCTCCAGAAGAAAGCAGAGATCGACAGCCCCACCAGCAATCCCGTTTCCAAATGGCAGCAGAAGCAGGCAATTAAGAAGCAGTATGCCGCTGCCAAGCACAATCAGGCGGCGCAGACTACGGCAAAGGCGGCAGAGAATACCGCCAAGGCCGCGAAAAAAGCCGCTGAAAAGGCTGAGAAAGCGGGCAAATATGTGTGGGAACACCGGCGCGGCTTTGCCATTGCCGCCGCAATTCTGCTGATGCTGGCATTTCTGCTCAACGGCCTGTCCTCCTGCTCGGTGATAATGGATGGCGTCGGCTCCGGGATCGCGGCCAGCACTTATCCATCGCAGGACGCCGATATGCTGGGCGCGGAAGCGCAGTATTGCGAAATGGAAGCAGAGCTTCAGCGCTACCTCGACACCTATGAAAGTACCCATGACTACGATGAGTACCACTTTGATCTGGACACCATCGAGCATGACCCCTATGTACTCATTTCCATGATTACGGCGCTGCATCAAGGGGAATGGACGCTGGATGAGGTGCAGGGTACGCTCCAGATGCTCTTTGACCGCCAGTATATTTTGACCGAGGATGTGGTGGTGGAAACCCGCTACCGCACAGAAACCGACACATGGACGGACGCGGACGGCAACACCCATACGGACACCTATCAGGTGCCGTATGACTACTACATCTGCACGGTCACGCTGGAAAACTTCAATCTCTCCCATGTTCCCGTCTACATTATGAGCGAAGAACAGCTCGGAATGTACGCCACCTACATGGCCACCCTCGGCAACCGTCCCGACCTGTTCCCCGGTTCAGGCTACATCGGCAAATATGTGGAGGGCAGCTATACCGACTACGACATTCCCCCGGAGGCGCTGGACGATGAGGTATTCGCCGCCATTATCAAGGAAGCGGAAAAATATCTCGGCTACCCCTACATTTGGGGCGGCAGCAGTCCCTCTACCTCATTTGACTGTTCGGGCTTCGTCAGTTGGGTCATCAATCATTCCGGTTGGGATGTGGGCAGGCTGGGAGCGCAGGGGCTTTGCAACATCTGTACGCCCGTATCCTCTGCCAACGTCAAACCGGGCGATCTGGTGTTTTTCACCGGAACCTACGATACCCCCGGTGTCAGCCATGTGGGTATCTACGTCGGCAACAATATGATGATCCACTGCGGAGATCCGATCTCTTATGCAAACTTAAATTCAAACTATTGGCAGTCCCATTTCTACCGCTATGGGCGCTTGCCGTAAAGGAGAGTGAACGATATGAACCCGAAAATCATGAAGCTCCGTGGAGAGCTGGAGAAGAACAAAGGCAAAATCTCTGATCTGCAAGGCCGCAACCGCGAGCTGGAAAAGCAGATTCGTGAGCTGGAGGACACCGACATCATCGGCATGGTGCGTGAGAACGGCATGACGATGGAGCAGTTTGCCGAGCTGTTCCGCCGTATGCAGGCCGCGCCTGCACCGGCCACTTCGGAAAAGGAGGCGTTGAACCATGACTAAGAACACACCGCGCATTTTTATCAGCCTGCTGCTGATGCTCCTGTGTATCGGGATTCTCCCCGTTTCCGCCTTTGCCAGCGGCGGTGATTATCCTGATAATGCGCTGCCTGCCGCCGAAAGCAGCGCCGCAGACGCACAGGAAACAAAACAGATCGGCACGGTCACGACCAACGGCGGCAACCTGAACGTCCGCACCGGCGCGGGACTGGACAACACCGCGTTTACGCAGCTCCCCAACGGCACGGTGGTCGATGTGATTGGCAGGGACGGCGATTGGGTAAAAATCCTGCTGCCCGCCCGTGCGGGCTATGTGTACGGCAGCTATCTGACCGTCACCGACGCCGCCGACAGTACCGTGAGCATCGGCAGCATGACGGGCGGCAGCGATGCGCTGACACCGGACGGCAATCTGACGCTGATCGACGATATTGGCTCCAGCACCAAGGCAGGAAAACAGTTCATTACGCTGGAAAGCAAGAACGGCAATACATTTTACCTGATTATTGACCGTGACGATGAGGGCGAAGAAACCGTCCACTTCTTAAATCAGGTGGATGAGGCTGACCTGATGGCGCTGACCGGCGAGGAAGAAACGCCCGCCACTTGCTCCTGCACCACAAAATGCGTGGCCGGTGCCGTCAATACGTCCTGCCCCGTCTGCGCGGTCAACATGACCGAGTGCGTGGGCAAGGAGGTAAAGCCCGAAGTCCCCACCGAGCCGACAGAACCCGCCGCCGAGGAACCGGAGAAAAAGAGCGGCGTGGGCGGCATCCTTGTCGTTCTGCTGATCGTCGCGCTGGGCGGCGGTGCAGCGTTCTACATTTTCAAGCAGAAAAAGGCCAAGCCGCAGACCAAGGGCAGCGCCGATCTGGACGATTATGACTACGGTGAGGATGAGGACGAATACGAGTTTGAGCCGTATGAGGACGAACCGGAACAGGATACTACGGAGGATACGGACGCATGAGATATTTCACCAATAATCCGCTGGAACGCCTGATGATGCAGAAGCCGAAAGCAGCGCGGGAGGACAGCCCTCCCGACGCTGCCAAGGAACACTTCTGCTACGGCTGCAAGCGCTTCGGACAGAGCTGCGTTCGCCCCTGCTACCGTGACGTAAAGAGAATGGAGGCTGCACCATGCGCCTTGTGATCGCCGAAAAACCCTCCGTGGCGCAGAGCATCGCCGCCGTGCTGGGCGCAAAGTCACGGCATGACGGGTATCTGGAGGGCGGCGGGTACATCGTGTCGTGGTGCTTCGGGCATCTGGCAGAGCTGGCCGACGCCGCCGTTTACAATGCCGATGATGCCAAATGGACGCTGGCGGCGCTGCCCATCATTCCTACCTCGTTCCGCTTCATCGTCCGCTCTGAAAAGCAGAAGCAGTTTGACATTCTGCGGGAGCTGATGCGCCGGGAGGATGTGGCAGAGGTGGTCAACGCCTGCGACGCTGGGCGCGAGGGTGAGCTGATCTTCCGCACGGTTTACTGCCTTGCGGGATGCTCCAAGCCGATTCTGCGGCTTTGGATTTCTTCAATGGAGGATGATGCCATCCGCAGCGGCTTCCAGCAGCTTAAGTCTGGGCGCGACTATGACGGCCTGCATCAATCCGCCCTCTGCCGCGCCAAGGCCGATTGGCTGGTTGGTATCAACGCCACGCGGTATTTCTCCCTGACGTATGGCCGCACATTGAACATTGGGCGCGTCATGTCGCCCACGCTGGCGCTGCTGGTACAGCGCGAGGCGGAGATCTCCGCATTTGTGGCAGAACCGTTCTACACCGTCCAGCTTGATTGCGGCTTTCCCGCCGCGACAGACAGAATGAAGGACAGGAAGGACGCCGACGCTATCGCCAACGCCTGCAAGGGCAAGGCAGTAACCGTCAAAAGCGTGGAGCGCAAGGAAAAGTCTGAGAAAGCGCCCGCGCTCTACGATTTGACCTCCCTCCAGCGCGACGCCAACCGCGTTCTCGGCTACACCTCTCAGCAGACCCTCGACTATCTCCAAGCGCTCTATGAAAAGAAGCTCTGTACCTACCCGCGCACCGACAGCCGCTTCCTGACCGACGATATGGAGGGCAGCGTCCCCGGCCTTGTCGCCGCCGCTGCCGCTGTCTGCGGCATGGAGAAGCCGCCGACCATCTGCGCCAAGCAGGTATGCAGCAGTAAAAAAGTCACCGATCACCACGCCATTGTTCCCACCATCAGCGCGGAAAAGGTAGATATGGCCTCTCTGCCGCTGGGCGAACGCGAGGTGCTGAAGCTGGCGGCAAGGGGCTTGCTTCGTGCGGTGGATGAACCACATCGCTACGCAGAAACGGTCATTACGGTGGAATGTGCCAGTCAGAGCTTCACCGCCAAGGGAAAAACCGTTCTTGCTCCTGGCTGGAAGCGCTATGAGCAGGAGCAGACGGAGGCAGCGCCCGCGCTGCCGGTGGTAACGGATAATCAGACGCTTTCCGTATCTGCCGCGTCGGTCAAGACCGGAAAAACCACGCCGCCCAAGCATTTCACCGAGGATACGCTGCTGGCCGCGATGGAAAACGCGGGCAAGGAGGATATGCCAGATGATGCCGAGCGCAAGGGCATCGGAACCCCGGCGACCCGCTCCGGTATCATTGAAAAGCTGGTGTCCTCCGGTTTTGTGGAGCGCAGGAAGTCCAAAAAGATCACAAATCTGCTGCCCACCTCCACTGGCACGGCGCTTATCACCGTTCTGCCCGAACAGCTCCAGTCTCCGCAGCTCACCGCTGAATGGGAACACCGCCTGAAAGAGATCGAGCGCGGCGAAATCGCCTCGGCCAGTTTTATGGATGGGATCGCCGCCATGCTACATGAGCTGGTGCAGACCTACAAGCCCATCCCCGGTGCGGAAGTCCTGTTCCCCTCCGGGCGTGAGGTAGTCGGCAGGTGTCCCCGCTGCGGGGCCGAGGTAACGGAATCGCAGAAGGGCTTTTTCTGTGAGAATCGTTCTTGCGCATTTGTCCTCTGGAAAAACAGCCGATTCTTCGCCGCCAAGAAAAAGGTGCTGACAAAATCCCTTGCCGCTGCGCTTTTGAAAAATGGCCGCGCCCCGCTGAAAGGCTGCTACTCCGAAAAGACCGGGAAAACCTATGATGCCAGCGTTCTTTTGGAGGACGATGGGCAGCGCACGGGCTATAAGCTGGTGTTCGACAATGGCTGATGCGCCGCGTATGGATCACAAGCAGCTCCGCCGCGCCAAGAAGCTCATTCGGAAGCTCTGCTGCAATTACGATCACGGCAACTGCCTCGCGCTGGATGATGGAGAGCCTTGCGTCTGCGTACAGGGTATTTCCTACTCGCTGCTGTGCAACTGGTTCCGAAACGCGGTACTTCCCGCCGACCATGAGCTGCTGGCCGACGTGATGCGGGAAAGGCCGGGAAAGCGCTGCGCCGTCTGCGGTAAGCCGGTCTATTCTTCCTCCAATCGCGCCAAATATTGCCCCGCCTGCGCCAAGCAAGAGCGCCGAAAGCAGGACGCCAAACGAAAGCGTGAACAATACTGGAACCTCCGCAAATAGAGACTGGGAAAGCCCCGTGCCGCAAGGCTTTTTCCATGCCGGATTGCAAGCGGCTGCGTCATTCTATCTGCAAGCGCAAAAACGGCCTCTATCTGCGGAGAATTGCCCCTGTGCAGGATGTGTTTTCTTCTGCGCAGGGGCGCTATTTTTTCTGAAAGGAGATCATCATGGCTGAAAAACAAACCAACAAAGACCGGATGCGGGAGATCGTTGACAGCATCGAAAATGGCATCAAGGAGCTGTTCGAGAGCGATAAGTACCAGCAGTATCTCTCCACCATGAGCCGCTTTCACCGCTACTCGGTCAATAATACCATGCTCATCTATATGCAGCGCCCCGACGCCACCCATGTGGCGGGCTTCAACAAGTGGCGCGATCAGTTCGGCAGGAACGTCCTGAAAGGCGAAAAAGGTATCCGCATCATCGCTCCTACTCCCTATAAGAAAAAGGTCGAGGAAATCAAGACCGACCCCGAAACCAACGCGCCGGTGCTGGATGCGGACGGCAAGGCCATCATTGAGGAAAAGGAAATCCGTATTCCCATGTTCAAGGTGGTATCCGTCTTTGACGTGTCGCAGACTGCGGGAAAGCCCTTGCCCCAGCTTGCCGCCGATCTGAGCGGCAATGTGCAGCAGTATGAGGTTTTCATGGAGGCGCTGCGCCGCGCTTCTCCCGTTCCGATGGAGATAAAGCCCGTTGCGCGGGATACGGACGGCTTTTTCAGCATTAAGGCGCAGAGCATCACCATCCGCGCCGGTATGAGTGAGGTGCAGACGGTATGCGCCGCCGTCCATGAGATTGCCCACGCCAAGCTCCACGACTACGAACACATGACGGAGCTTGCGGACGATGGTGAGACGATCCTTGTCCCCGGTGAAAAGAGCCGCAACACCGAGGAGGTCGAGGCCGAAAGCATCTCCTATGCGGTCTGCCAGTATTACGGCATTGAAACGGGCGAAAACAGCTTCGGCTATATCGCCACATGGTCAAAGGGCAAGGAGTTGAAAGAGCTTCGCGCCAGTCTGGAAACCATCAACAAGACTGCCTCCGAGCTGATTACGGACATTGACCGGCACTTTGCGGAGATTTGCAAGGAGCGCGGCATCAATCGTGAAGAAGTGAGTGCCACACAAACAGACGAAGCGCTTTATCTTGTGGATGGCTCGGTATATCTCCATGTGCAGCATACAGACGGCGGTTGGGACTATTCGCTCTACGACAAGGAAAGCAAAAAGCTGCTGGATGGCGGTGTTATTGACAGCAGCGCCATTGAAGATTCGCCGGTTGCATCTGTTGCCGGGGCTGTCCGAACGGAGGTATTTGCCATTCAGGGCATGACACCAACCAAGGTGACATTTGCAGATATGAAAATTCTGGAGGACTTGCAGGAGGCGCAGATTACGCCGCCCTTGGACAGCGAACAGATCACCGGCGCAGTCGCTGTCCCCACCGATGCGGAAGATACCATGCTCCCGGAGCTGGAACAGGCCACCCCGATGCCTGACCCCACGCTGACGGTGGACGATATGCGCAGCTATGGGTATCTGGATAGTGATATGCTCCCGCTTTCCAAGGATCGGGCAGTGGAGCTGCTGGAACATGACATCACGGTTTATATGCTCTATCCCGACAACGCCGAGGAAATGGTCTTTGAAGCCGAGGACATCATCAAGCACGACGGAATGTTCGGCGTCACAAGACCGGATTGGGATGCGGTCAAGGGCCATATCCCACCCCGCGATGTGGAGCAGCGTTTTTTGAACAGTCCCACCGATTCTATGGCGATCTACCAACTGCGCCGGGATGCGCCGGTGGAGCTGCGTTTTGCCAACCTCGGCAGCCTGGCCGCGCCGCCTGACCCGGCCAACTATGAAGCCGTCTATACCCGTGAGGTGTACCCGGACGATGATACCGGCAGAATCCTTGAAAACTTCTACTACATTTTCAACGACGAGCGCCCCGGCGATTTTGTGGGACACAGCCTCTCCGTCAGCGACATCGTTGCGCTGAAACAGGACGGCAAGGTATCCTATCACTACTGTGACAGCATGGGATTTCAGGAGCTGCCCGCCTTTCAGAAACCGGAGAATTACCTGAAAGCCGCCGAAATGTCGATGGAGGATGATTACGGCATGATCGACGGCATTATCAACAACGGCCCCAAACAGCCCACCGTCGCCGACCTTGAAGCACAGGTCAAGGCCGGTATGTCCATCTCCTTGATGGATTTGGCAGAGGCGGCACACCGGGAAAAGAAGAAATCTGTGCTGGAGCAGCTCAAAAGCCAACCGGCCCAAGAACGTCCACACAAAACAGCGCCCAAAAAGAGCGCGGAAAAGGAGCTTTGATATGAACATCACCTTTGAAGAACGCCAGCTTATGAGCCTCTACAACACCGGCACCCGCACGGGCTTGATCGCGGCGCTGGAGGAAATGCGCGGCTACCTCGCTGCGGATGAAACGGAGCTGCGGGAGCTGACGGACAGCGCCATCGCAAAGCTGCGCGGGATGAGCGATGAGGAATACGACGCGCTTGACCTGTTCCCCGATTTTGAAAAGGAGGATATGGATGCCGAGTAAAGTACAGCTCTATGCGCAGATGGCAGACCGCACGGCGGAGCAGATCACGGGAAGCTACCAGAAGTGGACGGCATTTCTGACCACCGCCGCAAGGCTGTATAAGTACCCCTACAACGAACAGCTCATGATCTTCGCCCAGCGCCCGGAAGCCACGGCCTGCGCGGAATACGACCTCTGGAATAAGCAGATGCGCCGCTATGTGCGGCGAGGCAGCAAGGGCATCGCCCTTGTGGATACCAGCAGCGACCAACCCAAACTCCGATATGTATTTGATGTTTCCGACACCAGCGGCGGCGAGAACTCTCGCCGCCCTTATCTTTGGGAATACCGGCAGGAGCATCGTGAGGTGGTATCTGCGGCGCTGGAACAGCGCTTTGACGTTTCCGGTGAAAACGGACTTGCCGATCAGATGGAGCGTGTGGCGGCGCAGCTTGTAGATGAATACTGGCACGACAACCGGCGCGATATTGTCGGCATCGTTGACGGTTCCTTTTTGGAGGACTATGATGAGTTCAACATCGGAGCCGCTTTTCGGAACGCCGCCGTTGTCAGCACCACCTATGCGCTGCTGTCCCGCTGCGGGATGCAGCCGGGAGATTACTTCGAGCATGAGGATTTTCTGAATGTCTTTGATTTCAACACCCCGCAGACCGTCGCCGCTCTTGGAACGGCCATCAGCCAGTCCAGCGAGCTGGTGCTGCGGCAGATCGAAGTCACCATCAAGAATTATGAGCGCGAGAAAATCGCGGAAAGGAGCGAAAGCCATGAGCGAACTGACCTACACCCGCAGCGGGGATTATCTGATTCCCGACCTGAGCCTGACAGAGCAGCCGCAAGCCCCGCTGGGCAAGTACGGCAGGATGCGGAAGGATTACCTGAAGGAGCATCGTCCGGTGCTGTGGAACAGCCTGCTGCTGTCCGAGAGGCTGTACCCCCATCTGCGGGAGATCGACGAGGCAGCGAACAACCGACTGGAACAGATGATGCCGGAGCTGATGAAGTCAGCGGGCGTGACGGAAGCGCTGAAAGCCAGCGACCCGATGAAGTGGGTAGGGCTGATGAACATGCTGAAAGCGCAGGCCGAGGAAACGATCCTCACGGAACTGGTGTTCAGCTAAATATGTTCGATGCCCCTGCTGGGGCGCAGATGTCCTTCTTCCCCTCAGAGGCAGAACAAATTCAATCCATCGCAGAAGCGGAGAGTGTAACACCCTCCGCTTTTTCTATGTTCATTTCTCAGGATGATATTGACCACATCCTGCGCACGGGCGGTAATGCGGATGCAGCGCGGATGAAAATTGCTGCGGAATTCTCCAAGCAAAAGCCTTTAGAGGATCGCGCGGCATTTCTCAAAGCTCTTTACCACGGCGGCAACGGCCTGATTACGGATAACGGCAGGCTTTCCGCATGGTACGGGGACGATGGTATCCATATTGCAACCGGAGATACCTCTCGCTATCTTCGTTCTGCCCAAGTGATAGGCTGGGCAGATGCGGCGGAGCGTATTGAGGAACTTCTGGACGGCGGCGCATTTGCCACCAATCTTGAGGTCACGGAAGCCCCGCGCTATGAGCGGCTGGGTATTGCTGTGGATGTCTGGAACCTTTATCACGATTTCTCGGATGAAGCAAAGTCGCTGGGGTATCTGTCCTGCTTGGGCAATATCCATAGCACCAGCTTTCCAGAGGAAACGGAGCGTCTGACGGACGATCTGCTGAATCCGGCGTTCCGGGATAGGCTCCTGTCGGAATACAAGGTATTCATGGACGCCTACCGCGAAAACCGTGCGCTGCTGCGCTTCCATTACCACCGGCCGCAGGCACTTCTCACACGTTTGGAAGATCTGTCCCTTCCGCGAAAGGAATTCCGCTCCGATATGACGGCTGTTCCAGCAACCGGCAGGTTTATCACCGAAGATGAAATTGCGGCTTCTCTTGCAAACGGAAGCAGCTTTGAGGGTGGAAAGACCCGCATCTATGCGTTTTTCCAGACTTCGCACACTCCCAAGGAGAATGCCGATTTTCTGAAAAAGGAGTACGGCATCGGCGGGCATACCCATGCCGTATCCAGAGAAAGCGGCAGCTATGAAGATCACGGCAGCAAAGGCATTGTGCTGAAAAAGAACGGCTGTGCAGACATTCAGATGAATTGGAACAAGGTCGCTTCGCGCATCTCGGAGCTGGTTCGGTTGAACCGCTACCTTACGCCGGATGAGCAGGCAGCCTATGACAAGGAAATGGCGCAGGACGCCATGCGGAACGCGGTTTATAACGACTATAACGACGTAAAGGCGGCGTACCCCGATGAAATTGTGCTGTATCAGGTTGGGGACTTCTTCGAGCTGTATGGCGAGGATGCGCGGGCAGTTGCAGATGATCTCAGCCTTGAGCTGACGCGCCGCAATTTGGAGGGAGTAGGCCGTGTTACCATGTGCGGCTTCCCTGCAAAGGATTTGGAGAAATACGTTGAAAAGCTGCGGGAAAAGCATGATGTAACAATTTCGCGCATTGGCGATTCCGGCCATGAACACACGGCATATACGCTTCCGTCCATCGACCACGAGGCAGAACAGGCCATCAATGCCTATGAAGCGGAGTTCGGCGCGGATGGGACGCGGGTGTTCCGCGACCCCGCCGCCGAGCTGCCACCACAGCCTACCGTGCGAGAGCTGTTTGACGGGTACAAGCTGACCGTCGG
>ENA-UESD01002921-UESD01002921.1-human-gut-metagenome-genome-assembly--contig:-NODE-2921-length-11528-cov-4.353332_pt1 | contig 11528 bp, 10 predicted proteins | sample MGYA00242985_ERZ507986 | MGnify/ENA primary metagenome ERZ507986 (study PRJEB26167, sample SAMN06115408) | human gut metagenome | host: Homo sapiens | place: China:Guangxi | collected 2016-04-06... | reverse complement strand
CTGTGTTCGGAGATTACACACATGACCGAACAGAATTTGATTGTGCTGTACAGTCAAATTATTCTTCCAATAAGAGAATTATAAACGAGGATAGAGCAAAACGAAGCGCATTTATTGTTGAAAGTTTATCCGAAGATGAGTTGTCTGAGCTATCACATAAATTAAATTTATGGAGGTCAAAATATCAAGAGATTAGGCATGGGATTCGCCAAGTTGATTTGGACGAAGATGATTTCAACGATGATGACATGGTTATTATTAAAACGCTGGAGTCAATGTACCCAATGTCATTGGTCGAGAATTCTGTAATTTTCTCTGTAAATGCAAAAAATTTTGTTTTCGATAAAGATGCTGCTCGAAGATTATCAAAACAAAATATCGACACGCTTGGAATATTAAGCACCTATGAGGACCTAATGAATCCAGTCTATGTATCCATAGATGAAGAAGGAAGGCTTATCGTTGATTAAAGAAAAGGACGTTATCCGGATGAGAGTGCCATTTCCAGACATTGAATCTGGGTTGGCTGTCCGCTCCCACATGTATATCTGTGAACATGTATCAAATGGATCATACGGGTTTGTAAAATGTCAAACATTAAAACCCAAAATGATTAACAGCAAACTGATGCTTCATTATATAGATGAACCAGCGGATATAAACCGGAATCCATTTTCTCATACATCAAGGATAGATTGCGATAAGCTGTTTACTACCAATTTTGTGGCATACAAAGACGAAATGAAAACTACTTCCCGCCCAGATGTATGTCGTGAATTATTTTCAGAGATACAGAGAGAACTTTATGCTGATGGTTATAGCGCCATACCTGTCGATGAAGAAGATTTGGTTTCTATTAACGTACATATCATTATGAAAACCGGATTAGAATAGCCCATGGCATAAGCCATGGGTCTTTTCTTATTCTGTATTACCATTTGTATCCACAGCTTCTGTCAGCTTTTCAAAACCCGAATAAGCCGCTCCAATTCGCTAATATATTGCTTGCACGTATACTGAGAATTTTCCTCTGGGTATTTGAGGACTGTCCACCAGAAGTCAATAAACTTTCCTATTTCGTCATCATGCTTTCCTTTATATAGACGAGTAATACAAATCACGGCAGCAAGCATTGGGCTGCTTTCTAATTTGCTTGCATCCGCAAGACCTCCGAGGCTAAATTTTTCGCAGTGCAATGTGTCGCATACAATGCGTTCCAAATCCAGCTTATCATCTACATCAAATATCACTTTTATCACTCCAATTTTTATTTTGAAAGGACTAAATTATGGATATTATTTATAAGAAAAGATTCCGTGGAAAAACAACTGACCTCATCAGGCTTTCGGCTGAAACAGGATACCCTATTGTCGCAGTAGACGCATGGTGGATAAGAATCTACGCAGACAAACTCGGAATCAAAATACCTCGCCCAATCTCGATCTGGGATATCAAATCCGGAGAAATAAAACCGGATGGCAAAGTTCTTGTGGATAATCTAGAGTATGTGATTAAGCACTTGACTAGCTTGGACATTGACACCGCAACGTTGTCGAGTGAGTGATGCTACCACTTATATCCACAATTTTTACACTCGAACTGCCACTATAGTCAAGGAGCTGAGTAACATCATAGAAACAAATGATAAGGTTGAACTTACGCCAATGAAAATAAGTTATATTGGTGGTATTATTTGTATGCGTTCGTGTGGTGACAAAGAATTGACTAAGGAAGCAATGCTTTTCACTCTGAAACAATTCGCTGTTGTAAGTCAAGTGAATGAGATGTGCGGGTTATGTCGAGATGATTGCGAGGCGCTAGTGAGACATAGTAATATTCTTCACGGACAAAGATAGAAAAGTCGAAATTCTTGATAATGTCCATGCCAATCAGCACATCTATTGCTGAGTTTGTTATCATCGCATATTGATTGATCAGCAACAAATTATTCGGGAACAATACGTTGAACTTGCACGTGTTCTCTCTTTGTACACCAGTTGGGCATACTGCGACAAGCTTTGTGTCCATCATTTTGAACGCAAGCTCTTTTGCGACTCTTGACGATATCATAGATGTGGTTGCACCCGTGTCGAAAGCGCATACAAACTGTCTTGATTTTTCAGTTATTCCCCTGATGGACTCGTCACGTACAGACGAAGCTGTTTGAGATATACGAACTGGTACGATAGCAATATCTTGTATCGCGCTGCATTTCATTATTGGGCAGTATTCCATGTATCATCACTCTTTCCATTACCACTTGTATCCACAGCTTTTACATTCAAATTGTTTGTTGATGGACGAGGATGCCAGACCGAAGAAGGTAACAGATGCTGCGCGTTTGGTGAAGCTAATCTTTTTGACATTTGCGGAACCGCAGTTTGGACAGTGAATTGTAGCATTTTGAACTCTGTTTTGCTTTTCGAGCGTATTGATCTCACTTCTAAAATTCTTATATATCTGCGCTGTGTTTTCCCTTAAATCTGGAATCTGATTACTGTCAATAAAAGCAGGGAACGCTTTATTATCTAAGTAGTATTGCAGCATGTAGATTGTAACCTTCTGCTTGCAGCTGTCGTCAAAACCGTTATTGGCTATTGTGTCTAAAATGCCTCTAACTACTCCGAGATAGTTATTATTGAGTAATTCATTCTTTGCGATGCTCAAATCGCATATTTTCCCATCCACAATGCACACATCATCATTTTGTTTTTCCGTATATAAAGTCTCCTCATTTAGTGGACACCCGCAAAATATACAAGCAGTGGAACGGTCACTGACCTCTTTTCCACAATCCGGGCATTTGACAAGAGCCATAACAAATACCTCCTATTGATATGCATTGATTACTGCAATTATTGATGTAAAGGTATACTGAATGTACAAAAGGGTATTTCAAAATTTGCTGAGTCATGGGGTGTAGCCAACGAGCTTCAAATGAAATGGAAGGATAAAGTTGGCATTAGTATTGGTGATGGAATAAATTACACTGGTCTTTCCAAACTCTCTCTCGGAATCGGCGCTGTTACAACTGCGCTCACAATCGGGCTAGCGGCTTGGAATGCACACAAGCAGGCTATAGAAAAGGCTAGACAAGAGGCTGATGAAGCTGGGCAGAGCTTCCAATCTACGGCTTCTGATATCGAAGATTATAAGAACAAAATCACAGAGCTGAAAAGTTCTATTGATTCCGGTGCGCTATCCAAAGACGAGGAGTATAATGCGAAGGTTCAGCTGCTTTCCATCCAGGATGAACTGGTTGAAAAATACGGTGCAGAAGCAGACGCACTGAATATTTTAACTGCATCGTCCGAAGATTACTGCAACTCCCTTGACAATATCACGGCGAAAGAAGCAGCTCGTAATGTTGATGAGAATCGGAAAGAATACGAAAAAGCTGCAAAAGAAATGACCAAAGACCGTGAGTATAAGGTCACTCAAACGAATGCTCCCCTATACGATAACAGCAAGATGTTGTCATTGTTTGATGACATACAGAAAGAATATTCCAATATCTCTGCTGGGATTACCGGTGGTCTTGTCGAGATCAAGGTGGACGGCAGCGTAACTGAAGCACGAGATACATTAGAATCGCTATACAACGAACTCCTGAAATTTGATAGCTCCGATCAGACTGCGGCCACATTAAGAGGTGCAGTCAAGAAAAAACTGGACGATGCCGAGGATGTCATCTCTGAATATAGCGAACGCTATAGTATGTACATGGAACAGGCGATTCAGGCCGCCGCCTACAACGGTGATGCTACGCCTTCTTTGGTCGCCGCCAATATAGAAAAATACATATCGGGAATACAGGATGCCATCACAAAAGGTGATTTTAGCACCGCTAAGGAGAACTGGGATCTTCTCACCGCTGAGGGTCTGTTGGATGGCATAGAGGATGACCAGATTCGTCAGTACCTACAGGACAAGATAGACGAAGCGACAAACGGTGACTTTGAAATCCAAATCAAGCTAGGCATTGATTTGGGTGAAGGCACAGACCTGCGGAAGAAGGTCTTAGACTATCTCAATGCTTTTATGGATGGTGACGGTGCCATTGATACGTCTACAATACTAAGTCTCGGTACCGTTGGATTTAGTGGGGCAACCTCTGATGAAATAGCTGCGTATCAGCAGCTACAGATTATCGCCGGTTCTTATGGTATGACTGTTTCAGACCTTGTTCAGTATTTGTCAAACCTTGGAATTGTGCAGACAACTGCGAATTCTGCAATGGAGAATGCTGGCCTCGCCGCAAGTGAGGCGCAGAAATCTGTAGAATCTCTGGCATCTGCATACTCAACTCTTGCCACTGCAATGAAGGAGATGCAGAATGGTGGGCTGTCATCTGATACTGCGCTGGATATTATGTCTCAGCTTGAAACTGCTGGGGAGAATTACACAGATTATTTGTCCGTAGAGAACGGCAAACTGAAACTGAATACTGCCGCATGGATCAAGTACGCTAACGAGAAGAACAAGATAAAACTGGATGATCTAAAGGCGCAACGTGATGCACAACAGGAATCTCTTGATAGCATGAGCCAAGGAGAGAATGAAGATTCATCCGTATATACGAAGCGATACACAGATGCGTTCAATGCACTGAATGATCTGAATGGTCAGATTGAAATTTACGAAGCACTTGTAAATGATGCTACAAGCGCTACGGATATGTTCTTCGGTGCCTACTCCGCAGGCGAGTCTAAGATGAGCACCATTTCGGATATCATCGAATCGCTGAATACCGGTGGCGCAACACAGAGTCAGGCGCTTGAATGGATCAAGCAAATCCCAGAACTTGCAGATTACTACGATGCCAGCAGCAATACCTTCTTCAATATGAATGAAGCGCTGACCAGTATTACGGAAAGCGACGTAAATAGCTACCTCTCCGATACGGCTGCATATCTGAAAGAGAATGCGGATATGTCGGACGAGTCAAAGACAGCATTGCTTGGCCTTGCAGACGCTTACAAAACCATGGCGGCAAATACGCTGACAACCGGCAAAGCATGGGGCGTCCTTAACAAGAACGTCACTTCTGCACAAAAGCCATTTAAGCAGCTTCAGACACAGGTGAAGAACCTGTGGAACTCTGACGTGTTTGCAGACGCAAGATCTGACCTTGTGAGCCTTGCGAAGAAAACCGGCATTACGTCTTCTGATATCATGGATCTTGCAAAGGACAATATCTACTTGCAGGCCATGCTCAGCGAGACCGGCGTGTCGGCTCAGTATTTGGCAAAGATCTTTGAGAATCTGTCGCTATATGGAAGCTCTGCTTTTAATAGTATAACAGATGATGCGATTCGTGTCAATGCAGTGCTGTCTGAAATGGAGGGGCCGCTGCAAAAAGTTTCGCTGGCTTACGAGAAATATAAGTCCACGCTCGGCACTTGGGAGTACGACGACTCCTTCGATAATTTCCAGGAGGCGTACAAGAACCTTGGTGAGATGTTTAAGAATGGCGAGTATGGTGCGGATTTCTATCGGACAATTGACTATCTCTACGGCGAAGGCCATGGCGCAGATGGCATTGAAAGTCTGTATGCTCAATATAAGAAGCTAGGACAGGTATTCAGCAAGGATGATAACGGCCTTGGATTCTTACAGAAGCTGTATGCTGAGCAGAGTAAGTTCGGCGGAGATTTTGTCAAACTGGACAGCAACGGGAAGTACATCTGGAATATTGGTCCCGAAGATTTTGCAGGGATCGCAGAAGGCTTAGGCATGACGGAGGATGAGGTTGCAGCCTGCGTAGAAGCGCTTGGCATGTTTGGCGACTTCACGGAATATGATCCGTCTAAGCTGGTAGACACCTTCAAGGATCTAAATATGGTTCTGACGGACACTGAGGGCAACACTATTGCCAACGAGGAGGCCGTTCGTGACCTTCTGAAGAGCCTTGGTAAGGAGCCATGGCAGATCGACCAGATCATTTCGAAACTGAAAGAGTCTAATGAAATCAAACTGTTTGATGCAGCAGATTCTGACGATGTTACGGACACACTGAATGATTTACAGGAACTCGGGAAGCTCCGGATCGACGGAGATAAGATTGGTCTCAACAGCTTGACCGCTGCGCTTAGAAGCCTCGGAATGTCTGACGGCGAGATTGAGACGTTCATGAAAACCCTTGACGAGCTTGGATATCATTTTACAGATCCGACCGGAAAGGCGTTGGAACTGAATGAAGCTGTTTCGCAGATAGATGGAACTCCATTGGAGGATCTAAAATCTGCCGCTGAAAAGGCACAGGACGCTCTTAATAAAACACATGGTCTGAATTTAGATATAGACTTTGGTAACGAAGACATAGATTATCTCGACAATGAATTTGAGCGTCTGAATAAGATGCGGAATACGCTCGTAAATAAAGACGGCACAATCAAGATCGGCATGGAAGATTCCTATGAACAAATTTCTGCCATGATGTATGCGCTACTTCGGCAGAAGGATAGCCTACAGCAGCCGTTTATTATGAGTGTTGACACAGCTAATGCTGATGGTGAAATTTATGAGTTTATTAGCAATTTACAACAGTTGTATTGAACTGCTTAGAGTCCATACTTGCAGTCTGCAAAGCGAAATAGACTCAACTATTGCAAACATTCAAAGCACATCTCCTGAGATTCTTGCAAGTTTTGGTATTAACGAAGCATCTTCTGATAGCGAAATCTATGCATCAATCGGGCGAATCAAAGACCAAGCAAGCCTAGAGAAAATCATGTTGGATGCTGGTGTAGACAAAACCGAAGTCGAAGCGTTCATGGGTGAGTCGCATGATACGACAAGCTCTACCTACTATAGAGTAGATCCGAATTCGCAGGTTTACACATGGACGCCTCCAACAAAGTATGGCAAGATTATTTATACAACGACAGGTGACACTAGTGGCACATCCGCAAAAGTCGGAAGTCGAGGTCAGGGTGCGGTTGTTAATGGTTCTGCTCATGCATCCGGAACTGCACACGCTTCCGGTGATTGGCGTACAAAGAAAACCGAGATCGCACTGACTGGAGAGTTTGACCGAGAACTGATCGTTGATCCTGACTCTGGCACATGGTATACGGTTGGAGATAATGGAGCGCAGTTTACTAATGTTCCGAAGGGTTCTATTGTATTCAACCACAAGCAGACGGAATCCCTGCTGAAATACGGGAAAGTGGCTGGCCGAGGACGTGCATATGCAGGCGGATCAACGCCGACAGTCAATCCGGCGACCGGCAAGAAATATCCCAGTTCTTACACCGGCAGTGGAAGCACGAATAAAAGTTCCTCAAGCTCCGGTTCCGGTTCTGCGGATGATTTTTCAGAGCAGCTGGACTGGATCGAAACTCTGATTGACCGTATTGAGCGCAAAATCACAAGACTGTCCAATACCGCAGGCAGTGCGTTCCAAAAGCTCTCTACGAGGCTTGGCGCTGTATACGACGAGATGTCAGAGATCACGCAGGAGATCGAGTATCAGCGGCAGGCGTATGACGCATATATGGCAGAAGCCGATGCCAATCCCCTCCCCGAGTATTATAAGGAGCTTGTCCGCAACGGTGACATCTACTTAGAAGAGATCACAAATGAGGACTTGAACGAATACATTTCCAAGTACAAGGAAATGTACGAGAAGGCGCTGGATGCAAGTGACAAGATTGCAGAGCTGGAAGAGAACCACAGACAGCTATACCAAGATGCATTTGATATCACTGCAAGCCATTATGATGCTGCTTCTTCCTTCAGCAGCGATGAGAAGGAATACCTTCAGGATTTCCTACTGAAGACTCTTTCTGATGGAAGTATCAATCAGGACAGCAGTTACACACGTTGGCTAAACGCACAAGCGGCGCAGATTGATGCGCTGAAGCAGGAGCGTCTTGATCTTGTTCAAAAATTGAAAGACGCCGTTGACTCCGGTGAGATCGAAGAGTATTCTGAGGAATGGTATGAGATGCAAAGCACCATTCAGGCCGTTCAACAGTCTATTGCGGAATTCTATAAAGACAGCTTCGATGCCACAAGTGATCGCCTTGATGCTGTTATTGAATATGCAGAAAGCAGAAGCTCTTATTTACAAGAGTTTATGCTGCGCATTTCCAGCAACGGTCAATACCAGAACGGCGATAGTTACAAGCAGTGGCTGAAGGCTCAGAATTCGCAGCTTGCTGCTTTGGAAGAGAAACAGTCTGAGCTAGAGACAAATCTTGCAAATGCTGTAGCATCAGGTGAGATCAAAGAATACTCCAAATCATGGTATGAGATGCAGGCAGCCATTCAGGCTGTTCAGCAGGCCATCGCAGAACTATACCAGACAAGGTTTGATTCTGCGTCCAACCGGTTCGATGCGATTCTTGGATCTGTTGAATCAAAATATTCTTTACTCGAAGAGTATGTTAGCCAGATAGAGGACAACGGACATATCGTCAATGAGAAGTTCTATGAGATAATGATTGACGATAAGCGTGAGACACTGGGCCTGCTCGTTAAAAAGAAGTCAGACTTGATTGATGAGCTGAATGCTGCACTCGATTCTGGGAAAATTCAAAAATATTCTTCTGCATGGTATGCTATGCAGAAGACGATTGATGATGTAGATAAGTCTATCGCTGAAGTAACCGGAGATATCGATGAGCTGAATCGTACCATACGCCAGATGCATTGGGATGAGTTTGATGACGCAAGAAGTACCATTGACGGTTTGAATGATGAAGCCGACTTCCTGATTGATGCAATGAGTCGTGGTGACAAGCTGTTTGATGACAATGGTAATATGACAGATCGTGGTCTTGCAACCATGGGTCTTCGAGTCCAAAAATATGCGACTTATATGGATCAGGTCAGAGCCTACGGCGAAGAAATCAGCAATATTGATGCACAGCTTGCAGATGATCCATACAATACGGATCTCATTAACCGGCGGAAAGAGCTTGTAGAGGCGCAGCGAGAAGCCGCAAAGGGTGCGCTGGATGAGAAGGATGCGCTTGCTGACCTTGTAAAGGACGGCATTGAGAAGCAGCTTGATGCCATGTCGAAGCTAATTGACAAATACAAGGAAGCTCTGGATGCAGCCAAAGACGCATATGATTATCAGAAACGTATCAAGGAGCAGACAAAGGAGATTGCATCTCTCGAAAAACAGATTGCATCCTATGGCGGAGATAATTCTGAGGAAGCAAAGGCAACTATACAGAAGCTGAAGGTTTCTTTGGAGGACGCCAAGAGCGATCTTGAAGAGACGCAGTACGACCAGTATGTTTCCGACCAAAAGGAAATGCTGGATGAACTCTACGATTCCTACGAAGAGATATTGAACAAACGCTTGGATGATCTGGATCTTCTGCTTGAAGACTGCATTAATGTAGTCAACGAGAACGGAAGCAGTATTATGAAGATACTGAACGGAGAAGCAGGTTCTCTTGGTGTTACAATTTCTGATCCGTTGAAGAGCATTTGGGAGTCTTTTGAATCTCCGAAAGACTATTCAGACGGCATCAATGGTATTCATGGGATCGTCGGAGCGATCAGCGCAACGTTGAGTCAAATCGAGGCTGACATACAGAGGCGATACTCTGAAAACGCTGCCAATGGAATTATCGCACAAATGGAGAAAAACTCTGAAGCATGGTTCACTGCGGATAAATCTACGAGAGATGCGCTTCATCAGCAGAATGTTGCTTTGGCTGGGCAGTTGAGCGCCATCACTGGGCAGACCACATATTCCAGCAATGGAAGATGGTATGACAAGGATGGCAATCCACTGTACGAGATTGACAAAGATAGCGTTGCGAAGGACATTGTATCAAAGATGAAGGAGAATGCAGCTGTATGGGCGGATTCTTCTGACTCGAAGCGGAAAGAATTGAGCGACGAGAATATGAGACTCGGAAATTCACTCAAGAGTTTGCTTGGAGAAAACGTCTACAGAGGTAAGGACGGCGTGTGGTATATCGGAAATAGACGTTTGTTCGACGTGTATCACTCCGGCGGCATTGTCGGTGGTGGAGATCTCAGCGACAATGAACGATTGGCTGTGCTCTTAAATCACGAAGCAGTCCTAACAAGCGATCAGCTGTCTGACGTGTCCGACACAATGTCTGCGTATTCCAAAATTATCAAAGACATTGGTGATATTCAGATTCCGAATCCCGCTGCTTATATTTCTGACGCGTTCAAGGATATCACACCTGTCAGCGCCTCCGGCGCTTCTACAGTGCAGAACAATAACAACTCCTTTGATATCAGTTTCACACTGCCGAACGTAAAGAGTTATGAGGAATTTATGAACGCTATTACTGGCGATTCTAAGTTCGAGAAATTCTTGCAGAGCGTTACGGTAGATAGGGTTGCCGGGAAGCCAAAGTTATCGAAGGATAAATATCGGTGGTAAACAAATGCGCACAAATTTCAATTTAATTATTGAAATTTGTGATAAAAAGCGTATAATAAAGATGTGGAAACCCAGAGGGTTGCCACATACATACAATCTTACAGTGCTGAGAGTTTAGCTCTCAAACAACCATGAGCCGTCTGTTGCAGCAGACGGCTCACTTCTCTTCACTTTTGGTTTTTATGTAGCCGATAACAGCCATAACCGTACCGATGATACTACATATACTTCCAACCATGTTCAAAGTGTTCGTATCGGCCACCTCCTAGGATTAGATTCCCACAAGGCTGCGATATTTCGCCCTCCTTCCCGCGCTCGTGGGTAGTCAGGCAACCGTCTTTTTAACCGTACACCGTCTACAAAATGGTCAAAAATCAACTGTGACGGTGGGTTTCCACTGCATCATTATACCATATAATATGCAGAAAGCAACATTATTTTACATGCCTCGGCTTTGCCGGGGCTTTTGTTATATCTGTCGTTACCACATTTTTCTATTTATCGGAGGTACTATGTTTCAAAAATCTATCAATCGTTATCTTATCAATAAGAATAAAGGGCTGGAGCGAGACCTGAAAAAATACATCTCTGACGAAAAGAGAGTTTCTGAAATCACTAAGAATTTGTCTGATCTTGAAACTGAGTGGAACTCCGAAATTGAGAAGTTGAAAATTGCCAGAAGAGAGTATGAGACAATCATCAGAGAAGTGAAAATTTTAAGGTCGGAACTGCTCAGAGCAAAGAAACGGAAGGAGGCGTTAGATGACAGCGTCTGATTTTGAATACGATGGGCTGCTATTATCCAGCATTTGCTTTATGGTATGTCAGTTCGATGAAGGTTCCGGGTTCCAGTCATCTTCTGCCGGGTCTACGTTGACTATGACTACGATATCTCAAAATAACGGGAGGCGCAAATATATTGTGAACTCAGTATACGAGGATGTATTTTCGCCAACCATTAGCATTTGTAAACCGGATGGATCTACTGTGACTACAGATGAATATGAGTTTATCATGCATTGGCTGAACAGACCAGATTTCCATAAGCTCACTATTATGACACCGGAATGGCAACGAATTAATTTTAATTGTACATGTGCTAATATAGAAAAAGTCGAATTCCGCGGTCGAATTGTTGGGT
>ENA-UESD01002910-UESD01002910.1-human-gut-metagenome-genome-assembly--contig:-NODE-2910-length-11562-cov-3.093600_pt1 | contig 11562 bp, 7 predicted proteins | sample MGYA00242985_ERZ507986 | MGnify/ENA primary metagenome ERZ507986 (study PRJEB26167, sample SAMN06115408) | human gut metagenome | host: Homo sapiens | place: China:Guangxi | collected 2016-04-06... | reverse complement strand
AAAAGCGATGAAAAAAATGCCAGTGTCAGCCACATAACCGTTTCGTTTGAATTTTTATGCGGCAAAGATAGCTATTCCGTTCGAAAACGGGTGCGAAACGGAGATTCGGGATATAAAAGCTTTCGGCGCGAATTGCTTTTTTCCAGGTTTTTTTACCTTTGTATAAAGGTTTTCGGATCGAAGGAATCATAAAATATAGGAATTATGAAAAAAATCCAGTTCTTGTTTATTGCGACGTTCGGTGCTTTTTTTGCCTGCACAAGCGGGCAGCATACCGGGACGGCTCCGGCGCTGGTTCAGGTTTCGGCATTCGATACGGTGTTGGACGGCTCGGACGTGTCGCTCTACACGCTGCGAAACGACAGCGGCATGGTCGTCCAGGTCACCAATTACGGCGCGCGCGTGGTATCGTTGTGGGTGCCCGATGCGAAAGGGGATTTCCAGGACGTCGTCTGGGGATACGAGTCGATCCACGACTACCTGGACTCTCCCGACCGGTTTTGCGGCCCGGTGGTCGGCCGTTACGGCAACCGGATCGGTAAGGGACGGTTTACCCTGGATGGGAAATCGTACCAGTTGACGCTGAACGATGGGGAGAACCACCTGCACGGCGGCGCCGACGGTTTCTGGAACAAGGTATGGATCGCGCGGCCGTTCGAGAACGAACAGGGGGAACAGGCCGTCGAAATGAGCTACCGGTCTCCCGACGGCGAAGAGGGGTATCCGGGTAATCTGTCGATTGCCGTCACTTATACGTTGCAGAAAAACAATGCCTTGAAGATCGAATACATCTTTGGGGCGAGCATTAGTAGCCTCTGGAAATGGATTAATACCATCACCGTAAATTAGATTGACACGAGTTACTACTCTGTAAGAACTGTTTTTTACAGCTTTTCCTACAGTATTTAATGCATTTGTGATCATTGTCCAGGCCTTCTCTTTGCTTAGAGGGGTCCCATCCCGATATTTTAAATCTTTTTGGTCGATTCTCCAGCGCATTAACGCATCAGGTTCATTATGGATCTGAGCTGATATAACGGGGTGCTTGTCTCCATTTTGAGAATCCCAGTATCGGATGTGGTTAAATAAGGCGGTGATGGCTTTGGTTTCTCTCTCCAGTATCCATTCATCATCAAGAATCATGGTGTATTGATAACCATAATAGTTCCAAAAATTTCCTTCATCATTCCGGCTGAGCCTTTTGTTATATTCTTGAAGCACATATTGAGGTATCAGGTAGGAGAATGAATCTCCTACCATATTCGTACTGAACCAAAGTAATTCCATTTTCAAATTATACTTGTTGACGAACTGCAAGATTGAGTTTACGATACTATAATCGTACTTGTTTTCTTTAGGCTCTACCATATTCCATGAAATTGGAATTTGTACACAATTTAGTCCCAGTTCCTGAGCTTTCTTGAAGTAGTTTTCCACTTCATTAATAGTCATCTTGTCACAATTGAGAAGGGCATCAAGGCGTATTTGTGCACCAAGAAACGGAAAAGGTTTACCGTCAACAGAAACATATGTTTTGTTGTTTTCAGTCACTAGTTTACTTACTTCTATTTGAGAAAGTATTGGTTCGACGTATGTTTCATTATTATTGTCAGAACAAGCTGTTGCGAATAATGAAAAGAAAACCAGTGCGTAAGTTAGTATTATCATTCTTTTATACATAATTGGTCTTTGTTAAATTAGTAGATTATTGGATTATTGCGGGGTTCCTCCTCCTGTCATAGGCCAGCCCGGATTCTGATAGATAGGAGAAGAATCCAAATCACCTCCGGATGAAGTAACCAGAAAATGTTCTGCTGCTATCGGATCGAGATAGTGTGCCATATTCCATTTATAGCCGTTGTAAACAATGTTATTGGCTGTGATGTGATAAGGAGCAAGATAAGTACTGAAGCTACGTGGTGAAACATTTTCTCCTTCTTTAAGAATGGAGTTGCCGTTAGAATCTTTATACCAGTCCCAGCCATACATTTCCTGCCATAAATTCATTCCTAGGATATGGTAGGGTTTGGTAATCATCTGGTCCATTGAACGCCATCTATGTAAGTCCATGCTACGTAAACCTTCCGCCATCAACTCACATCTTCGTTCACGGCGGATATTATAACGTGTGGCATCAATAATTTCTCCGCCGGAATATGCCCCCCAATCAGTTTCTGCTTCTTTTGACATATCTGTAAGCCTGATTGTTTTGGTATAGTCCTCATCAATGCCGGCTCTGCGACGAATCGCTTTCCAGTACTTTTCTGCATAGGAGTCGAGTGAACCATGCAATTCATAATAAGCTTCTATATAGTTGAGATAGGCTTCGGCTGTACGGAATATGATAGAACCGACAATACTTTGAGTGTTATTTGTGTATTTCCCGTCAGGGTTTAATCCTTTGCGTAAGGCATAGCCTGTATTGTACTTTTCTGTAACAGAAGAGGCGGTTATATTGGGTCCCCATTCTTCTACTACCCCATGATCTCCTGCCTGAGTATGCAAATTTTTCTGTCCTGGCTTTTTGATGAAGATGTCTGCACGGGTATCCCTGTTTTTAGTGATATGAATGATATTATTATCTCCCCAATAAGATGAGTTTTCATCTGCCCACATCGGGGATGCATAAATAGGTTCTCCATTTTTAAGAATAAAGGCGTCAATCATGCTTTTAGTAGTGCCTACTCCATTGTTGCCGACACATCCGTATTGACAAACTTCATTTGCCACTCCTAATCCTGTGTTGTAGCGCCTCCATAAAAGTACTTCATTGTATTTCTCCATGTCAATATCGCAGAACATACTGAAATAAGGATTTTCAGGTTCCGAAGAAGTTTGTGGGAATACTCCTGTATTGGCAGTTAATATATTATATTTTTCTGCTATGATTTGTGCCGCTTTAATAGCTTCATCAAAGAAGAACTCTGATTCTTTTTCAATACTTCCGGATTTAAATGAGTAATTAGCATTATAATCTTTATTTGCTCCCGGCCATCCCGGTCCATTGGGTACAAAAGCTGTTCCTTTAAAATTCTTCAGCCATGAGCCTTCGTAAAGTGCGACCCTTGACTTGAGAAGGATAGCGCAGTCTTTGCTTAGCCGGTTCTTACCTCCGGAAGGAGCTATGTTTTGCATCATTTCTATAGCTTTGTCCAGATCAGATAAGATAAATCTGGCTACTTCATTTCGGGGGGCTCGTTTGCTGATTTCTATCAGAGCTTCACGTTCATTAGGATAAGTTGTGGTAATAATAGGAAAGTCGCCTAATGATTTTAATCTTTCAAAATACATGAAAGCTCTGAAGAAATACATTTCTCCGATATAGTGTTTGATATTGGTCGTGTTTCCGACAATGGCATTGTTTTCATACGATGGAAGCACATTTTCAAAGAAATAATTGCATCGGTAAATATCAGCGAAATACCATGAGCCTCCTTCTTGTCCTACTTTCCAGTATCCGGGTGCATACATTACGTTAGGTTGCATACCGGCCATATTATCTGTGTTATTGTCAATTTCAAAAGTTCCATATCCATAGGTGCCATGAGTAGGTAGCACTTGATATTGATCAGTAGCAAAAGCTGCAATATTACTTTCTGTTGTCAGATATTCATTTGGAGAAAGTTGATCAAGAGGTTCTTGATTTAGGAAATCATTGCAACTTGTCAAAAAGAGCACTCCGCTCAATAAGGTTGATATCGTAAGTCTTTTCATAATATCCTGTTTTTAGAATGTGACATTTAATCCAAAAGAGAATGTTCGGGATAGTGGGTAAACGTTTCCGTGTCCCCAACTACCGCCTTCGATTGATTCGGGGTCGAAGAAGTCAATAAGGCTCGTAATGGTGAACAAGTTTTCACCGGATGCGAATATCCTAAGGTGCTGCATTCCCATTTTTTGTACGATGTTGTGTGGCAAGCTATATCCTATCTGCAGATTCTTCAGACGTAGATAAGATGCATCTTGTAAATATTTAGTTTGTGATTGCTGGTTTTTATCGGTGTTGAATAAGGGTCTTGGATAGTAGGAATTCAGATTCGTTCCCAATGGACTGGCTTCGTCATTTCGGAAATAATCATCGTGTCCTTTTAGTGCTGTGGAAAACCAGGGCCCTTGTCTACCGTTTGCACCCCAGAAGTAGTAACTACCCTGAAAATAATCTCTTTTCAATGTTCCTTGCCAGAACATTCTGATATCGAATCCTTTCCAATCGGCGGCTAATTCCAGTCCTACATTATATCGGGGCGTGGAGTTACCTATTCTTTTTAAATCACCGTGATCTTGTAAGGTGCGGCTTCCGGCATCAATTTTTCCGTCTTCATTCAGATCTTTATACATAATGTCTCCGGCTTTCCAGTCTTGTCCGAGATTACTTTGTCCACCGTTGATTAATCTTCCGATGTGTTCGGCCATTTCCTGGTCAGATTGTGCAATGCCTATCGTTTCATATCCCCATATTTCACCCACGTATTTTCCGGCATAAAATCCATCTATCAGTCCGGAAGGATTTGAATAACGAGTAATCTTGGTACGACTGTCGGCAAGTGTAAAGCGGGCACTATAATTCAATCCATTATTTAACCGGTCTTTCCACATTAGTTCCAGTTCCCATCCGAATGTTTTAAGATTTGTATTATTGGAACTGGGAACGGCTGTTCCAAGGACTACAGGCAATTTCTCCGAAGGGCCGACCATATCGTCAGTTTTACGAATGTAATAATCAAAAGAGCCGGTTAGCCGATTGTTAAACAGGCCAAAGTCAACTCCGGCATTCCATGTACGGATTTTCTCCCAGGAGAGATTATAGCTGACGAGTGAAGGTGCCCAGGCAATATTGGCTAATGTTCCGTCAATGATCCATGATCCTGTTCCTGTACCGATTGTAGAATAAGTCGGATATAAAGAAGATGTATTTTGGTTACCCAAACTACCATAAGAGGCTCTGACCTTAAATGTGTTGACAACTTTGCTGACAGGCAGGAAGAATTTTTCTCTGGCTATGTTCCAGCCTACTGATGCGGAAGGGAAAAATCCCCAACGACTGTCACTACGAAATCGTGAGGAACCGTCATAGCGTAGATTTACTTCCAGAAGATATTTTTCCAGGTAATCATAATTCAATCTGCCGAAGAATCCGGCGGTAGCCCATCTGTTGTGTCCACCTGCTACATTCGGAGCAACTTTTTGGTTATTTGAATCCATTCCGGTAGAAGTGTTGATAGTCGGTTTTCCCGGATAAATGACTCCTAGCTTCTCAGCAGCTATATCTTTATAATTATTTTGTTCGGCTTGAAACCCGAAAAGAACTTTCATATTATGTGATTTTGCAAAGGTCTTTGCATAATCTGTATAGAGATTTACATTAAAATAATCGCTGGCATAAGTGCCTTCATGTACTTGGGAATCGTTATTCCATGTATTGCCCTTAGTCTTTCCGTCAACACCTGTCTGATGAACAGTTAAGTAATCCCAGTGTGAATATTGTGTATTGTATCGATAGCTTAAATCTCCAATCAGTCGCCACCCTTTGATAGGTTCTACCGTTATATTCAGTTGTTGGTAGAGCCAAGTGTTTCGTTCTTGTTTTTCACCTCCGTTTTGCATTTGGAGCACATGGTCGTCATATAGAATACCATTTGGGTCATAGAGAGGTTTGGTAGGCCAACATTGGCGTCCGATTTCGGCAAAAAAACTTTCATTAAGATGTGTCGGCTGTACATAGTCACTTCTGATAAAGCGAGTATTGAATCCGACTGATACTATTTTTGATAATTGTGCGTTGATTTTTGCAGATGCAGTATATCTGTTTGAGTATTCATCTCCGATTCTGAGCTCTCCATCCTGACCTAAATAGTTCGCTGATAAATAGTATTGTATTTTGTCTGTCCCGCCAGTAACGCTGATATTGTGCTCGTGTGCAAAGACATTGTCTTTGAAAAAATAGTCATAATAATCAATATTATCATTTCCTTGTGAATATCCGTCTGCCCATAACGAAGGATTATTGGGCACGGGGATGGTAGAATCGGTAATCTTGCCGGCCATATAGTCTTTGATGCGGTTTATCCTTTCTTCCGAGACCCAGTTGTAAGGTCCCCATCCGGAATTGGCAGCTGCATCATTATAGTATAAGGAGAACGTGTAAGAGTCTAATGAAGAAGGCATGTTGATAGGGCTACTTACACGAAAACTGTTGTTGTAGTTAACTTGCGCTTTACCGGCCTTTCCTTTCTTGGTCGTTACTAAGATTACTCCGAATGGCGCTCTGGAACCATAAATAGAAGAAGCTGCCGCATCTTTCAGAACTGAAATAGATTCTATATCCTGCGGATTAATGGAATAAATATCTCCTTCCATACCATCTATCAAGACTAGGGCACTTCCTGTAGAACCTTCTCCGATAGTTCCGACTCCACGTACATTGATCGATTGTTTCTGATTGAGACCTCCTCCCTGATTGCTATAAATATTCAAACCGGGAACCTGTCCTTGTAATGCCTGGACTGCATTGGATACAGGGATTGCTTCGAAGGCTTTCGAGTCAATGACTCCGACAGAACCGGTTAAATTAATCTTCTTTTGGGTACCATAACCTACAACGATCACTTCATCCAATAAATTGTCGTCAACTCCCAGTGTTACGTTTATCATTTTTCTATCACCTACTGTAAACTGGACTGTTTTAAATCCGATGTAACTGAATTCAATAGTTGAACTTGGATCCGCTTTCACTTGGTAGTGTCCGTTAAAGTCAGTGACGGTTCCGGATACTATATTCCCATCTTTTACTTTTATGGAAACTCCCAGTAGAGGTTCTCCATTATTATCTTTTACTGTTCCGGATACATAATTCTGAGCATATGTATTCATTGAACATAAAAGTAGGTAGCCCAGCAGGCAGATAAGCTTATGACTTGAGTTATAAGTTATCAGGTGGACAGCTTTCTTTAAGAGAGTAGAGTGTCGATTAGTTTTCATAATCCATGAAATTTAAAAGTTGAATGATAAGGCTAATTCTTTTTCTAACATGAAGTGTTTTACTTCATCGAGAGTAGGAATAGACGGTTGGGCACCAGAACGTGTAACAGCGATAGCTGCCGCGGCATTCGCAAAACTCAATGCATCTCGGTCTATTTCCCTTTGGGCACAAATTACAGCCAATGCACCACAGAACGTGTCACCTGCTGCAATAGTATCAATCGCATTTACTTTGTATCCGGGAAGCTGAATGATTTCTTTGTCGTTTTTCATATATACACCTTGACTTCCTAATGTGATCACAGCATTGCGTGCACCTGCCTGTAATAAGCTTAGAGCGATTTCTTCAAGATTATTTCCTGTATATTCAATTCCTGAGATGAAGGCTGCTTCCAGTTCATTGACGACTAGTATATCAATGGCTTTCATCAGTTCCTCATCAATCAGGCAGGCGGGTGCGGGATTAAACAATACCTTTTTACCTTTTTGTTTAGCCAGAAGAGCTATTCTTTTAATCGTTTCGTAAGGAATCTCGGCTTGCATAACTATGATATCTGCTTCGTCAATTACCTTTGAAAAATGAATAATTGAACCGGGTAATAAAGAATAGTTAGCTCCGGGAGCTACTGCTATGCAGTTTTCACCACTGTCGGCAACAAAAATGAGTGCAGTCCCTGTGGGCTGATTAACATCATCTATGATATAATCAGTAGTGATACCTTCTTTCTTAAAGTGTTTTTTTAGAATTTCTGCATACATATCATTTCCCAAAGAGGTAATGAACGTTACAGATCCCCCGAGTCTTGCTGCTGCTACAGCCTGATTGGCGCCTTTCCCCCCGAGGGATTGCATGAAACTGGCATCTCCGACTGTTTCGCCAGGCGCCGGGAGATGGTTGACTTGTGCAACCATGTCGATGTTTGAACTTCCAATAACTACTACTTTCATTTGAACAGATTTATGTGTTTAACCTAGGTCTTATCTCGTTTATAGCACAACTTCTCTTTTATAAGGAATCGCACTCTGTGCACCGATTCGCGTGACTGCTATAGCTGCCGCCGCATTGGCAAATTTCACAGATTTAGCGAGTGAATGCCCTTCAGACAGGCAGACGCTGAATGCTCCGCAAAATACATCTCCGGCACCTGTTGTGTCAATCGTCTCTACTTCCTTTGCGGGAATCATGGTATATTCATCTTTCTCTTTTACGTAAGCCCCGTCTTTACCTAAAGTAATGACAACATTCTCTATACCTTTCTCTCCGATAGCCTGAGCGGCACGATGAGCGCTTTCTATATTCATCACTTTGATTCCGGATAACATTTCCGCTTCAATGCGGTTGGGGAGTATGGTGTGCACGTTCATTAAGAATGAGTTGCTCAGGCTGGACGCGGGAGCCGGATTGAGGATTACCTTTTTCCCATATTTGCAAGCAATAGTAGCTGCATATTCCACTGTGTCTATGGGAATCTCAAGTTGCATGAGAATAATATCAGCTTCCTTGATTTTTTCTTCGGCTTTATTGATATCCTCAATAGAAAGCGAACGGCTTGCTCCCGGTGCTACGATAATGCTATTTTCACCGAAAGAATCTACGGAGATAAGTGCAACTCCGGACGGACTTTTCTGGTCGGTAAATATATATTCCGTATTAATTTTCTCTGATCTGTATATTTCCAATGCTTGCAGGCCGAACAAATCATATCCGATTTTGGATATGAAGGTGACTTCAGCTCCCAATCGGGCGGCTGCAATCGCCTGATTGGCTCCTTTGCCACCGGGATTCATGTAGAAGGTTCCGCCTAGTATGGTTTCTCCGGGAACAGGTAGTCTGTTGGCTTTTACGACCATATCGGTATTGCAACTACCGATGACTACAATTTTGGGTCTATGAATTGATATAGTTTCCATAGTATTAAAAATTAAGACTATGCAAATGAAAGCAATAATCATGCATAGTTTTCTACATTAATAATTGGTTTATATAATCTCAAAAATGATATCTTATATTGAATTTTCCTTGTATACAGAAGAGAATAAAGGGGTAATGTGGAATGAATTTATATAATTACAAAGAGAAAATGGAGATTTGAAAAGAGTGTTTTTTTCGTCTGAAATACGAATCGGACACCTTAGCCTTTAACATTCTTTTGCGCTAGTACGTACTCTGAGGACTTCAGACAGTTTCTCTTTCCGGATTTTGGACTCCATCCACGCTGTAAAGTCAAAGAGGCGTAAAAGCTGACTTTCATATTTATTATTATATAATTCATGAATCTCAGGAGACAGCTTTTCCCAGAATGCTTCTCTGTCTTTTTTCAGGATGGGAATATTTCTTTTATTCAGAAACCATAAAATGATACGTTCTGTTTTGAAAGTCTGTTCTTTGGGGGAAGATAGACTTCGGGTGATGGAGCGGGATTCATACTGGATCAGCTCATGCTCCTGCACTTCATAAAAGACGATGAGACGGACCAGACGAATAGTTCTCATTAAAGGCAGATACTTTATATTATGGTCTATGATAGCGTTGCTGATATATTTTTTAGCAGTTTTATATTCCTGGTTGCCAATGTGCACGAGTGTGGTGTAAAGCAATAATTCACTTTTTCGGATAGGGCTTAACCAAGCTTCTTTATCATAAAGTATTTCCTGGTAGTTTGCCATAAGTTGGGTACATTTTGAGAAATCTCCTTTATCCAGATAGGGAAATAGTTGGTATTGGAAGAGAAGGCAAGTTGCATTTACTTTAAATTCGAGCGAAGTGCTGTCTGATATGAGCTTTCTTAATTTATCAAGGAAGTAGGGGATTTCGTCATAGTTGCTCACAGACCGCAGGCTGCCGAGTACTCCTTCGAGTACAGATAAATAGTATATAGGAGGATTTGACCAGAACTGTTGATTCTGCTCAAATAATGAGTCCAGTTCTTTGTATGAATTTAGGGCAGCTCTGTAATCACCTGCTCCCATCAGGTAATTAGCCTGAAAAAGTTTATGGTTTCGTGTTAATTCAAAATTACCTTCGGAGTCTGAAGAAGCGGCTATATAAAGTTCGTTGACCATAAGGTCATTCATATCCTGTTTTTGCTTTACTGTCCTGATGGAGCCAATATGAGATAAACGATATTTCAATAAGTTGTGTAATGAAGATTGCTCTGTGATTTTCCGAATCTTTTTCAAAGCTTCATTTTGAATGAAGTGTTTGTGAAAAAGCTCCTGTTCTGTCATGTTGGGAAAGTTCAGACGGAGCAGATATTCCAGTTCCAGCTTCAAAGCTATCGTCAGAATTTCGTTGTTCTCGTAGAATTGTGCTTGTTCTATCGTATTGGATAGTATTTCGAAACACTCTTCAAACAGAGAACGTTCATAAAGCATTCGGGCTTTGCACAAATCATTCAGCAGATCGTAATAGATATCTTTCTTTTTACGCAGGGTGAGTAACGTATCCGTCAGCTTTTCATATAAGTATTGAATGGACACTTCAAATGAACCATTGGGCTTGCGTCTGTAAAATTCCTCTTTTACAGTATTTCCATTCGGTTGTTTACTCTTTATGACAATATCATAAATCACCAGATAGTCTTTCTCCTCCTTGTCCTTGATAACCTGTAGGGAGAAGTGCTTCTTTTCTGATTTAGATAACGAGTATATCAGGGATATAACGGAATCTACTCTTTTCATAGGGAACTCTTTGCATTAGTATTAGGCTGCAATATTCGGGAATTTTTATGTAAAAAGCAAATTTACCATTCTGTCACTTTGTGTTTTCAGTGGCTCTTTGTTGCGTATATTTGTGGGAAGAGGCCGGGCCTGTTCTGAAAATTGCAGGGAATTCTCATTTCCTCAGATCAGAAAAATATATTATAATGTGATTGAATGTTTTTCTGATAAGTATAAGTACGAATCATAGCTGTTTGTGCTCTGATATCTGAAATATACTATGCGTTTTGTTCTTTTTGAAATGTCGGGCATTGAACTCCATCTAGCTAATTATTTCTGTTTTCTTGACGCTTTTAGCAAGTCTTTTGACCCGTTGGATTGTTCCTTTTAAAGGAACGGTCTGTTGGTTTAAAAGGAACGCTTCATTGGTTTAAAAGGAACGTAAGATTTGGTGTAAACATACGGTTATTTATTTCTAAATATGCGGTTGTTTTTCTCAAATTATACGGTCTTTTTTGTATAAGTATTCGTTGGTACGAATAAATAAGCGCTTCTTTTGTATAATATTGCAGTGTGTTCTGAATGTGTTTTCTATTTATGCTTTTATTAAAAGATTACCTGTCATTGAATTTAATGAAAAATTGTCTTTTTGTTATTTAATATATGAAATATTGAGCATACTGTTAATTCTGGCGATTTGAAAAATCACCAGAATTGTTTTTGGGTTGATAATATTTTGCTTATCCGATATATACGTTTAGCATCAGGTAAATATAAGCCTTGCCACCGGTTTTGTTTAGTTCAAACTGTATTTTGTCTTCACGAGCCAGCCAGCCGATGGCAGATGCTAATTCCATGTCATCAAATCCGGTTGCCTCTTTGATTTCTGTTAGTTCCCATTTCCGGTTGTCTTCATTCAGTAAC
>ENA-UESD01002858-UESD01002858.1-human-gut-metagenome-genome-assembly--contig:-NODE-2858-length-11728-cov-20.573942_pt1 | contig 11728 bp, 10 predicted proteins | sample MGYA00242985_ERZ507986 | MGnify/ENA primary metagenome ERZ507986 (study PRJEB26167, sample SAMN06115408) | human gut metagenome | host: Homo sapiens | place: China:Guangxi | collected 2016-04-06... | reverse complement strand
GATGGAAAAGTGGCCGTTGTGACCGGCGCCGCACGCGGCATCGGCAAGGCCATCGCACTCGAATTCGCCAAAGAGGGCGCCAACGTGGCGTTCACCGACCTTGCGATCGACGAGAACGGCAAGGCTACCGAAGCCGAAATCGCCGCGCTGGGCGTGAAAGCCAAGGGCTATGCCTCGAACGCAGCCAACTTTGAAGAGACGCACGCGGTCATCGACCAGATCATAAAGGATTTCGGCCGTATCGACATCCTCGTGAACAACGCCGGAATCACCAAGGACGGCCTGATGATGCGCATGTCCGAGGCCCAGTGGGATGCCGTGCTGACGGTCAACCTCAAGTCGGCGTTCAACTTCATCCACGCCGTCGTGCCGGTCATGGCGCGCCAGAAAAGCGGCTCGATCATCAACATGTCGTCGGTGGTGGGCGTCAGCGGCAACGCCGGCCAGTGCAACTACTCGGCCTCGAAAGCCGGCATGATCGGCCTTGCGAAGTCGATCGCCAAGGAGATGGGTCCGCGCGGCATTCGCGCCAACGCCATCGCCCCGGGCTTCATTATGACCGAGATGACCGACAAACTGCCCGACGAGGTGAAGGAGGGCTGGTACAAGCAGATTCCGCTGCGCCGCGGCGGCACGCCGGAGGATGTCGCCAAGGTGGCGCTGTTCCTCGCGTCGGACCTTTCGTCGTATGTCAGCGGGCAGGTCATCCACTGCTGCGGAGCGATGAACTGTTAGGAAACGACAGACAACGAGAACGTTGCGGAAAACGATGCAGTCAAGGCGTCGTCTGAAAATGAAAGCGCCCGCCAGGTTCACCTGGAAGGGCGCTTTTGTTTTCGGACAATATTCCGTCGAAATTTTTCTTTTCGAGGCCGAAGCGCCGCCAACAATCACGGCACGAAAGCGCAGCGTGTGCCGTAATTGCCTGAACAGCCTGCGCAACTTGCATCTTTTTTGCTGCCCTCCGGCGTCGCAACGACGCTTCCGGCAGACCGGAAGGTTTCTGCGGACCGGATTTGCTTCCGTCCCGCATTTTACTATCTTTGCAACATGAAACGACTCGTAACCCTGCTCGCGGCGCTGGCCGCGCTCCAGACATACGCTCAGAGAATCGAGGCGACGCTTCCCAGCCCCGACGCCAAGTCGCTGGGCATGGGCGGCGTGATGATGACCACCCTTTCCGGTTCGCACGCCATCTACAACAACTCCGCGACGGCCATCTTCTCGCACACGCCGTCGCAGGTCTCCTCCTCCTATTACGGACAGCGGAGCTTCGACTATTACGCCGTGTCGGGATTCTGCCGGTTCGACAACATCAACCTCGTGCAGGCCGGCTGGCGGCAGTTCCTCCGCGAACACGGCAACAACGACATGGCCGTCGACCTGGGTTATGCGCGCCGCATCGGCGACCGGTGGGCCGTCGGCATCGTCGGCCGCTACATGCACCTCAAACGCCCCGACATCTCAGCCGACGCGCTGGCCGTGGATTTGAGCGCCGCGTGGCAGCGGCCGCTGGAGAACGTCGGCAGCTACTCGACGCTGCGCGCAGGCGCCAAGCTGGGCAATCTGGGCGGGTATCTCCGCGATACGGAATACACCCTGCCGATGGATTTCACCGTGGGCGCGGCCCTCGACACGTTCCTCACCGATGCGCACGAAATCACGGTCGGAACTGACCTGGGCTACTATTTCTCGCCCTCCGCGGTCCGCGGTTTCCAGATGTCGCTGGGCGTCGAGTACAACCTGATGCAGCTCGTGCAGCTGCGCACCGGCTACCACTACGGCGAACGGCGCGACTACTACCCGAGCTACTGGACCGTCGGCGCGGGACTGCGCATCCTCCACCTGCGGCTCGATTTCGCCTACCTCTTCGCCAAGAAGCACTCGCTGCTGCGCAACACATACAGCATCAGTTTCGGGTTGGATTTCTGACGTAAAACCGGCAAGCCCGACACGCTCGGGGTTCATCCCGGGCCGAACCTGCCGACTCCACACCGGGCCGCGGCGTCATTCATTCCGACAATCCCTCCGGGTCTCCCTCGTCAAAGGGAGACTTTTCATTTTCCGTTTTCGGAGAGATATTCCAGAATCCCCTCGCAGCCGTCTTCCAGCATGTCGAGCACCAGTTCGAAGCCCTCGTGGCCCTCGTAGTAGGGATCGGGCACGTAGGTGCGGTCGGGATGGCGGCGGCAGAACTCCGCCATGCGGAAAATCTTCCGCGCAGCCTCGCGCGAGGGAGCCAGCCGGTTGAGCGACTCGTAGTTCATGTCGTCCATCGCCACGATCATGTCGAAGCGGTCGAAATCCTCCTCCCCGACCTGCCGCGAACGGTGCGTCAGCGCATAGCCGCGGCGCGAGGCCGCGCTGCGCATGCGCGGATCGGGCAGTTCGCCGCGGTGTCCCCCATAGGTTCCCGCGGAGTCGATCCCGAACGTCCCGGACAGGCCGCGTCGCTCCACGATGCGGCGCATGATGCCCTCGGCGGCCGGAGAACGGCAGATATTGCCGAGGCAGACAAACAATATTCTCGTTTTCATATGGTTGAAATTTCAGATGTTTTCCGGACCGACGCCCCGCAAGGAGCCGAAAAAGGGCGGTTCATGGCCTGCCGTCATTGTCCGTTCCGGCAAATGCAGCCCGTCAGATGGTCGTTGACGAACCCCAAGGCCTGCAAATGGGCGTAACAAATCGTGGGGCCGAAAAATTTGAAGCCCCGTTTTTTCATGTCCCGGCTCATGGCGTCGGATTCGGGTGACGACGCCGGAATCTCGTTCAGGGAGCGGAAATGGTTGGTGATCGGCTTTCCGCCGGGAAAGAACGACAGCGTGTAGTCCCTGAAACTGCCGAACTCCTCCTGCACGGCGAGGAACAGCCGCGCATTCGTGATGGTCGCTTTGATTTTCAGCCGGTTTTTCACGATGCCGTCGAAGTGCATCAGCCGTTCGACATCGTCATCGGTCATCCGCGCCACCTTCCCGGCGTCGAAATTGCAAAAGGCCTTGCGGTAGCCCTCCCGCTTCCGGAGAATCGTTATCCAGCTCAACCCGGCCTGGGCGCTCTCCAGCACGAGGAATTCGAACAGCTTCCCGTCGTCGGTCACCGGTTTCCCCCACTCCTCGTCGTGGTATTTCACATACAGCCCGTCGGTTCCGCACCAACCGCAGCGTCCGTCTATCATATCCTGCATCGTCGTCTCGTTTGGAATACACCGCCAAAGGTAGCAAAAAGTCGGATGGATGCAAAATCGGGCCGCCCCGGTCGGCAAAACCTTCCGACCTGTGAAAAATGTCGTCACGGCGCCGGGGGCGGCGGAACTTCCGGAACGCGAATTGCAGGGAGCCGGGGCATGGGAAAACGAATTTCAGACTGGATCGGACAATACAGGTGCATGGACTGGGCGGTGCTCTACCTGCGGCTGTTCACGGGGGCTTCGATGCTGTTTCACAACATCGGCAAAATACAGAACTACAACGAGATAATCAGTTCATATCCATCGCCGCTTTACATCAATCCGCCGGCCGTGTTCGTCATCGTGACGGTCGCCGAGGCGCTGCTGGCCGTGCTGATCATCATGGGTCTCTGGGTGCGGATGTCGGCCCTCGTCATGTCGCTGGGCATCCTCCTGATGTTCGCCTGGGGCGGATTCGGAGCCGGAGAGCCGGAATTCGCGTGGCTCGGGATCTACGTATTCCTGATCGTTTCGGGAGGCGGACTGTACGCCTTCGACGCGGCTCTGACCCCGTCCGACCGAAAAAAATGACCAATCGAACAATAATATGCACCCCCGCAATCTCCATTTTCGGAGAAATATTGTAACTTTGTCACGATTTGTTTTCATTAAAAACCAACAAAATCAGAACGTAATGAAGATGAAAGTGATTGCAATGCTGGCCGCCTTCGCGCTGACCGCATCGGCCGTTCAGGCACAGGAGCTGCCCCGCAAAGTGCAGAACGTCGAGGTGCTCGATCTGGACGGCAAGCCGGCCAAGCTCCCCTATTTCGGCGAAAAGAACCTGATGATATTCTACGTGGACCCCGACCGGCACAAGCAGAACGAGGATTTCACCATCGAACTGGAGCAGAACCACCGCGCCGAAAGCGACAATATCCACGGCTTCGGCGTGATGAACCTCAAGGACGCCCCGATGGTCCCCAACGGCATGGCCCGCAACATGGCCAAGAAACGCACGGCCAAGAACGGCGCCACGGTCCTCGCCGACCAGAACCGCATTTTAAGCACGGCGTGGGCGCTGGGCGACTGCAACAACCAGTTCGTGCTGATGATCGTATCGAAGGAGGGGGAGCTGGTGTTCCTGCGCAAAGGCGAGCTTTCCGACGCCGACAAGGAGGCCTTCTACGAAACCATCGAAAAGTACAAATAGGCCCGGATGCTGCGCCGCCCCGCCGTTCTGCTCCTCATAAGCGCAGGCATGCACCTCACGGCGCATGCCCAGGAGACCGCCATCCGCTCCTCCGACGGCGACTCGCTCCGCTACTCCTACACCCCGCTGCCGCCGCAGGCTCCCGAAAAGAGACCCTTTCTGCGGCGCGTCGTCGATTATTTCGGGGAGTCGACCACCGACAAGACCTTCGAGAAGAAGATAGATTTCACCTTCGCCGGAGGTCCCAGCTACTCGAAGAACACGAGTTTCGGCATCGGGCTGCTGGCTGCGGGACTCTACCGCCTCGACCGCACGGACTCGATCACGGCGCCGTCGGACGTCTCGATCTTCGGCAACGTCTCGGTGTCGGGCTTCTATGCGCTGGGCGTGACGGGAAACAACATTTTCTCGCACAACAAACGCCGCATAAACTATACGGTGATGTTCGCCTCGGCGCCCCGCAGTTTCTGGGGAATCGATTACGACGCCGGGCGGTACAATCCCGAGAGCACCTACTCCGAAAAGCGTTATCTGGTCGAAGGGCGCTACCTGCACGAGTTCCTGCCCCACGCCTACATCGGAGGACTGGTGAGCTTCGAGCATGTGCGGGGGCTGAAATTTTCAGACCCGGCCTACCTCGCAGGGCAGAAACAGCGCTATACGGCCACGGGCGTCGGCGCAATTCTGGAATACGACTCGCGGGACTTCATCCCCAGCCCGTTCCGGGGCGTCTACGTGAGTTTTCAGGAGACGCTGTTCCCCAAGGGGCTGGGCAACTGCGGCAAGACGCTGTGGCGCACGACCTTCACGGCCGACGCTTACGGGCAGGTCTGGAAAGGCGGCGTTCTGGCTGCGGATCTGTATGCCGTATTCAACTCCGACGGCACTCCGTGGCCGATGCTCGCCCGCATGGGCGGAGGCCAGCGGATGCGCGGCTACTACCAGGGCCGCTATACGGACAACGACATGATCACCGTGCAGGTCGAACTGCGCCAGCGCATCTGGAGGCGGATCGGATGCGCGGTATGGGGCGGCGCGGGCAACGTTTTCCCCTCGCTGTCGCGATTCGACTGGTCGCAGACGCTGCCCAACTACGGCGCAGGACTCCGGTGGGAACTGAAAAAACGGGTGAACGTGCGCCTCGACTACGGATTCGGCAAGAAAACGAGCGGTTTCCTGCTGAACATCAACGAGGCTTTTTAAGAGAATTTGTATGAATGCCGATCTGAATAACGCGAATAAGACGAACCGCCGGAGGACGGTCAAGACCCGCAGCCGCTTCACGACGCTGCTGACCGTCTATTTCTTCGTGGCGCTGATCATCCCCAACTGCGTGCTGGCCAATACGGAGCCTTACTCGGTGTGGACCGTCGAGGCGCTGATCCTCATGCCGCTGGGATTCTACATAATGTGGAGCGTGGCGCTGCGGCGTTCGGGCGTGATGATCTGGCTGGCCTTCCCGTTCATCTTCTTCTGCGCCTTCCAGATCGTGCTGCTGTACCTGTTCGGCAACTCGATCATCGCCACGGACATGTTCACGAACCTGCTGACGACCAATCCGGGCGAGGCGGGCGAACTGCTGGGCAACATCTATCCGTCGGTGGTTCTGGTCTGCGTCATCTACCTGCCGCTGCTGTGGCTCGCGGCCCGCGAGATCGGACACAAACGCTACATCACGCGCACGGCGCGCATGAACATCGGTCTGACCGGGGCGGCGCTCTTCGCCGTGGGCCTGCTGGCCCTGTGGCCCGCCTACCACGTCAGCGAGGAGCGGCACGTGCTGCGCGACGAGATTTTCCCGCTCAACATCATGTACAACCTCGGGTTGAGCGGCTCGGAATTCCGCAAGTCGTACAACTTCCACAAAACCTCCGAGGGCTTCACCTACGAGGCCGAACGCACGGCCGAAGCTCCGGGACGCGAGGTCTACGTATATATCATAGGGGAGGCGTCGCGCGCGATGAACTGGCAGCTCTACGGCTACGGGCGGGAGACCAATCCCCTGCTCTCCGGAGTCGGCGATCTGGTGGTTTTCCGCGACGTGCTGACCCAGAGCAACACCACCCACAAGAGCGTGCCGCTGATCCTCTCGTCCGTAGCCACCGGCGAACACGAGGAGCTGTACCGCCGCAAGGGCCTTCCGGCGCTCTTCAACGAGGCGGGATTCGACACGTGGTTCATCTCCAACCAGTCGCCGCAGGGCGCGATGATCGACCACCTGGCCCACGACGCCAGACACGTGATCTACATCCGCTCGCCGCGCCACGACACGCAGCTGCTCGACGAGATGCGCAAGGCGCTCGAAAGAAGCACGTCGCAGAAACTCCTTTTCGTGCTCCACTGCTACGGTTCGCACTTCAGCTACCACCAGCGCTATCCGCGCGAGTTCGCCCATTTCCAGCCCGACAACGACGTGGCGATCGCCCGGCAGCACCGTCCGATGCTCGTCAACGCCTACGACAACTCGATCCGTTACACGGATTATTTCCTCGCGCAGACCATTGATTACCTGCGGTCGCTGAAAGGCACTTCATCGGCCCTGCTCTACTGCGCGGACCACGGCGAAGACCTGATCGACGACGACCGCGAACGCTTCCTGCACGCCTCGCCCACGACGACGGCCTATCAGCTCTACGTGGCGTCGCTGGCCTGGTTCTCGGAGGATTACCGGACCCATTTCCCCGAAAAGGCCGCCGCCGCCGAGGCCAACGAGACGGCTCCCGCGACGACCCACGCGCTGTTTCACACGATGGCCGACATGGCTTCGATCCGCGGACGGTTCCTCACGACGAAGGTCTCGCTCGTAAGCCCCGATTTCGACCGCACGGCTCCGCGCCGCTACCTGAACGACCACAACGAAGCCGTGCCCTTCCGCAAGACGGGCCTGCGGCACGAGGACATGGAGGTGTTCCGGAGATACGGAATCGAACTTTAGGTTCCGATTTCAGGCGGCTATTTCCGCACATCCCCCGTTTTCGATTTCAGAGACGCCTATTCGCGCCTGAACGAAACGCGGCACGGATGGGCAGTATAAAAACACCCATTCGTACCGCGTGAGAGCAAGTGCGAAGACGCCCTATAAAACCGGAAACGATAAAGGCTGCCCCGAAGGACAGCCTTTATCGTTGTGCGGAACTCAATTATTTCGCAGCTTCTACGGAAACCTTGCGGAACTCCTTCATCAGCTTCGAAATTTCGAGAGCCGATTTGCGGGCGCGCGTGCCGGCAGCCTTGTTGTTCTTCTCTACCTGAAGATCGGCGTTCTCGGTGAATGCGGCGATCTGCTCCTTGATTTGAGCTACTAACTCTTTCATAACGATATTCTTTTAAAGATTAAACATTCGGACATACTCCCCGGGCCTTATTATACGACCCTCGCATACGCGACCCGGAGCCTCGTTGCCGCATGCAAATATAGCAATTCCCCAATAAATTAGAAGAAAGCGGTCCATTTTTTACCTCTCCGAGCCGATTTTATCGGCGATTCCAAATGCAACGATAATTGAAACGCCGGTTCGGCGCCGTGTCCCCGTGCAAGCAGAACGAAATGGGGTCCTCCAGTTCATAGGCGTTGTCGCTCCACTTGAAGTCGAACGTAAACCCGTCGCCGGTCAGGCCCAGCAGCTTCCGAGGCACGATGACCTCCAGCCTGTTTCCCTCGTAGCGGTAAGGCAGCTCGGCCGCCTCGATCCATTGCTCCGAATCGGAATCGTAGCGCATCAGCGTCGTCGTCCGGCCGTCCTTCACTTTCTTGTTGATCACGAAGTCATAGCCGTACCAGCCGGTCGAGGAATCGTTGTCGGCATCGATCAGCAGCAGCATCCAGTTGTTTCCGTCGCTCGGCGTCAGCGCATCGGCCGTTTCGGCATAAAACCCGATCGCGCGCCGTCCGACAGCCACCTTGGCGGTCAGAATATCGTTCCGGCCCGAAGTATCGACATAGTGCAGCCCGGCGTAGCCTTTCGCATCGCGGTGGAACACGTCGCCGCGCGTATCGCGGTACTCGGTCGTCACGGCATCCCACTCGCCGAAATCGCCGTCGGCTTTCGCCTCGACATAGCCCTCAAGACGCGGAATCGGACGGGCGCCCTTATAACGCCTCAGATTCTGGGCCATCTGCATGTAATAGTTATCGGTATAGCCGCCCTTGACAGGATGAATGCAGCGGTTGAACTCGGCGTTGTACTGATCGACGAAATAAAAAGGACTCTGTCGGCGGAGCCAGGACACCGTCTTACCTTCGCCATCGGGCTGGTATTTGCCGGCCGTCCACTCGTTCCAGTCGTTGATATAGAGGAACTCGGGATCGCACGCGAGGGCCTCGTCCCAGCGTTCCTGAAAGTAAATGCCGTAATGCTCGGGATGCTCGACCGTCTTGCCGAGCCAGGGCACATAGGTCGGAACGGGCAGGTCGTGCTCGTCGAGCTGCGGCTCGCCCGATGCGCGCGACCACGATTTCCCGACGCCGACCGAATCGGCCCCGCCCATCGTCATCGGATGCTGGGCCGGCGTCACGGCAGCCTGCTCGCGCCGACCGTTATGCGTCGAAAGCAGCTCTTCGGGCTTCAGGGCGGCTACCTTCGGATCGGCCATGTTATAGCCGAAGCTCCAGTTGTCCTCCGTACCGACGAAACGCTCGCCTCCCCATTCGTAGTAGCCCCACCACATCGTGCGCAGCGTGAAAAAGTCCTTCACCTCGGACGTGTAATCTTTGTATACCTTCTCCGTATAGTCCGGATCGCCGTAATGCGGATTGGCAGGATTCGTCACCGCGTCCGGATCGTAGTGGGGATTGGTATTCGGATTGCTACTCTCGGCGGCATCGATCCCCGGACGGCTGTTGTAGAGCAGCAGCGGCTTGCCGTCCCACTCGAACCATAGGTCGGAATAGAGACCGGGCTTGTATATTCGGTCGTAGAGATCCTGCACGACGGTAATCACCGGACCGTTGAACGCCCAGAAACAGAACTTGGGCACTTTGTTTCCCTCGGCCTTCATCCGTTGCATCGTGCGGAAGATCACGTCCCACTCGTCCCAATAGCGGACAGCGTTGGTCACGTCCATGATCATCACGTCGACGCCCGCATCGGCCAGCATCGAGACGTCCTTACGAATCACCCACTCGTCCTGACTGAGAAAATAGCCCATCTCGGGCTCGCCCCAGTGATAGGAGCCTTCCTTCCAAAGCGGATGACGCGCATCGAGACGCGCGGACGGGTCCTGTTCCAGAATCTTCGTCACATCCGCCGTATAGGGACTTTTCAGGTTGTGCAGTCCCTGCGTATGCCAGGTAATGTAGAAAATACCCACTACGCGGCGCTGGTCATTCTTCGGCAGGCCGACCTCCTCCTCGGTCGGCATCGTTCGTCCCACCGCATCGGTGGCGACCCACGTGTCGGGATAAATGTCGCGGAAGGAGGCCGTATCGGCCCTCTCCGACCCTGCAACCGAGACCTCGGCCCGATCTCCGGCACGGAGAACCGTGGCCGCCGAGACGCAGGCGATCGCCACGCCCAAACGGACACAGCGTTCGATCGTTCTTCTTTTTTTCATAACAGTTTAGGTTTAAGTTCAGGTCGGCTACCGCCGGCGGAATTCCCTTTCACCGAATTCACGTCCCGGAACGACAGCCATACAAATTTATCAAATTTTCGATCAAGCCGCTCCGTCCGTTATGAAAAATATCGAGAACGACGCTTACCTCCCGCCGGCTCCCCGGTCCGGCCAGCCGAGGAAACGGAAATCGCGGACGACGGGCAAACGGGACGGCGAAACCGAAAACAGCCGTCCGCCACCGGCTTTAGCCCGGAATTTGCAAGAGAAGCCCCGCCGGCAGCCCGGAACAGGAACCGGCGCCCGTAAGGCAACATCCGTTTTTAAAAGTCGTCCATGCACGTTTCACGCCCATATCGAGTCGGAATCATCGCCGCGCTGGCTTTGTTGTGCATGGCACCGAATCCGGCGGCCGCCCGCACGTCCGAGAAAAGCCCGAAAACGCCGGAAATCGCCGGCGATATCGCTGCGGTCGCTCTCCCGGCTGCCGGACTGATCGTCTCGCTGGCTGTCGGAGACCGTCAAGGCGTCAAGCAACTGGCTCTGGCGTGCGCCGCCGATCTGGCCGTCGGCTACGGGTTGAAATACGCGATCGGCAAATCCCGGCCGGCAGGACACGAAGGGCCGGCCTTCCCGTCCATTCACTCGGCGGTCGCCTTCGCCGGAGCATCGTACATCCAACGACGCTACGGCTGGAAATTCGGAGCCCCGGCCTACGCGCTGGCCGTCTATGTCGGCTGGAGCCGCATCGGAGCCGGCGCGCGAAAACACGACATTTGGGACGTGCTCGCCGGAGCGGCTTTGGGAGCGGGCTGCGGTTACCTGTTTACGAAGCCCTACCGCAAACGGCGGACGTCGCTCGCCGTCGTTCCGGTCGGCCCGGTCGGCGAATGCGTCGGAGTCAGCGCCGCCCTCGTGTTCTGAATCATCCAAGCGCAAACGGGCAAATCGAACACGTTCGCCGGGCGGCACAGTGCCAGCGTTCTTCTATCGAGCCTTTCCAGAAACGGATAAGCCGTCCTGGCGAACGCCTGAGAACAGCGATCCATGAAACGGACCGGGCACGAGCGTCACGCAAAAAAACGTTCCGAATTCCGCTTTGCTGCGACACTCGCCCGATAAACGGACCGCACGCAACAAAAAACGCGACTCCGTCCGGCCGAAAGGTTAGAAAATCGTCCACCCGCGCGGCTTGATCGCAAAACCGATCCGCCAGTAGCTGTGGAACTGCCGGTATTCGATCATGCTTTCGGCATAACCGTTGTAATATTGCAGGAAAAGATACTGATTGCTGCGTCTCGAAAGCCGGTAGCCCGCCTCAAGGCGCAGGTTCGCGTTCAGGTTCCAACCGCCGCGTTTGACGACCAGCAGCGAGAGGCGGACCCGCTCGTCGAGGCTCTTGTAATTGACGGCTGCCTGGCCGTAGCCTCCGTAGCGTACATAGTCGGGATTGTCGGAAAGCCCCATCGGAATCCAGAGCTTGAGCTCCCCGCTGAAGCGCCGGTTGAACTCGAATATCCCCGTCAGCGAAATCCGGTTCCAGCTGCGCGACGAATCGCCTCCCCGGCCGTTCGACTCATGCTCGAACTGCAGCATCCCGAGTCCCACGAGCTTGTCCCGGCGGGTAATCGGAGTGCCCAGCCCGAGCGTCGGGTTATAATTGCTCTCGGCGAAAGGTTTCGATTTCTTGTATATATCCCAAAAGGACTTCTGCGTATAGGTAAGGAACAGGTAAGTATGAAAAGGAAGCACGCCCTTGATCAGGCGGTGCCGGATGCTGATCTGAAACTTAG
>ENA-UESD01002845-UESD01002845.1-human-gut-metagenome-genome-assembly--contig:-NODE-2845-length-11757-cov-61.414640_pt1 | contig 11757 bp, 9 predicted proteins | sample MGYA00242985_ERZ507986 | MGnify/ENA primary metagenome ERZ507986 (study PRJEB26167, sample SAMN06115408) | human gut metagenome | host: Homo sapiens | place: China:Guangxi | collected 2016-04-06... | reverse complement strand
TTATTACGATTGGCAAGCAGTAGCCGAGCCGATAGCCCCCACAACGGCGGGGCGGCTGAAAAGCGGAGTTAGCAAAGAAAACAAGTATAACGTTACTGTTCCGGGGCAAAACCAACCGCAGAAAATCAACCGCCCCCGCGAAAAGGGCGCATACGCCGACGAGTTGATTTCTCCCGTCCGCAGCCGCCGCAACGTTTGGCAGATCAACAATGTTGCGTATCACGGCGGGCATTTCGCAGCTTTCCCGCCGAAACTTGCGGAAACGTGCATTTTGGCGGGCTGTCCCGTGGGCGGGATTGTCCTTGACCCATTTTTCGGCAGCGGCACGACGGGCATGGTAGCAAAACGGCTTAACCGCCACTATATCGGCATTGAGTTAAACCCCGACTATTGCGAACTTGCAAAACAGCGGATTGGAGGTGATGAAGATTGAGCAAGGAACTGAAAGCCCCCGACAAGGTAACGCAAAAAATGACCCGCGACGGTGCAGTTGCGGAAAACCTCACCACGGGCGAAACGGCCAGTATCAGCGAAAGGCCGCAGGAAGAAAACTATTCAGCCCCCGCAGGGGCGGCAGCGGAAAAGGTTGTGCAGCATATCGGCGTAGAGGTTGAGCGACACGCCGCAAAAGGCGCGGAGAAAAAAGCCATTGACGCGGCGCAGCCTAAAACCCATTCTTCCCGCTTGCAGTTTTCCGAAGCGGAACGGGCGACGCCGGAACTTCAAAAAGCGATCAAGAAATCGGATAAGGCGGCAGACCGTTTAGACGCAGCGCGGGCGGCTATCCCCAAGCAGACCAAAATCAAGAAAGAGCGCGTTTTTGACGAAGCGAAAGGCAAGGCAAAGACGCGCCTTTCCTTTGAAAAGACGGATAAGCCCCCAAACGGCAAGTTGCGGCATAACCCCTTATCCCGTCCGGCGCAGGAGTTAAACAGTACCGTACATGGGAAAATCTACGAGGTAGAGAAAGAAAACGTTGGTGTAGAAAGCGGGCACCGAGTAGAACTTGCCGGAGAGAAAGCGGGCGGCATGGCGGCGCGGGCAGTTAAGGGCGGCATACGCCGCCATAAGCTGAAACCCTACCGGGCAGCGGCGGCAGCGGAGAAAAAAGCGGTAAAGGCAAACGCCGATTTCTTCTATCAAAAGGCGCTGCACGATAACCCCGCGCTTGCGCACTCTAACCCCGTTTCCCGCTTTTGGCAGAAGCAGCGCATTAAAAAGCAGTACGCAAAGACGCTGAAAGCGGGCGGCAAAGTGAAAAAGACCGCCGAAGCCACCGCAAAGGCCGCGAAGAAAACCGCCGAGGAAACCAAACGGGCGACCTTTTTTGTGGCGCGGCATTGGAAAGGCTGTTTGATTGTGGGCGGGATTGCCTTTATCGTGCTGCTGCTTTTCGGCGGCTTGTCCTCTTGCTCCCTGTTCGGCGGCAACAGCGGCAGCGGCTTGATTGCGTCGTCCTATCTCTCCGAGGACGCAGATATTATAGGCGCAGAAAGCGCGTATGCCGCTATGGAAGCCGAGTTACAAGATATGCTGGACAATATCGAAAGCGAATACCCCGGCTATGACGAATACCGGGTAAACGCGGACGAGATCGAGCATGACCCCTATGTGCTAATCTCTATCCTCTCCGCGCTGCATGAGGGCGTATTTACCCTTGACGAAGCGCAAAGCACCCTTGAAATGCTCTTTGAGAAACAGTATATCTTGACCGTCGAGGAAGAAGTACAGGTACGCTACCGCACCGAAACGAGGACAGACAGCGAGGGCAACGAATACGAAGTTGAAGTACCCTATAACTATTATATTCTTCATGTGGATTTGGAAAACTTCAACCTCTCCCATGTCCCCGTCTACATCATGGGCGAAGAACAGTTATCCATGTACGCTATGTATATGTCGTCGCTCGGAAACCGCCCCGATTTGTTCCCGCAATCCGGCTATGTGTCTAAATACTATGAAAACCCGCCCGCCGATTATGAAGTACCCGCCGCGCTGCTCAATTCCGATGAAAAGTTTGCGCGGCTCATGGAGGAAGCAGATAAATACGTCGGTTTTCCCTATGTGTGGGGCGGCAGCACCCCGGAAACCTCTTTTGATTGCAGCGGATTTGTGAGTTATGTGTTGACGAACAGCGGCCTATACAATACGGGCAGACTTGGGGCGCAAGGGCTTTACAACATTTCAACCCGCGTTTCCAACCCGCAGCCGGGGGATTTGGTTTTCTTTACGGGTACATACGATACCCCCGGCGTTTCCCATGTGGGGATTTATGTGGGCGAGGACGGGAACGGAAGCCCCGTCATGCTGCATTGTGGCGACCCTATCCAGTATTCAAAGCTGGACACCAGCTATTGGCAATCCCACTTTTACGCCTACGGGCGGTTAAATTACAACTGATTTGAAAGGAGTAAATGACTTATGGCGAATACGAAACTTGACCGTATCGAAAGGGATATTGAGAAAACGAGGGCAAAAATCCTTGAACAGCAAAAGAAGCTAAAAGACCTTGAAGCGCAGAAAGTCGAGGAAGAAAACGCGCAGATCGTGCAAATGGTGAAAGCGGTACACCTTGACGGGGCGCAGCTTGCCGCGTTCCTCTCCGCTTACGCCAGCGGCGAAATTACCTTGCCGCAGCCGGAAGCGACCTACCCCGCCGAACAGGAGGGCAGCGACAATGAAGAATAAAAAGATAATCCGAAAGTTTACCGTATTGCTTGCCGCACTGGTTATCATGTGCGGCTTTTCTGTTACCGCTTATGCGGGCGGTGGCGATGAAAGCGACGACACGCCTACCCCCGTAACCGAGGAAACCCCCGCGCCGGAAACCGAGCCGGAAGAAACGACGGGCGGCTATGAGCCGCAGCCCCTTACCCCGGACGGGAATATGTCCCTTGTGGACGATATAACGGGTGAAGCGTCCGGCGACAAGCAGTTTATCACCGTCGTTACCAAAAGCGGCAACTATTTTTACATCATCATTGACCGCGCCGAGGACGGGGAAAATACCGTCCATTTCCTTAACCAAGTGGACGAAGCGGATTTAACCGCCCTTATGGAGGACGGGCAGACCGAAGCCCCCGTTTGTAGCTGCACCGATAAATGCGTTGCCGGAAGCGTCAACACCGCTTGCCCGGTTTGCAGCGTCAACATGAGCGAGTGCGCGGGTGTGGAAGCCGAGCCGGAGCCGGAAGAAACCGAGCAGCCGCCGGAAGAAGAAAAAGGCGGCGGCATGGGTATTCTGCTTGTCGTGCTGCTTGTTGCCGCAGCGGGCGGCGGCGCGTTCTACTACTTTAAGATTTTGAAGCCCAAAAAGGACGCGGCGAAAGGCAGCAACAACCTTGACGACCTTGATTTTGACGAGGACGACGAGGAAACGGAAGTAGTCGAAACCGAACAGACCGAGCAGGAGGACGATAATCTATGAAATTGGTAATTGCAGAAAAACCGAGCGTCGGGGCGGCGATTGCCGCCGTTATGGGCGCAAATGAAAAGCGCAGCGGATATTTTGAGGGCAGCGGCTACCTTGTGTCATGGTGTATCGGGCATTTGATTAGCCTTGCAGACGCGGCGACCTACAACGAGCAGTACCGTAAATGGAAGTACGACGATCTCCCCATTGTCCCGCAGGAGTGGCAGTTCATTGTTGCCAGCGGCAAAGAGCAGCAGTTTTCCATTCTCAAAGGCCTTATGCACCGCAGCGACGTTACCGAGATTGTCAATGCTTGCGACAGCGGGCGCGAGGGGGAACTCATTTTCCGCTTTGTCTATGAACAGGCAAATTGCAAAAAGCCCTTTTCCCGCCTTTGGATTAGCAGCATGGAAGAAAGCGCAATCCGCGAGGGCTTTTCAAACCTCAAAGACGGGCGCGGCTATGACAACCTCTATCAATCCGCGCTTTGCAGAGCAAAGGCCGATTGGCTCATTGGCATTAACGCGACCCGCCTTTTCTCTATCCTCTACCATAAAACATTGAATGTCGGCAGAGTGCAAACGCCCACCCTTGCTATGCTGGTAAACCGCGACTATGCAATCAGCAGCTTTAAGAAAGAGAAATATCATGTCGTCCGGTTGGACGTTGGCGGCGTTGCCGCCCTTTCGGAACGGCAGGACGACGAAGCGGCAGCGCGGCAGATGAAAGCGGCTTGCGAGAAATCGCAGGCCGTTTGTACTTCCCTCAAAAAAGAGAAAAAGACCGCAGCCCCGCCGAAACTGTTTGACCTTACTTCTTTGCAGCGGGAAGCAAACCGTTTGTATGGATTTACGGCGAAACAGACCCTTGACTATGCGCAAGCACTCTATGAAAAGCGGCTTTTGACCTATCCCCGCACCGACAGCAAATACATTACTTCCGATATGGAGGACAGCACAAAGGAACTCATTACCGGCCTTTGCGCTGCTCTCCCCTTTATGCAGGGCGTGAAGCTGCAAGCCGACCTTGCGAAGATTTGCGACAACAGCAAAGTAACCGATCATCACGCCATTTTGCCGACAGCAGAGTTTGTGAAAACGGGCTTTTCGTCCCTTGCCGAGAGTGAGAAAAAGCTAATGACCCTTGTGTGCGCAAAACTGCTTTGCGCCGTTGCCGCGCCCTATGAGTATGAAGCGGTTACGGCGGTTTTCACTTGCGGCGGCTATACCTTTACCGCAAAGGGCAGGACAACGCTTTGCGAGGGTTGGCGCGAGATTGAAAGGCTATCCCGCGCCGCGTCCGGGGAACAGGACGAGGACGCAGAGCCGGAAGCGGTTTTACCCCCGCTTGCCGAGGGACAGACCTTTGACAATCCGGCAGCGGAGATCTCCGAGCGTTACACGCAGCCCCCAAAGGCATTTACCGAAGATACGTTACTTTCGGCTATGGAGAGCGCGGGCAAGGAGGACACGCCGGAGGACGCGGAGCGCAAAGGGTTAGGCACTACCGCGACGCGGGCGGGTATCATTGAAAAACTCATTAGCGCGGGCTTTGCCGAGCGCAAGGGCAAAAAGCTAATCCCCACAAAGGACGGGTATAACCTTGTCGCCATTTTGCCCGAAAGCCTTACTTCCCCGCAGCTTACGGCAGAATGGGAAACACGCCTTACCGGGATTGCAAAGGGCAGCGACAGTCCCGCCGACTTCATGCGCGGGATTGAGGAAATGACAGCGGGGCTTGTCAAAACCTATTCCGCGATTTCCGAGGATAAAGCGAAGCTGTTTACCCCGCAGCGGGAAGCAATCGGCACTTGCCCCCGTTGCGGCGCAGCAGTTTACGAGGGCAAGAAAAACTTTTACTGTTCCGACAGGGCTTGCAGCTTTGTCATGTGGAAGAATGACCGCTTTTTTGAGCAGCGCAAAAAGGCTTTCACAAAGGCGATTGCCGCCGCCCTTTTGAAAGACGGAAAGGTAAAAATCAAAGGTATGTACTCGACCAAGACGGGAAAGACCTTTGACGGGGTTGTGTTGCTTGCCGACACAGGCGGCAAGTATGTAAACTTCCGCGTCGAGCAGAACCGAAAATGATAAGGCTTGATGAAAAGCAATACCGCGCCGTAAAGAAAATGACCCGCGCCGCTTGTGCAAACAACGATTGCGGAAATTGTCTGCTGCTGGACGACGGGGAAACTTGCGTTTGTGTGCAGAGTATCAGCTATTCGCTGCTATGCCGCTATTTCCGCGAAGCGGTATTACCCGCCGACAGGCAGCTTTGCGAACAGATCACCCGCAGCGGGGAAACCGATTTGAAGCGTTGCGCGGTATGCGGCAGCACGTTTGCGGCGGGCAGCAACCGGGCGAAATACTGCCCCGATTGCGCGGCAAAGATACGCCGCAGACAGAAAGCGGAGAGCGAGAGAAACAGACGTTTACGGATAAAAACAACTACATAGCAAGCACAGCAAACGAGTACCCATTTGCGAGAAATGCCCGCGCTTCTCATAGAGAGCGCGGGCATTTTGCTTGTTGGGATAGTCCCAAACCCTTATATGACCGAGAAAGGACGTGATGAAACAATATGCCGTACACCTCATACGACCATGACAAATTAGAAGCCGCCGAAACCATGCGGATAGAACGCCGGATATATTTTGAAGCAAAGGACGGGGATATTGCCCCTTATGCTTCCTTGCCGATTGCGCAGCTACTTTCCATGCGCAGCGAAAGCGCGGCGGCAGAACAGACGATTTTTGACAGCTTAAAGGAGCAAGCCGCCGCATGGGAAGAACAGGCGGGAAAAACGCTTTTGCTTGATAAAGCATTGGAATATGTGAGAACGCCGCACGTCCAGCACACCGCGAACGAGTGGCAGAAAAACGAGTATGACCGCCATACCCGCAGCAACCGGGTATATCAGATGAATTACTACATTTACGAGAATACCCGCTACGACAAAGAAACGCAGAAATCTATCCCGTATTCATGGACGCTTACATGGAGCGTGCGCACCAACAGCCCAAGCAGAACCCAAGCGAAGATTGCCGGACAAGATAGAAAGGTTTTCACCGACAAGGCAGCTATGGAAAAGTATCTGAATGGGCGTATCAAAGCGTATGACCGCTTGTTTACGGAAATCTCCCCGCCTATCCCGCAGGAGTACGCCGACTATTTCAAAGTAAACGGTATGCTCATGCCGGACTACACCATAGAGGGTGAGGAACCCCCGCAGCAGCAACAGGCGGCAGCTATCCCCGAAAATACCGGGCAGGAAAAGGAGCGTGAACACATGGACGGACAGTTTTCAATTATGATAGGCAACCGCAGCCGCTTTGAAGCGGGCGACCCAAGCGGCTATTGGTTGGATATGCCCGCCACAAAGGAGCAGTTACAGGCCGCTATGCAGAGCGTCGGCATTACCGCCGATAACCCGCAGGATTTTTCCATTCGCGGCTATTCCGACGACCCGGAGAAACATATTGCCTTGCCTTATGAAATGGTATGCGCCGCCGACGTGGACGAACTCAATTTTCTTGCGGCGCGGCTCGAACAGCTTGACCCCGCCGAGGTTGGCAAGCTGAACGCAGCTTTGCAGCAGAAAAACGGGCTTGCAAATATCGGACAGGTAATTGACTTCACCTACAACGTGGATTTTTACGTCCATATTCCCGAAGTACATACCTACCGCGATTTGGGCGACTATTACTTAAATCAATCCGGCATGGTACAAATGCCCGAAGAATGGAAAGGCGGCATTGACCTTACTACTTTTGGCAGGAACGCCGCCGCGCAGGAAAAAGGCGCGTTTACCGAATACGGCTATATCGTGGAAAGCGGCGACGAGTGGGAACGGCAGTTTGAGGGGCGCGAAGTGCCGGAGGAATACCGCATTATGAGTTACCCGCAGCCGGAGCGCGGCGAACAGGACAAAGCCTATATGGACGCAGCCGAAACGCAGCAAGCAGACACACAGGCCGCAGAGCCGCAGCAGCCCCGCCCCGTCGTCCCCATTATCCTTACTTCCGAAAAGCCCGCCGAAAAGGTAAAGGAGATCACCGCCCGTTTGGAGCAAGGCGTACAAGCGATTTTTGACAGCGACCGCTACAAAGAGTTTCTAACCGCTATGTCGAAGTTCCATGATTATAGTTTGAATAACACTATCCTAATTGCTATGCAGGGCGGCAATTTGGTAATGGGCTTCCGTCAATGGGAAAAGGAGTTTGACCGCCATGTAAAGAAAGGCGAGAAAGGCATTAAAATCTTTGCCCCCGCGCCCTATAAGGTGAAAAAGCTGGTTGATAAAATCGACCCCGAAACGAGAAAGCTCATGCTTGACCGCGAGGGAAAAGTGGTAAAGGAAGAAAAGGAAATCACCGTCCCCGCCTTTAAGGTTATAACCGTCTTTGATATTTCGCAGACCGAGGGCAAGGAGTTTCCCGACCTTTCCGTTAAACCGTTGCTTGCCGATGTGGAGCAGTACGAGGATTTTTTCGCCGCCCTTGAAAAAGCGTCCCCCGTCCCGATTGCATTTGAGCAGATCACAAACGGCGCAAATGGGTATTTCAGTTTGACCGACAAGCGTATTGCAATCAAAGAGGGCGTGAGTGAATTACAGGCGGTAAAGACCGCCATTCACGAAATCGCCCATGCGAAGCTGCACGACGTAGACTTAAACGCCCCGCCGGAGCAGCAAAACCGCGTTGACCGCCATACCTGCGAGGTAGAAGCGGAAAGCGTCGCTTATACGGTTTGCCAGCATTTCGGCCTTGATACTTCCGATTACTCTTTCGGCTATGTGGCTGGTTGGAGCAGCGGCAAGGAAATGACCGAGTTAAAAGCGTCCCTTGAAACAATACAGACCACCGCAAAGGAACTCATTACCGAGATTGAGGGGCATTTTACCGAGTTGCAGCAGCAGCGGCAAGCCGAGCAGGAGCAGGGCGATACCTTTTCCATTTATCAGTTAAAGCGCGGGGACGAAACAAGGGACTTGCGCTTTGAGCCTTATGACCGTCTGCAAGCGGCTGGACTTACCATTGACCGGGTAAATTATGAACTCGTCTATACTGCACCGCTTACAAAGGATATGACGCTGGGCGACATTTGGGAAAGGTTTAATATCGACCACCCCGCCGACTTTAAGGGGCATAGCCTTTCCGTTTCCGACATTGTTGTGCTTCATCAGAACGACGAGGACACCGCCCACTATGTAGACAGTATCGGTTTTCAGCAAGTGCCGGAGTTTTTGCAGGAGCAGCAGACCCCCGTATTTGACAAGCTGCCGCCCGAACAGCAGCAAGCCTTGTCCGACACCGTACAAGACACTTTGCAAATGCTGGTTGACGCAGACAAGCGGATTTATGGCGACGTTACGGGCAAGACCCTTGAAGCAATCGCGGCGCAAGGATATTCCTACAAGGACGGGCAGCTTGAAAAGCAGCAGCCGGAAGCGACCCCCGACAGCCTTTTGACGGGTGAAACCGTTAGAACGCCGAGGGGCAATTTTTATATTACCGATATGACCCGCGAACAGATCGAAGCGGCGGGCTTTGGTTTTCACCATGCGTCGGAGGACGGGAAGTATCTCATTATGGGGAACGGCACACAGGCTTACGCCATAGCCGCCGAGCAGCCGCAGCGGGATAATCCCTTAAAGCACGTCGAGGACACCATAGAGCAGAACGACAACAATTTTGACGGGCTTATCAATAACACACCGCAAACGCCCACCGTCGCAGATTTTGAGCAGCGGGCAAAGGCGGGCGAAGCGATTTCCGTTATCGACCTTGCGAAAGCGGTAAAAGCCGAGAAACGGGAACAGCCGCAGAAAAAACCGTCCATTTTGAAAAAGCTGGACGAGTACAAGAAACAGGCGGCGCAGCAGCCGAAAGACAAACAGAAAGAGCATAAAAAGGATTTGGAGGTTTGATAGCATGAATATCCGCTTTACCATAGAGGAAGAAAACATTGTTGCGATCTACGCGGAGGACAGCCGAGAAACAACGCTTGAAAATATCCTTGCCGCCATGCCCTACATGGACGAGGATATACGCCAGCTTGCCGCCGCAGCGGTGAACAAGCTGCAAGCCATGACGGACAGCGAGTTTTCCGAAAGGGAGTTTATCTTGACCGACGAGGAATAGCCCCTGTTCTTTTTTTGTCCTTGCGTGGACAATTAGAAAGCCGTTTTTGCGGGTTTGAATATACTTTATCGTCTACGCCGTTTTCCCACGCTGGAAGCCGCAGAAACACAGGCGTTTTCAGCCCTTAACGTTCCACTTGCTACCCCATGTTTCCTACACGAGAAACGCCGTAGGACTACCTGCAAAGCAGTAAAAGCTAACATCAGCAGTTTCACAAAAACTATGATATAATTATTTTGATTTGAAAAGTATTTAACACCCTTAATACTCAACGATCTATTAAAATCAACTTTTTTAGTTTTTCATGCAATGAACAGCAAATTATGTTGTGTATATAGGTGAAAGGCCTTTACGCAACAGGAAAGGAGGACGCAATGACCGACCAAGATATTATAGGATTGTATTGGGAACGGAAAGAAAACGCTATCGCCGCAAGCGCAGATAAATACGGCAGCTATTGTCATTCTATTTCTTATAATATCCTGCATAATAACGAGGACGCAGAGGAATGTGTCAATGATACATGGTTAGGGGCATGGAAATCTATGCCGCCCCATCGTCCGGAACGCTTGTCAACTTTTTTCGGTAAGATCACCCGTAACCTCTCCCTCAACCGTTTTAAGAAATATTCCGCAGAAAAGCGGGGATATGGTCAAACCGGACTTGTATTATCCGAGTTGGAAGATTGTATATCAGACAATACAAGCGTTGAGCAGATTGTTGAAGAACAGATCTTAGTACAAGCACTTAACGATTTTCTATATGCCCAGCCAGAGCAAAAACGTAACATCTTTATTCGGCGTTATTGGTATCTCTATCCGATTAAGGATATAGCGGCTGTCTATGGTATAAGCGAAAGCAAAGTTGCGTCCATATTGTTCCGTATGAGAAAAGATTTGAAGATACACTTTGAAAAGGAGGGTATCAATTTATGAAAAACGAAAGACTGTTAGACGCGATTGGTAACATTGATGATAACCTTGTTCATAATGCGGTTAATGACAATTTCAAAAAGAAAAAGCCTGTTTGGGTTAAATGGGGTGCGGTAGCGGCTTGCTTGGTTTTAGTTTGCGTTGCAACAATCAGTATTTTTACAGGAAGCAATGATGAAACTACTACACCAGGTATAGCAGACGCACCGCCAATGGTTTATGTTAATGATACATTATATAAGCAGTCTACTAAACAAACATCGTATAATGAACTAAAAGACGATTTTATTTATTTAGGTGTAATTGAAAAGGATATTTCAAACTTACAAGGAAGTATCGAAACAGAAAATACTTTGGACGGTATTCCAACAGAAAACTTCCAAGCAAATCACCCTATTGTCGGTTCCGAAGTTTATCAGTATGGCAATAATATTGTAGTTGAAATTGGAGGAAAATATTGGTTATATGAACAATACGAAGAATAATGTTGAGTAGAACAAGTGGTAAGCTCTAACGGACAGCACATTTTCTAAAACTATTGTTACTTCTACCAATGACAAATAACTCATAACGAAATCGGGGCGCGGTTGCCGTTTTCCGGCACCGCGCCCCGGTTCTTTTTTGTCCTTGCGTGGACAATTAGAAAGCCGTTTTTGCGGGTTTGAATATACTTTATCGTCTATGCCATTTTCGCACGCTGGAAGCCGCAGAAACACAGGCGTTTTCAGCCCTTAAATTTCACTTGCTACCCCCTGTTTTACGCCTTATCGCTCCTGCTCCCGCGCCTTGCTTTGGGACGGGTAAAGAATACTATCGACGTTCTTTTTGACAATGCCGTACTCCTGCATTTGCTTTTTCGCTTGGCGGTAATCCTCATACAATTTGCTTTTCCTGTCGTTTAAGCTGCTATACTCTTTGCGCAGCGCGGCGAGATCGGGCAGCTTCTTTATCCGCATTTCCTTTAATGCCCTTGCCGCAGCTTCAAACAGGATAATTTCGCTTTCATGCCCCCGCAGATACTTTTCCTTGTCCCGCGACTTCTTGTATTCCTCGTAAATCGGTTTTAATTGTCGGTATGTGGTTGTGTGCTTGATAAGCAGCGACAAATCCGACATACGCTGCTCTACGTCCTTAACCGCCCTTGCCGCCGCGTCATGGGCAGTCATAATATCCGCGATTTTGCTTTCAAGGTCGCTATAATATTCAATCTTGTTTTCGGTCAAGAAGTTCATGCTTTTTGCAGCCTGTTTCAGATTATGGATTTTCGCCCACCG
>ENA-UESD01002841-UESD01002841.1-human-gut-metagenome-genome-assembly--contig:-NODE-2841-length-11766-cov-2.934639_pt1 | contig 11766 bp, 7 predicted proteins | sample MGYA00242985_ERZ507986 | MGnify/ENA primary metagenome ERZ507986 (study PRJEB26167, sample SAMN06115408) | human gut metagenome | host: Homo sapiens | place: China:Guangxi | collected 2016-04-06... | reverse complement strand
GAGCAAAGAGTTAAATCAATAAACTCAGTAAAACAAAAGAAAGTAATTATGAAAAAGAGTAATTTGAATTTGGCTGCAACCGTGATGATTTGTGGCGCATTTCTTTTCAGTTCTTGTATCGGTTCTTTTGGACTGCATAGTAAACTGGTCAGCTGGAATCAAGGTATTGGTACCAAGTTTGTAAACGAACTGGTTTATTTGGCATTCAATATTATCCCGGTATATGGCGTTTGCTATCTGGCCGATGCGTTGGTCATCAACTCCATCGAATTCTGGAGTGGTTCAAACCCTATGGCCAGCATTGGTGATGTAAAGAAAGTAAAAGGCGAAAACGGTGACTATCTGGTAGAGACACTTGAAAACGGTTATTCTATCACCAAGGAAGGTGAGACTGCTTCTATGGAGCTCATTTACAACAAAGAGTTGAATACTTGGAATGTTGTTGCCGATGGTGTCAGCACAGAATTGCTGCAAATGAACAATGACGGCACTGCACAAATGACCCTTCCGAACGGTGAGGAAATGACAGTGACGCTGGATGCCCAAGGTGTGGCAGCAGCACGTCAGGCGACGATGATTGGCACGTACTACGCTTTTAATTAATGGAAAATTGAAAATGGAAAGTGGCTGGTACATAGATGCCCAATAAGCATTTCTCACTTTCCATTTTCAACTTTCATTAGAACGGATATCCCACAGCAAAGTGGAAAGCAAAATCGCGGCTGAATTTAGGATGAATAATGGGATAACGGTCTTTTTTCTTTTCATAAGCCGGATTGATGGCCTTCATACCTCCGTCGAAACGCAATACAAAGAAATCCAGGTCAATACGCAATCCCAAACCATATGCCACGGCAATCTGCTTATAGAACTTGTCAAATTTAAACTGACCTCCCGGCTGGTCTTTATAATCCCGTATTGTCCAGATATTCCCGGCATCTACAAAGAGGGCTCCTCTGAATTTCCAGAACAACCGTGTGCGGTATTCAATGCTGGCATCCAGCTTGATGTCTCCCGACTGGTTCATGAAGTTATTATCGCCGGGGAAAGAACCGGGCCCCAAATCACGTACAGACCATCCGCGCACACTGTTGGCGCCGCCGGAGAAGTAGCGCTTCTCAAATGGAAGCATTGTTGCATTGCCGTATGGAATGGCAATACCGGCACCAAAATGAAATGCCAATGAATTGCGGTTGTCAATGACCAGATTCTTGGCAAAGTCAAAATCGCCTTTCAGGTATTGGGCAAAAGGAATGTTCAACAAAGTGTATTCTCCCGATGCATTCTTTTTCATTCCTCCGAGCTTTGCCACAGCATACAACAAGTTACCCGCCGATTCAAAATTGAGGCGGATGGTATAGGAATTTCCGATACCGGAGTTATTCATCAAAGCCCTTCCGGCGCTGTTGTAGATATAGCTGTAGCCGGTGCGGACAATAAAACGGTCTTCGTAATTGTATTTAAGGATATAGTTCTCGTCCTTCTCCAGATATTTTTTTCTAAAAGTTGAATCTATACTGGGCATATACAAATAGTTAATATCCAGCAAATCAATGCGATGCTGTGAACGCCGTTGTTGTACCCCCCATTTGTAGCTCCATCCGGCAGAAGCCACAATACGCGTAAACTCCGGTCGTATCTGGTAGTTGTATTGCAATCCGAACTCGGTAGTAGCCCTTATCTTCCGCTTGAAATCGCCGGAAAGAAACGGGAACATGAAACGCGGGAAGTTGATGGTCGCTTCCGCACCCAGTTCTATGTAGTTCTGGTTCAATCCGCTTTGCAGACCGGACACAGCCTCGTATGCCCCACGTAGCTTGAACATGAATGTTTCGGAACCTTTGAACATGTTGCGGTGCTGAAAAGCCACCGAAGCGGCAGCTCCCAAATCGCCGGCAGAGTTTGTGCCTTCCACCTCAAAAGATACGGACTGATGCTTGCCTCTGGTCAGCATCACATAAGCGTTGAGCTTTGCACTGTCACTCTGCTGCACTTCGAAAAAACGGATATTGGTATATTTCAGGGCTTGCAGGCGTCCGTAGTTGGAGTAGGTACGCTGCACGTTCTGCTCGTTGTAGAGAGTTCCCGGAATGATGCGCAGATTGTTGGTCAGCACTTTGGGACGCAGATAAAGCTTGTCTTTGTAGTAGATGGGGAATCCTTTGTAGTGCAATGAATCATTCACCTCAATGCTGTTCAAGGCAGATGCCTGCAACACATTATAGTCGGTAATGAAACTCACTTTATTGATAGTGTATTGCCGGTGATTTTGCGGCGTATCCTCGTTATGCTGTCTGTATGGAGCCAAATGCAGTGTCAAATCTACCAGATAAGAATTACGGACAGTATCCGCAGTATAGGATATGTACTCTTTATTGAACTTGTAATATCCATTCTGAAGCAGTTTGTTTGTGATGCGCTGGCGTTCTGCATCCAGTACATTGACATCAAAATACATGCCTTCGGATAATAAGGTTACTGCGGAATCCTGCCGCATGTATTCCTTTATTTTACTGTCCTGGATATCATATTTCAAGGTACGAACTTTATAGGGCTTGCCGGTTGTCACTTTATAGACCAACTTCATCTTTTTCTTCTTGACTTGGCGTACCGGTTCCACCAGGGCGCCCATATAGCCCATATTCTGCACAGCCTTAGTGATTTCTTCCCTGGTCCGGTTGGTTTCCTCCTCACTGTATATGACCGGGGCATCACCTAATTTCCTCAATGTACGGTTTATCCAGCGTGTAGAGTCCCGTCCGGACCAGTTGTAGACATACAACTGGGTCTTTATCAGGCTGAACCACTTCGCATTGGGATTCTGGCGGATGTACATGGAGAGATTGGATGGTTTTACTTCCTTATTATCAGTATGTATGCGCACTTCATCCAGCAAATACGAGCCGTCCGGCACATATTTGGTAGAAGAACAGGAAGCCAACAAAAGTACGATAGTAGTAAGTATCGCGTAGCGGAAACCTTTATTCATACCGAGTCATTAATTGCGCATAAACAGCTACAAATATACTTGTATTTTTTTGTTCCCGAAATAAAAAACGCCGGAAGAGTGCAGAGTTTTTGATTATATTGAAATAATCACGTATTTTTGTCAAATGATAACATGTGTGTCCTATGGCATTAAGTAAAAATCGCATTAAATATATCCACTCGTTGGAGCAGAAAAAGAACCGGAAGGCCGACAAGGTATTTCTGGCAGAAGGACCTAAACTCGTAGGGGATTTGTTGGGACATTTTCCTTGTCAGTTCTTGCTGGCAACTTCAGAATGGCTTTCCCGGAACCGCCCTCTCTCCACCGTAGCGGATGCCACGGAAGTATCGGAGGAGGAACTTTCGCGTGCCAGCCTGCTGAAAACTCCCCAACAAGTGCTGGCTGTGTTCCGGCAGCCGGATGAGGAGACGGATATTTCCGTCATCAGTCACTCCCTCTGTCTGGCTTTGGATGATGTGCAAGACCCCGGTAACCTGGGAACGATTGTCCGCCTTGCTGATTGGTTCGGGATAGAGCATATTTTCTGTTCGCCCAACACGGTGGATATCTATAATCCCAAAACTGTGCAGGCCACGATGGGAGGTATCGCACGCGTCAGACTGCATTATACTCCCCTACCCGAGTTCATCCGCTCACTGAAGGATATTCCCGTTTACGGCACTTTCCTGGACGGAGAGAATATGTACGGACAACCGCTTTCGAAAAATGGGCTGATTGTGATGGGTAATGAAGGAAATGGCATCGGAAAAGAAGTGGAGGCACTCATCAACCGCAAACTATACATACCGAATTATCCCGCCAGCCGTGAGACCTCGGAGTCATTGAACGTGGCTATTGCCACAGCAGTAGTTTGCGCTGAGTTCCGGCGCCAGGCTGCATTGTAGTAAAATCAAAAGGAAAAAACAACCAGGGAATCAAATAAGGCAATTCTTCCTCGATAACCGGAGGGATTGCCGTCAGTATATTGCAGCACGTATCAAAATGAGGATAGTCTGTTTCCACCTCCGTAAGCAAAGCTATGACTCCCGGTAGCCATTCCGTATTCTCCACCTCTTCTGTCAATGGGAAGATACGTGATACACATTGTCCTTCACCTATCTCCACCACATATTGTTTCAGATAGCCATGCCCGGGAAGAAACAGAAAATGGGAAGCGTAGCGTTTCATGCTTTCGGACGGGGACGTATGGTTCTGGGAGTCGTGGTATTTTCCTGCTCCTGAATTTCCAGAGGTTTCAATTTCTCAGGTTTTCCGATACTGTCTTTGCGAAGGGAGTCTGTCGCCTGCTGAAGGCTGTCCTTTGGGGCAATGACCAAGCTGTCCGTGGCGTGATAGCGCATCAGTGAGATACGGTCTGCCAGCAAAGGCTGTGGAGTCTCCTGTTGCGGATAATAGATGAACCCGCGTATTTCCTTGATTTCTCCTAAAGTATCGGCAAACAAGGTGAGCGTTTCCACACCTGTGTCTTGTACTTTCCGAATGGCACTGATGACACTGTCATTCTTTTCGTAAAGAATCTGCATCGCCATCAACGGAGCATGTATGCTGTCCGGTGCACCGTTGTGGAAACGGAAGCGCACGCTCCAGCGCAGCGTGTCACGGTCGTGGAAATTGGTGTCTGATGGCAACGTAAACGTTATCTTGTTGTCCAGGGGCATACCCGTCAACTGATAGATATGCTGCCATATCCACACGTCGATACTGTCTCCGGGAAGTGATTCTTTCGGCTTGTTGTCACGCAGGGCAATCAAGTGGTTGATACCGTCTCTCTCGGCTTTCAACCGTACATTCACTTTCTCGTAGATTTTGGTAAGTACTTCCGGGTTACGGGCAAACCAGACCATAGAAGAGTCAAAATCGGCCTGAGTAATGCCATATTTCTTGAAAACCGATTCAATGTATAGCACCCGCTTATAACTTTCGTTATACGGCACTTCTTCACCCATAGCTTTGGCTATGTGATAATCATAAAGCACGTTTTCCATCTTGGCATCCGGAAGGACGGTCTCAGGTCTTTTCACCTTACAAGCCGTCAGACTGAACACCAGAAGGACTACGCTACACCATTGAATTCGATTTATTCCTTTCATGATTTCTTTATGGCAGCATGATAGGCATCATTGAAGTCCTTGCCGTAGAACAACAGCAAAGCCATGATACCGCAACTGATTGTTGCATCCGCAAAATTGAATATCGGGCTGAAGAAAATGAAATGTTCTCCACCGACAAACGGCATCCATGCGGGCCAGTTTGTATCAATGATGGGGAAATAGAACATATCCACCACCTTGCCATGGAACCACGGGGCATATCCCCCTCCTTCAGGCATGAAGGAGGCTATCTGCGAATGGGTGCTTTCGTTGAACAGCACGCCATAGAACACACTGTCGACAATGTTTCCCAAGGCTCCCGTCAAGACCAAAGACACACAGACGATAAATCCGGTCTTCATGCCTTGCTTCCCGAACTTGTACAGAAACCAGCCAATGACCGTGACTGCAGCAATGCGGAACAAGGTCAGGAACAGTTTGGCGAATATTTCCATACCGAAAGCCATACCACTATTCTCGGTAAAGTATATATAGAACCAATCCGTAATCCGGATACTCTCATGCCAGTACATGTGGGTCTTTATCCAAATCTTGATAATCTGGTCTATAACCAATACCGAAAATATAATAAGGCAGGCTATCCGGCCCTTCGTAAAGAATTTACCCATTTTTATTTCTTGCCGTTGTTTTTAGCTTCGATGCTCAAAGTGGCATGGGGCACTGCACGAAGGCGCTCTGCCGGTATCAGTTTGCCGGTTTCGCGGCAAATGCCATATGTTTTGTTCTCAATGCGCACCAAAGCAGCCTGCAATCCTTGGATGAACTTCAACTGGCGTTGGGCCAGACGTGTGGTTTCTTCCTTGGATAAGGTGTTGGCACCTTCTTCCAGTACTTTGTACGTAGGAGATGTATCGTCGGTGTCATTACCGTCTGCACCCGTCAGGCTGGCCTTTAACAGTTCATAGTCACGTTGTGCCAACTCTAACTTCTCCATAATGATAGCGCGGAATTCTTCCAATTCAGCATCTGAGTATCTTGTCTTTTCTGCCATAACTTTTACGTGTTAATCAGGGTTAGTATTTAATTATTCTTTCACTACGCTCACGTACAGCGAGAAATCGTCGAAGTTCAGTTCTGTACCATTTTCTACGTTGTCTGCCAGCGTCAGTGAAGTTCCTAAAACTTGGTTGCGAATATAGTCATTATATTCATTTACCGCATCATCTGTTTGCGGATTTTTTGATAATGTAATCTTTATTTTATCTGTTATCTCAAAACCGCTCGACTTGCGGATATTCTGAATGCGGTTTACCAGCTCGCGTGCAATACCCTCACGGCGCAGCTCTTCGGTAACGGTAACTTCCAGAGCCACGGTCAGTTTGCCCTCGTTGGCAACCAGCCATCCCGGAATATCCTCACTGAAGATTTCCACATCTGCCGTTTCAATCACGGCTTCTGCACCGTCCAGATTGAACGTATAAGAGCCTTTCTTCTCCAGCTCGGCAATGGCTTCCTGGGACATTTCCGCCACAGCAGCAGCCACGGCTTTCATCTGCTTACCGAATTTCGGTCCCAGCTTCTTGAAGTCGCATTTCACTTTCTTTACCAGTACACCGGCAGCACCGTCCACAAACTGGATTTCTTTTACATTCACCTCGTTCATGATAAGTGCTTTCACAGCCTCGATGTGTGCACGCTGTTCTTCATCCACTACCGGTATCATGATGCACTGAAGCGGTTGGCGGACTTTGATGTTCACCTTGCGGCGCAATGCCAATACCATGGAAGTGACGTCTTGTGCCATCTGCATGCGGACTTCCAATTCCTTGTCTATCATTTCCTCCTTATATTCGGGGAACTTGGCAAGGTGTACGGAAACCACATTGTCGCGTCCCGTAGCTGCAATCAGGTCGGAATAGAGCATATCAGCATAGAACGGAGCGATGGGTGCCATCAGCTTAGCCACGGTTTCGAGGCATGTATAGAGTGTCTGGAATGCAGAGAGCTTGTCCTGCGTCATACCACCGCCCCAGAAACGTTTGCGGTTCAGGCGGACATACCAGTTGGAGAGGTTGTCGTTCACGAATTCGGAAATGAGACGTCCTGCTTTCGTGGGCTCGTATTCATTGTAGCAGGTATCCACGTTCTTCACCAACGTATTCAGTACAGAGAGAATCCAACGGTCTATCTCAGGGCGTTCTGCCATGGGCACATCGGCTTCTTTGTAGTCAAATTCGTCTACATTGGCATAGAGGGCGAAGAATGAATAGGTGTTATAGAGTGTTCCGAAGAACTTGCGGCGCACCTCTTCCACTCCATCCACGTCGAACTTAAGATTGTCCCACGGAGAAGAGTTGGTGATCATGTACCAGCGCAACGGGTCGGACCCGTATTTCTCGATGGTCGAGAAGGGGTCTACGGCATTGCCCAGACGCTTGGACATCTTGTTACCATTTTTGTCGAGCACCAAGCCGTTGGAAATGACAGCCTTATAAGAAATACTGTCGAACACCATTGTAGCGATGGCGTGCAACGTGAAGAACCAACCGCGTGTCTGGTCCACCCCTTCGGCGATGAAATCGGCAGGATATACCTGGTGGCTATCCAGCAGTTCCTTATTCTCGAACGGATAGTGTATCTGTGCATAAGGCATGGCACCGGAATCGAACCAAACGTCAATCAAGTCCGTTTCGCGTTTCATCGGCTTGCCGTCTTTAGAAACAAGGATGACATCGTCCACGTAAGGACGGTGCAAGTCTATCTTGTCGTAATTCTCTTTGGTATATACACCCGGCTGGAAGCCCTTCTCCTTGTAAGGGTTGGACTGCATCAGGCCGGCAGCCACGGATTTCTCTATTTCGTTGTAGAGCTCTTCTACAGACTCGATACATTTTTCCTCGCTATTGTCCTCCGTGCGCCAGATGGGCAGCGGAGTACCCCAATAGCGCGAACGGCTGAGGTTCCAGTCATTCAGGTTTTCCAGCCACTTGCCGAAACGTCCCGTACCGGTGCTTTCCGGCTTCCAGTTGATGGTCTTGTTCAACTCTATCATACGTTCCTTGCAAGCGGTGCTGCGGATGAACCAGCTATCCAGCGGATAGTACAATACGGGTTTGTCCGTACGCCAGCAGTGCGGATAGTTGTGTACATGCTTTTCTATCTTGAATGCCTGGCGGGCGGCTTTCATCATCATGCAGATTTCAATATCCAGCGATTCGGCAGCTTGTGCGACTTGTTCGTCGTACTTGCCGTCTACAGTGAATTGGGGGTCGTAGGCATTCTTCACCCACTTGCCCTGATAGTCCTTATAGAGGTCTACGTTGACACATGCCTTTACGAAATCCTCGTCCAGTTCGTCAATCAAGAAGAACTTACCGGTGAGGTCTACCATCGGGCGGGTCTCACCCTTCTTGTTTATCATGAACAAGGACGGTATACCTGCAGCGCGTGCCACAAAAGCATCGTCCGCACCAAAGGTCGGGGCAATGTGTACGATACCCGTACCGTCTTCAGTCGTCACATAGTCACCAGAAATTACACGGAAACCTTTGTCGCTGGGAGTCCAGCTACCGTCTTCGGCAACGTCTATCGGTTTCACCCAAGGGATGAGCTGTTCGTACTCCATACCTACCAAATCGGGGCCTTTGTACTCACCTACTATCTTGAAAGGTATCAGCTTATCACCCGGCTTATAATCCTCTAATGCAATGCCTTCCGCTTTTTTGTTGAAGTGAGTGTAGAGCAGTGCTTTTGCCAAGACAACAGTCATCTTCTCACCGCTATATCCGTTGTAAGTCTGTACGGCCACGTAGTCTATCTTGGGACCGACGCAGAGCGCAGTGTTGCTGGGCAACGTCCACGGAGTAGTGGTCCATGCCAGGAAGTAAGGAGTTCCCCACTCTGCCATTTCCGGTTTCGGATGCTTCATCTTGAACTGTGCCACCATGGTCGTGTCTTTTACGTCACGGTAACATCCGGGCTGGTTCAACTCGTGCGAGCTGAGTCCGGTTCCGGCAGCAGGAGAATAAGGTTGTATGGTATACCCTTTATAAAGGAGTCCTTTCTTATAGAGCTGTTTCAGCAGCCACCACAAGGTTTCGATGTAGCGGTTGTCGTAGGTGATATACGGGTCCGTCATGTCCACCCAGTAGCCCATCTTGTGCGTCAGGTCTTCCCATTCCTTGGTGAACTTCATGACGTCCTTGCGGCAGGCAGCATTGTATTCTGCTACGGAAATAGTCTTGCCAATATCCTCTTTCGTAATGCCGAGTGCTTTTTCCACACCCAGTTCCACGGGCAGTCCATGAGTATCCCATCCGGCCTTACGCTTTACTTGGAACCCCTTCATCGTTTTGTAACGGCAGAAAATGTCCTTAATGGAGCGAGCCATTACGTGGTGAATGCCCGGCATACCATTGGCCGAGGGAGGTCCTTCGAAAAATACGAAAGAAGGACAACCTTCACGTTCTGTCATACTCTTGGCGAAAACCTGGTTTTCGTCCCATTTCTTCAACACTTCCTTATTTATTTCCGAAAGGTCAAACTTTGAATATTCGGCAAACTTCTTACCCATCTTGATATTTACGATTTGACTATTTACGATTTACTACTCTTAGAGATAGCCCGAGGAGTCTTTTCAGCGCATCTGGAACTATCCTCTTTGTTTTAAGGGTGCAAATTTACAAAAAAGTTAGAGAAAAGAGATTTTTGAGTAGATAATTTTAAAATATGCCATTTATAAACTTTCGTTTTAATCGTAGGTTATTTCATTATTATTCCTATCTTTGGAAAATATAGAGCGATACGTTATAGATTTAAGCAATGTTCTCATAGAAAAAATCTGTTGTTGTGTCGGCATGCTGTCACTATCTTTGCAATATACAAGGTCCCTATTATTAACTCTAAAATGGTATTTATGGAAAAAAAGAAGCTCACAGCAGCCAACGGTCGTCCGATAGCAGACAACCAAAACAGCCAGACAGCAGGTCAGCGAGGTCCTATGGTGTTACAGGATCCCTGGTTTCTGGAGAAGTTAGCCCACTTTGATCGTGAGGTGATTCCCGAAAGACGCATGCATGCCAAAGGCTCCGGTGCTTATGGAACATTTACTGTAACGCATGACATTACAAAGTATACTCGCGCGGCAATCTTCAGCGAAGTAGGAAAGAAAACGGAATGTTTCGTCCGTTTCTCAACAGTGGCCGGCGAAAGAGGTGCAGCTGATGCCGAACGCGATATTCGCGGATTTGCTATGAAATTTTATACGGAAGAAGGTAATTGGGATTTGGTAGGAAACAATACTCCGGTATTCTTTTTACGTGATCCTTTGAAGTTCCCAGATTTAAATCATGCGGTGAAACGCGATCCGCGTACTAACATGCGCAGCGCCAGTAATAATTGGGACTTTTGGACATTATTGCCCGAAGCATTGCATCAGGTAACCATTACCATGAGCACCAGAGGTATTCCCTACTCTTATCGACACATGAACGGCTACGGCAGCCATACATACAGCTTTATCAATGCAAACAACGAACGTATCTGGGTGAAATTCCATTTCAAGACCATGCAAGGCATTAAATGCCTGACTGATCAGGAAGCAGAAGCAATCATCGCCAAAGATCGTGAGTCGCATCAGAGAGACTTATATGAGAGCATTGAAAAAGGAGATTTCCCGAAGTGGAAACTTCAGATTCAACTGATGACTGAAGAGGAAGCGGACAATTATCGCATCAACCCTTTTGACCTAACGAAAGTGTGGTCGCACAAAGACTTCCCGTTGCAAGACGTAGGTATTCTGGAGCTGAACCGTAATCCGGAAAACTATTTTGCCGAAGTGGAACAGGCTGCTTTCAATCCTCAGAATATCGTAGAAGGAATCGGTTTTTCGCCTGATAAGATGTTACAGGGCAGACTGTTCTCTTATGGGGATGCACAGCGTTATCGTTTGGGGGTGAACGCGGAACAGATTCCGGTAAACAAGCCTCGCTGTCCGTTCCATGCGTTTCATCGCGACGGCGCTATGCGCGTAGATGGCAACTATGGTTCCGCCAAGGGGTATGAGCCTAACAGTTATGGAGAATGGCAGGATTCACCGGAGAAGAAAGAGCCGCCTTTGAAAATACATGGCGACGTTTATAATTATAATGAACGTGAATACGATGATGACTATTACAGCCAACCGGGTGATTTGTTCCGACTGATGCCGGCAGAAGAACAACTGCTTCTATTTGAAAATACGGCTCGTGCTATGGGAGATGCCGAATTGTTCATCAAGCAACGCCACATACGCAATTGTTACAAGGCAGATCCGGCATATGGTACGGGAGTAGCAGCTGCTTTGGGTATTGACTTGCAAGAGGCTTTGGCGAGTACCAAATAAAAAAAACGCCACCGATTACGCAATTTGCACAAGCGGATAATTGATAGAATCCGTATCAATAATTTGCATAATCGGTGGCAAATTATTTCTTATTTCTTCATTTTCACTTCATACAAGTCGTTTCTGCGATCTTTCAGGTTGCGGACGCTGCCATAGGTATGCAGTTCGTTGAGCAAGTCCAGATCCACATCGGACACCAGAATCATTTCGGTGTTCGGAGTTGCCTCGGCACGCTTTCCGTCGGTAGGGAAAGCGAAGTCGCAGGGGGTGAACACACCCGACTGGGAATACTGTATGTCCATGTTATGTACACGGGGAAGGTT
>ENA-UESD01002814-UESD01002814.1-human-gut-metagenome-genome-assembly--contig:-NODE-2814-length-11862-cov-52.399151_pt1 | contig 11862 bp, 13 predicted proteins | sample MGYA00242985_ERZ507986 | MGnify/ENA primary metagenome ERZ507986 (study PRJEB26167, sample SAMN06115408) | human gut metagenome | host: Homo sapiens | place: China:Guangxi | collected 2016-04-06... | reverse complement strand
TGAGGATATTAAAACCTTAACTCCGGGACAAATTGATTCTTTAAACAAAACCATCAGTGAATTTAAAATTGCTAATAAATTTAAAAAGCCGTAATAAATATTATAAAACTCAATCGTGAGATAAAACCAGCCCTCAATCCAATAGGATAGGGGCTGGTTTCTCTTTTGTGTCTTTATCTTCCTCCTTAACGAAGGAAAAATGATATTAGCGGATTGAATTAATGAAAAACCTCAAGTTTTTCCTGTATTTTTTGCTTAATATGACTTATGACTTCTTCTCTTTGTTGCTTCATTAAATGATTTAAGATTTCTTTTTTATGGTTTGGAATATCATCAATAATATTTAGCACAAAAATTCTATTACGATAATCTGAACTGTGAAGCATATTTAAGAATGGTATAAAGTACTCATTTTCTCCTAGCATCACTAAAGAACGATATATAGCAATTTTTACCCAGTCTGATTGTTCTGTAGCCTCGTTATTTTTAAATAATTGAACCACTTCCCCACTAAACTGTCCTTCAGATATATTGGCTAAGATATCCGCTATAGTTAAGGTAGCATAACCTCTAACTAAATAGCTAGTATCTGAAAGCATAAATATTAATTTTTTTACAATTAGTTTCGAATGACTAAATTTCAATGAGTCGCAAGCGTTTGCTCTAACCAGATTATCTGCATCATCTAATAAAGATACCAATATACTTTCAGATTCTTCACATGGGATTAAAGCTAAGGTTTCAGCACATTGTGACCGAACTTCTGCATCAGTATCATTAGATAATTGTCGAACGATATGAAAATCAATTTCTTGTTTTTCAGTATCTAAATTTAATAAATAATCTAGTTTTTCTAGCGTTGATTTAAACATATAATCCCTCCTATAGAATCATGGGAAAACGGGAACAAATGGAAATACCGGAACACCCGGAATGCCAGGAACTATAAAAGAGGAATTTGTTTCATGATCATCATAATATCCGGGATAGGGCTCTAAATCAAAATAATGTGGATCCGTTATATCCTTATCAATACGTTTATAGTTTTTCCGCTTTTGCTTATTGCGCAATCCTCGTACCTTTTCCTCCTCACGATATTTATTTCTTTCTGGACCAGATAATGAGCGATCTCTAGCTCTTCTCGATATCTCCTCATCTGGGAGATCAGCAAGACCTGAATCTGGTCGATTTGTTCTTTTTGGGGACATAAATCTATAAGAACTATAAGGTATATGAAACTTACCTTGAGCATCATACCATGCTTTGCCAGAAGCAAGCAAAACACGTAGCCGCTCATAAGGAGTAAGATAACAACCTGTAGGATCACAGAAATTAACAGGATCATTTCATTATAATGAAAGTGGACTTCCTATCCGATCACATATTTATTAGTGCAATGCTTCCCAGTGATTTCTTTCTTTAAATATATGAAGAGTTTCTTGACAATTAAATATGTCATTTATTTCTTGAATACCTTTAGGAGATTCTATCTCAAAATTGGAATTGCATATTACAAAATACGAGTTTTTATATCCATCATCTCCTAATTCACGAATTGCAAACAGATACCTATCTTTTGCATCTTTAGATACCAGATCAATGCGATAACTTAAATTTACATCATTAAAATATGGTTCCCATGCTTTTAAAATATCGTCCTCATTATAATTTAAAAAATCTGTTTCACTGTAGGAATAACTAGTTTTATGGGGGTGATAGTTATTTTGTACTTTTGCCATTTTTGAATAATCCAAGTTTTGGCTCCAGTCATTCCAGTTTTTCAATTTAGTAATTTCTTCTTCACCAAATTCACCATCCTCAGATAGAATAAAATTAAAATCGTCATAATAGTAAGCAAAATTTTCGTCTGATTTTTGACAAATAACCATGGCATAAACAAAATCGTCAGAATAGTCGCTTAAAAATTTGGTGTTGGCAATATATTTATATAAAGTGCGTCCTTGGGAGTCTTGTTCCATAATAAATACTTTATCCCATTCCGGGTTTCCTGCAATATATGGAACGGAAAAACAGGTAACGGCATAAAGATCACTTCTTTCCGTTCGAAATATAGTATTAGGGCGATAGCAAGAAGTTAAATTAAACAGAATTAGCAAAGCAAGTGTAACCGACAAAAATTTTTTCATACATATCACCTCTTTAAAATTGATGCTAAAAAGCTATTAAGGCCATTTGCGAATCGGTGCTTTAAAGGAGATTTTCTTCACCATATCCCAATACATAAGATGATTAACAAGAGTAGAATCTTCATAATACCCATCACCTCTGTCAACCCCGCCATACATATCTGCTCCGTATTCCCAAGGCTGGGAATAATAAGCGGAGTCAGACAAACCAGACCAGTACCCTTTCACAGATGGCCCCGCCACAAAAACAAGATATTTTAACATCCCCACTTCATCTAATTGGACGCAGTGGCCGTATTCATGCCTAACTGTATTGTATTCAGTCTCATTTTTATTTAAAAAGATTACACCTAAAGACATAGAAGATAATCCTTTAATGGGATGGCGTATAACCACTTTACCTTTATATGCAGAAACCCAGTTGGATTCGATAACTTTTTCTTCACTGGTGTTATTAATATTGAAATTAACGACATCTTGGTAAAGTTCAGCACCGAACTGTTGAAGAGGTGGTAACTGCGGGCTCGTTTGGAGAGGAATCGCTGATTCTGCACTTTTTCTAATCTTGCTTTTGTTGAAAAGCGCCATATTAACACGATTACCACTCTCATCTGTGAGCATAATCGGATTATTACTACAATACGCAAATAGATTATAACATATGGCGTCTTGATTAGCCCCAACAATACCATCCGCGTTCAAGAACCTTCTAGTAATCGGATCATAGTATCTTGACTGTAGATAATAGAACCCGGTTTCAGTATCGTAATAATAGCCGCGATAGCGGATAGGATTGAACTGGCCGATGGTGGAAGCTTCACTGCCAGATACAGATAAAACCTTACCCCAAGGATCGTATTGGTAAGAAACAATTTGGGTGCCGGACTGATTCAGGATACCAATGACATCGCCCTGTATGTTAAAGATATAGTAATACTTTGTGCCGTTATAGTCAAACCCATATTTGTTCGCTTTTTCATCGTACAGGAAAACGATGGTGTCGGAACCCCTGGTCTGTCCTAAGAGTGCCCCATTCATAATGTGAAAATTTGTCACACTGTTGTTTACTGCCTTACTCGTTCTGATTCCGTCCGGATCATAGGTATACGATATGGAATCGTCGCCGTGGGAGATAGAGGCCAGCCGCCTGCCGTTCTGCCAGGTAAAGATAAAATCATTCTACTAGGAAGATATTCCTCATCGCAGTATAATTCTCGACTGTTAAAACTTCAAGTCATAACCGCCGGCACATCCGGTAGTTTCCGCAATCAATAATAAGCAATCCCAAAGTTAATTTAATACCTTTGGGATTGCTATATGTACGTTCACAGAGATACAACTCTCTTAAATTAGGATGCGAGTCGTTGATTTGTTATTTAAAACGAAAAATCCAAAATCCTTTAAGGCACAGCATACAATAAATAAAAATTAATAAAAATAATATTGCAGTAACTATACTGATTACTATAGCGTTCCGCTGTTGTTTATCCATAAATTTAATATAATTATTAAGCGAAATTAAGTCTTTTTCATTTGTTCGTAAGGACACAATATTAACAAAATTTATTTCATCAAATGTATCTAGCCAAGCGTTTTCAATCCGGAAGTATATCAATTGTCCCGGTTGTAAATTTATAAATTCACTTGTATCAATAAAATCGTTGATATGATAAATATATAGTTTCGCTTCATACTCCATTGTGCATAAAACGCCATATTCATCACCTCCTGTTCCTGTAGTTGCAACATTTTTCACAGTACCTAAAAACTCAGTTGTATTAGTTTCGGAAAGATTTTGTTTTGTATTCATAATAAATATATTGGCAATTATTCCTCCAAAAATCAACAAAGATATAATGCCAATAACTGTGATTATTTTTTTTTGTTTCATGTTATCACCATTTTCACCCTTGATAAGAATACTGAGAAGATTGCACCGGTACTCCTGCGAAAATTAAAATGAGTCCTAAACCGCCTTTAATTTCAAGATCATATGAGGTATTTTCAATATCCAATCCAACTTTTACCCCAATTCCATCAAACCCAACTGAGGCCTCTGCATGAACCCACGGTGTTACTTGAGCAGTAACATAAACATTAGCCGCACTACTTGCACCAACACCAACTCCTAGCCACTCCTTTATATCTATTCCTACTCCATATTTGCTTTCGTCATTTCCAATATCGACATAACTATGGAACAACCCGGGATCTTCACTTTCAACCGTGGCTGTCATAGAGAGTCCAACTTTACCAATCGCTGGGCCCGCATCCAACATCAGTGTAGGGGTGGTGAGATGAGTTTTACTTACATGGTTTGCAAAAACAAATGACGAAGTTGATTCGGTTGAAGTTTTTCTAATGGGGTTTGAAGCTGCTACTTTCGCTACTGCTTTAACAACAGTTTTTGCAATATAGGTAACTGTATTTACCACGTTCTTTATCCATTGAGGCCAATTTCCGATATTATCGCTTAAGTTTACAGGATTATTCATGCAATAGGAAAACATATTATAGCCTCTAATATCTCTGCCTACCCCAGAGATTACAGCATCCGCATTCAAAAACCTTCTGACCGTCGGGTCGTAATACCTTGACTGTAGATAATAGAACCCGGTTTCGGTATCATAATAGTAGCCGCGGTAGCGGATAGGATTGATCTGGCCGATGGCGGAAGCTTCGGAACCATCGACTGACAGCACCTTACCCCAAGGATCGTAAGTATAGGAAACTATCTTCTGTCCCGCCTGGTTTAAAATACCAATGACATCGCCCTGTACATTAAAGATATAGTAATACTTTGTCCCGTTATAGTCAAACCCGTACTTATTACCCTTTTCATCGTACAGGAAAACGATAGCGTCGCTTCCCTTGGTTTGCCCTAAGAGAGTTCCGTTCATTACATGATACTTGGTTGTCGTACCATTCACGGTTTTACCGGTTCTGATTCCATCCGGGTCATAGGTATAGGATATCTAATTTATATTTTCTCCCCAATACCATCTTTAAAAAGCCAAATGATTCCTAAAATTAATGATATAATAGATATAATCCTAACAAAATGATATTGTAATTTTAATATATAATAACCGGAAATACTTTTTTCTTTATATTCTTCAGTAAATAATTTGTATTTTTTAATACAATGTCTAAATATCACAAAATCTGTTCCGAATATCAAAAATAACATAACAAACATATATGTATCTTCTAAATAGTCATAAAAATTAGATAGCAGTATTTGACCTATTAGTCCAATACTGGTTGAAACAATTACCCCAACAAATTCCAAGAGTCTAGTTTTTATTATAATTTTTATCTCAGTCCAACGTTCTTTTGATATCATAGCTTTACCACCTTCTGTATGTGCAATATTTATTTTTAAGAATTATTCATAGTAGAAGGAACTTCATGGGCTGTATTATTAAATATGGCCCATGAAGTTCCCGTTTTACATATTTTCACCACCCATAATGTTCTTTATAATATAGTGAATCATACATCTTATACATCGCATAGTCTCTATTCATAGATGGATTATGAGGAGGTCTTACTGGTGATATGGGAACCGCTGGTTTTACCGCTGTGACAACCGCGGAAGCAACTGATTTAGTATTTGGAGCAGATGCCCATATTGTATGAGTTTGATTTTGTGTACTATGAATATCTACTCCCGCGCCACCACCAGCAGTAATTTGTATACCGTCAAATATATTCTCAGAGTCAGGAAGCCAAATAGCGTCTGCACCCACATACCATCCCGGTCCTCCGGAGGCTCCGAAGCTTGTCGCATATCCCTCCATATCATAGATGGTATCCGCTCCCCAGTAAATTCCCAAAGCCGCTCCCACGCCGACGTCTAAAATACCGCCGTAAGGGGTTTCTGTAATGTTATCACCACTATGTGACCACTGAATCCCCCAAGTATTAAAGTCTGTAACAATTTGAATAGATACACCAATTCCCCAAATAGCTGTAGCATTTCCACTCAAGCCTATTGATAGAACTGTTTGGCCTGTTGGGTCTATAGAGTTAACTGGGCTATTTTTACAATAAGAAAACAGGTCAGCTTTTTTATCAAAAAGAATAAGAGTATCCGCGTTCAAAAACCTTCTAACTGTCGGATCGTAATAGCGGGACTGTAGATAATAGAACCCGGTTTCGGTATCGTAGTAGTAGCCGCGGTAGCGGATGGGATTGAACTGGCCGATGGTGGAAGCTTCGGAGCCATCGACTGACAGCACCTTACCCCACGGATCGTAAGTATAGGAAACTATCTTCTGTCCCGCCTGATTTAAAATGCCGATTACATCGCCCTGTACATTAAAGATATAGTAATACTTTGTCCCGTTATAGTCAAACCCGTATTTGTTACCCTTTTCATCGTATAGGAAAACGATGGTATCGCTGCCCTTGGTTTGGCCCAGCAGGGTGCCGTTCATCACATGATACTTGGTTGTCGTACCATTTACCGTTTTGCTTGTGCGGATTCCATCCGGATCGTAGGTATACGAAATAGAATCACCATTATAAGATATCGAAGACAATCTTCTCCCATACTGCCAGGTAAACTGGTAGCCGTCACGGTAGGTGAGAACCCTAAACCAAACAAAGATGTGAAGATCAGTTCAAATAGCACCAAAGCCGCAGGTTGTATGTTAAGCAGGCCCAGGCGGGGTTATTTCCGCCTGGGCCTGCTCTTTACGGCTTATGCCCCAGCCTGGCTAAAGCCAGCGATAGAGTGATATCCAGTGTGTGGAAATGCACCCAAAAATATTTATTGAACCTCGTGTCAAAAAAATCCGGCAAAGAGGTTTCATAGCTGGGATCGTGATCAATCACATAAATTTCTCTGGCCTTCAGTTCTTTTTTTGTCATCGATCCTAAGCTGATGCAGGTATGGGATGACTTTCCAAATATAGGATCATTGTCTTCACTGATGATTTCATAGGACAAATGGTTAACAATTTTAGGGTCGGGAACCTCGTCACCGCTCCAGTTATAATATCCCAGCAAGGCATCTTCACTGCAATATTCTTCCCCTAAATATTTCGAGACCGGGTTCCCGATTTTTCGAATCTTCAGCACCCTGAGCAAAACAAATTTTCCCGTGTATTCCGGATAGGGAATATCATGATCCATAATTTTGTACGCCAGAAGATCCCCCGCTTTCCAGGGCACCCGATCCACTGTCGGCTTTCTCACCGGCCTGCGCTCCGGCATCGGAGATTCCAGCCGCGCTTTCAGCTTCTGCAGCTCCTTTTCCCGCTGCCGGCATTCCTTGGGAGCGCTGCTTTCTTTCCAGTGCTGTAAGTCTTCTCCACTGTCTATGATTTCGATTGCGCGCTTCTTCACCCTTTCTGAAAGCCTGCCCTTTTTCCATTCACAGAAAGCCAGCGCCAGCCAGACGACCGGTTCATCCCAGGTGCCGTTCAGCGATTCATAGCCTTTCAGCAAGGCTTCCTCCGCTTCCTCATCGCTGATCCCCGAGATCAAAAGCGCGCTGTATTCATCCCGGATATCACAGGCCGTGTCGTCAGAAAATATCGCCGTTCCCCATACTCCCATTTCCGTCTCCTCCTTATTAAATTCAAGTTTTGAAATCTTATCACCAGTTTCCGGTTAATAGGTTATATACTTCATCCTCATTGAAGCCCTGAAAAATTTCTACCACAGCTCCCATCTCGCTTCGGAATTTCGGAAGGTTGCCTTTGGCGATTTCGTTTCTCGCGTTGTCCAGTTTCTCCAGTGTGAAAGCGGCTATGACTGTCTGCTCCACCGCCCTGGCTTCATATCTGGTTAACCCTGTCGCGATAACATCCATTCGGTAACCCGCTCTTTCCGGATGGTTCGGATTGTTTTTATGTTCCTTTCTTCGTCTTTCTGTATTGTTGGTGATTCCAACATATCTTGTTTGACCCGCCGAATCCACAAGCTTGTAAACACTGTTGTCCTTTTGCTCTACAATATTTTTCGCGTTATTAACAGCATCTTGAATCCCCTGGGCAACCCTATTCACAGTACTTGCCACATACGGATAAGCCACATATACCACAACCGCAACCACGGCCACCATAACAAAAGCTTGTGCCGCAGCCTCTATAGCGCCAAACACCGCTGCGATTGGATTTTTTCCTGTTGAATCCAGGTAGTTTACAGGATTATTATGGCAATACGCAAAAATATTATGTGACTGAAGATCACCGATTTCACATGCAATACTATCCGCGTTCAAAAACCTTCTAGTAGTGGGATCGTAATATCTTGACTGTAGATAATAGAAGCCGGTTTCGGTATCGTAGTAATAGCCGCGGTACCTAATGGGGTTCAACTGGCCGATGGTGGAAGCTTCACTGCCAGATACAGATAAAACCTTACCCCAAGGATCATATTGGTAAGAAACAATTTGACTGCCGGACTGATTCAGGATACCGATGACGTCGCCCTGTACGTTAAAGATATAATAATACTTTGTCCCGTTATAGTCAAACCCGTATTTGTTCGCTTTTTCATCGTACAGGAAAACGATGGTATCGCTGCCCTTGGTTTGACCCAGCAGGGTGCCGTTCATCACATGACACTTGGTTGTCGTCCCATTTTCCGTTTTGCTGGTACGGATTCCATCTGGATTATAGGTATAGGAAATAGAGTCACCATTATGAGATATCGAAGATAATCTTCTTCTGTGCTGTCGGGTGAACTAATAATTGTTTGATCTGAAAAAATTATTTTCTAATAGGCTAAAAAATTAAGGCCGGCTTGTGAGGCTAGCCTTAATATTGATTATTCCAACGGTCGCGGAAATTCGATAATATTGTATTTTTCCAAGCCATTTACTTGATTTGAAACAGGGAGCAGAACAAGTTTACCGTAATCAGATAGAACTCGACAAATTTTTTCGATTTTTACTTTGCAATACGGAAAGTGTTTTTGGCTTAACCACGGGAAGCAGTAAATCATCTTACGGTTTACCAAGTTAATGGCTGCATTACATGAAAATAAATCTATCCCGACTTGATTAAGAGGTCTATCGTATCTTTCTGAAGCAATCAAAAAAAGTTTTCGAATATCTTCAGCAGTACAGTCTAAGCGATTTTTTTTTATGCCCTGTTCTACACGTTTTTTTACACTGCTTTTTAATAATAACTCTTTAATTCTGCCTGTTGAAGCATCATCAAGATTACAGGCATACTTTTGAATTTCTTTAAGAGAAGCTTTCTTTCCCATATAATAAAGCGTTGTCTCATCAGGAAAAATAATTGTATTTTTAGAACTTTGCGGATAAAGTGAAGCGGCAAAAGCCCATCCCCCACTATCAATCTCCCCAGAAAGCACATATACACCTGGCGTAAAATTATAGGTTAGTCTATCACACGTGGAGTGAAAAGACCCCCATAAAGATGTCTGACTAGTAAAATATCCATTAAAATTTTCGACTGATAAAATATTCATTTCTCTTTTCCTTTCTTTTTAACCAACTAATTTAACATTCCAAATTCGGATACGTTTTTGAAAGACTGACCGAACTGGTTTAAAGATTAATACATAACTATTTGTTATTCCAGGGTCGTCCTCAAAAGCAGCATTTGTCTCAAAAGAAATAAGGACCGTACCTCTGGCTCCTGACAGGTGTATTGCTCGTTTTGTAGGTTTTAAACGCCATGCATAAACATATGCACCTTCAGGAGAGTTGTAAATTAATGCTTGTGACGCAATAATGAGAAGTGCATTATCAAAAGTGGTGGCATGATAATATGTAAGACCTTTTGGATTACTCCTATCGTTTGAAGCCGTCTGCTCTTGTTCTGCAGCAATCTCTCCGCCAATGGCGACAGAATCAGCAATACTTTGAGAGTAACCTGAAGCAGGCGGATTATAAACAGGAACTTCAATAGTAGGAAATTCAACCACAGGAAAGGACGGCATTTCGACAGACGGCAAAGCAGTTGACGCGCCTGCGCCTATAACAGCGGGAATGGATGCAACGACCGCAACGAAAAGAAGACATACGGCTATTTCTCCAACCAAATATCCTGTGGGATCAGCTAAATTGACCGGGTTATTAGAACAATATTGAAATAGGTTATTTTGTCCCACACTGCCTACATTTCCCACGAGGATATCAGAGTTTAAGAACCTTCTAGTAGTCGGATCGTAATAGCGGGACTGTAGATAATAGAAGCCGGTTTCGGTATCGTAGTAGTAGCCGCGGTAGCGGATAGGATTGATCTGGCCGATGGTGCCGGCCTGAGGGCCTCCGATGGACAATAGCCTGCCCCATGGATCATAGGTATAGGAAACTATCTTCTGTCCCGCTTGGTTTAAAATACCTATGACATCGCTCTGTACATTAAAGATATAGTAATACTTTGTCCCGTTGTAGTCAAACCCAAATTTGTTCGCTTTTTCATCGTACAGGAAAACGATGGTATCGCTGCCCTTGGTTTGGCCCAGCAGGGTGCCGTTCATCACATGATACTTGGTTGTCATCCCATTTACCGTTTTGCTGGTACGGAGTCCATCGGGGGGGTAAGTATAAGAAATACGTGCCTTTACACATCCCAAAACGTAAATACATTTTGGAATGTGTTAGACGATCAACTACATATGATTTTTAACTTTCCATTGAAACATTTCTTTAAAATCATGAAAGCAATCTTTGCAAATCCAGTATTTTAAATCAGTGGTACAATATCCAAAGTGAAGATCATTTTGGCCAAGCCCAAATTTTTTCCAACAAAATTCGCAGTGCTCATGATCCCAATTTAAGCTGAATGGCTTAAAATCAACTTTTATTAAAGTTTTACCAAACAAGTATTCTTCTTGCCACCTTGACAACCTCCAGTCGTTTTTATTCACCATAAACTATTCCTCCTCACTTTTTAGACACAATGGTGTCATCTGGAAAAATTCTGAATCCGCTAACCCCACTGCCACGATAATTATAATCCCAGTGTGGGCCAATAGGTGGACCATGATTTAAATCCGGATGTAGCCACTCGCCGGTTTGAACATTTACATAATTACCTTTTCCGGTAATAGGGGCATCTGATCCTCGCCATTCAAAACCTTTTGGTGCTTTAGTAGGATCATAGCCCGGGAATTTTGGAGGAGCAACAAATGTTGGCTTTCCTTGAACAGACGAATTTGGAGAAGCGGAACTCACAAATCCCGCCTTAGGAGCGGAAGAAGAACTATTCCCAAGATAAGGGCTGGAAGCAATCCAAGAGGCACCGCCAGCAGAAATCAGTGTAGAAGCCGTCTTTGCAGTATCATAGGCCGAAGACCCTATGGCGTTTCTAATAGGATTTTGTCCAGTGAAAGATTCCACAATCTCAGAACAGCCGAATCCAATCGTGCCAAGGCCAGCTGCGCCAATACTAGCTAACCCTAAAGCAACCAAAGGTGTGGCGGCTCCTCCGGTACCAACGACAGCGGCCACAGCAGCTACGCCCACCAGAACAGTCACCACTCCGCCTAGTAAAGTTCCCCAATCAGGCCAATGACCGGTGGGGTCTGAAAAATTCACCGGGTTATTCAAGCAATAGGCAAACAGGTTATAGCCCTGCACCTGGGCAGTTCCCGCCAACTGGCTGTCTACATTGAGGAACCTTTTAGTAGTCGGATCGTAATATCTTGACTGTAGATAATAGAAGCCGGTTTCGGTATCGTAGTAGTAGCCGCGGTAGCGGATAGGATTGATCTGGCCGATGGT
>ENA-UESD01002808-UESD01002808.1-human-gut-metagenome-genome-assembly--contig:-NODE-2808-length-11878-cov-5.664520_pt1 | contig 11878 bp, 19 predicted proteins | sample MGYA00242985_ERZ507986 | MGnify/ENA primary metagenome ERZ507986 (study PRJEB26167, sample SAMN06115408) | human gut metagenome | host: Homo sapiens | place: China:Guangxi | collected 2016-04-06... | reverse complement strand
GTCTGCACGATGCTCCATGTTATGTTCCAACTCAAATGAGATTGGATTAGAGGAAAAAGAAACACCGTCCGGCATAATAAATTGAGGGATTTTCATCTGTGGTGGTGTCTGCATCATAAAAATCATCTCCATATAAAAAGCGGTGCCGCAGAACTTGCGGCACCGCTATACATTATTATATATCATTCAATCTCATCAAGCTCTGCTATCGCATTCTCAATATCTTCAATGGCGGAATCCAAATAGTAAATCGCAGAGTCCAGATGTTCGCTTGCTTCTTCAGAAGCGCAGTATCTGTCTGTCTCCTGTAATGATTCCGGGATATTTTCACGGGCATTATCTTCATCATCCTTGACGGAATCCAGATCGTCCCGGATGGATTCCAAAACGGCTTTCAGATCTTCGACCATACGCAATTGAGATTTCGCATTCATGATCTGTTTTCTTCTCGCTTTGTTCATTGTTGTCCTCCTCAATTAATCGGACCGGTGACGAAATATTTTTCTCGCATCTGATCCACCCATTCGTTTGTCTTTTTATCGCTTGCTAAACGCCGCTCATATTCCTCTTGACGGTATCCATGAAATGCAATCATCCCGGCCTCCATACAAAACGGTTCTTTGAGATTTTGATATTTCGATTTATATTTTGCGGCATATCTGTCTTTGATCTCGCTCATCTTGGACCGAGCTGCCCACTCCATTAAAGTGCTTTTGTAATCAGAATGACTCCCCACATATGTATTCCGCTTCAATGCAGGAAAATGCTCCATTAGCTGATTTCGTTTCTCATAAAAATCAGCGTTACTATCTAATTCATTATAATAATAGTTGCATACCTCATCCATATAATTGCAAATCTCTTTATAGTCCTTCGCCTCGTGTACATAACGCAGCAGCTTTACCTGCTCCCGTTCATCATTCTTATCCTTTGCGCAGCAGCACAAATACACGAACACCCAAAACACCAAGCCCATCAATGTTCCGAATACTGCCATAATTATCACTCCTTTTATTCATTGTGCCATATTTTGTATCAAATTGTCAAGGTTCATATTATGAGTTTTGCTATATTCCGAAATCAAATACGGATTTAATTTTCTGAATATCTTGATCTGAGAATTTCTTTTCATGATTCAAGCATTGCTTAAACCGGATTCGGTCGATCCCGGCTGAATTTGCGAAATCATTCAGATTCATGCCGTGTTCATACATATATTTCTGCAATTCCGGGTAAGATTCCAATACCTTGGAGTAACGGTAATGACCGGGGGTTCGCCCCAGAATTTGTTGAACTCTCTGACGGGAAATTCCGAAATATGCACCAATCTCACGGTAGGACATTCCGGTTTTCCGCATGGAACGCATTTCGGACCATCGTTCAAACGATGCATATGTATTGATTGACTTCCCCTCCCTGTTAATTCTATTATAGATGTTGTAAATTCCGTCTGTGATACAGAACGCAACATAAATGGGTTCGTTTGTATTCACTGCTACAAAATGTATTTGAAATCAATTTTGAAATTCCCGGAGTATGCAATGGAAATTCCAAAAATCAATTTTGCGAATAATTTGAAACGGATTCGCAAAGACAAGGGATACCGCACGGTAAGTTCGCTCGCTAATAAACTTTATGACAATGGGATCTGCTATGCGCAATCCACGATTCGCTCTTGGGAGTCTGGGCAAAGGCAGCCGAGTTTAGATACCTTGGCGGTGCTGTGCGGATTCCTAAATGTAACTGCGGACGAATTGCTGTTTTGATTTTCAATTTTCAATATGTAGACAAAAGCGGCCCCATTTACGGCACTGCTTTCCTGTCTTTAAGGTTAATCGCCACACAAACATGGTGACGAATTGATTCTTGGATTCATATTTTATACCTCCCTGAATTATCATTTTGTTTCTCTCTCGTTCATCAGCCAATAGACACCTTTACTATGGTTTTCATCAAACCAATGCCAGATTTCTTCTCTGTGGGTTCCTTTACTCCAACTGTTCCAATCAACATCGAGGCATTCGTTTTCGTCAATCGGGATATCTTCGAGTTCATCCCAGAGCTTTTCGATTTCTAAATCTGTGAGCTTCATTTTACTTCCACCTCATCAAAGTTTTCGTCGCATTCAGGACACAGGTAATCATACTGTTTCAAATCACTCAGGAGAAGCTGGCCTCCGCATTTCGGGCAGCGCTTTTCTGTTTCCAGTTGGTGAATCAAGTCTCTGACACGGAAGAACGTATAGACATCAACATCAACGCCGAGACTTTTCAATTCTTCCGTGGCGGATTTCCACTTTTTATAATTCTGTGTCCATGTATTCTCGTCCTTATACTGGTTACGTTTTTCTTCCCAGTAAGGGCCAAAGGCAAAAGCAAGATCATACATCAGCCTGCCCGTGATTTGATCCTTGAATTTCGAAACAAACAAATCTTGATTCATATTGTGCTGCTTAAACCAATCGTTTATTACCTGCGTTGTTTCCTTTGTGACAAACACATACAAATCAGACTCATGATGGGAAATATCCTGTGGTGGGTAGCCGGATTTCAAAATGGCTTCCATCAAGGTCATGTTACTGTAATCCATTTTCTGTTTCCCCCTCCATCAGGTTCCCGGTTCCGTCCACCTTGCCAAGGATCATTGCTCTCTCGCAGCGGATTTTGCCATCGGTATTATACGGAACTATCACGCCTGGCAACCACTCCCATTTGATTAAGAGTTTCCAGATTTGTTTGTTGAAATTTTCCTTAACCCAGTCCAATGGAGCGACATTGATACCACAGCCGCAATTGTCTGTACGATTCGGATTTACAGCTTCGGATATGATAGAGCCTGGTTCCAGTTTCCAATTTTCAGGTGCGGTGTACATACCATTAAAGCATTTATACACGATATACCCGTCACTCGTTCTTTCAAAATGGGCTTCCATAAAATTGACGGACGATAATAGCCCATTCGCACCGCTGAGATCCGCATTGCTGAGATCCGCATTGCTGAGATCCGCACCGCTGAGATACGCATCGCTGAGATTCGCACCGATGAGATTCGCACCGCTGAGATCCGCATTGCTGAGATCCGCATGGCTGAGATCCGCATTGCTGAGATTCGCATGGCTGAGATACGCATTGCTGAGATCCGCATGGCTGAGATCCGCATTGCTGAGATCCGCATAGCTGAGATACGCATAGCTGAGATTCGCATTGCTGAGATCCGCATGGCTGAGATCCGCATGGCTTCCGCCTTCACCATTTAGCCACAGCTTATGTGCCTCTAAAATCTCATTCAACTTTTCCTGTGTCACAAAAATACCCCTTTCGTATTTTGATTTCCGGTTTATGTAATTTCAAAATTCAGATTCTAGTTTGAAGTTTTATGCCACTGCAAGCCTCTGGCTTCGTACAGAGGAATCCAGAACACTTCGTAGAAGTCAAATCCTGCGCTGTCAATTCCGAAGAAGTAACCCCATTCCTCATGATAGTAGATTCGGAACCCAAGCTGAGACATTATAAACACGCCGTCCTCATTTTCCATCCAGTGAGTGTCGCACGGATCTGAGAACTGCCACATGGTGCCCCACATAGGGAGGGTGCCATCATACTCCACATCAAATCCATCTTCACAACAGACGATTTCATTTTCGTCATAAAGCCGGATATGATATACATCTTCCTCTTTATCGTAAGATTTAATTTCGTCGCCATGCTCCAGCGAATCAATCTCATCTGGCGTGTCATACACATACACAGAGTCATATTGCGCAGGCCGAGTCACTTCACTTCAGGAATCAATATCATGTTTCATGAGATACGAAATCATATCTGTTGGAAATGCGTTGAACTCTTTTACGAATTCCACAGCAGCTTCCTTGACGGTATCAAATTTCATTTTTGAATTCCTCCTCACACCATATAGAAGTAGCTATGCTGAATCTCTGGGGCATAGCTGTAAGCGCAAACACAATCTGTACCGACGAAATGCTTGCTGTTCAAGTGGCGCATTTCATTTCCGGATAAAAGCCGATCCAGAGTCACCCGAACAGCATCCCGACCATCCTTTAACTTCACGTCCTTGAACTCGATGATATCCCGCTGGACGCTGTTTGGAATCAGATTTAAGGTTTCATAAAAATCCATTGTGCAAGCTCCTTTTCAAAATTTTGCTGGCACAATATCCATTTCAGAGACGAGTGCACGGTAACGTCCACGTTCACTTCCGTCGAACACATCTATGATTTCGTTATAAGTAACGCCGGGGTTGTCGATCATAAATCTACCAATAGCCTCTTCATAAGACCATGCAGCACATTTGTACTCTGATAACTTAGACTTATCATCAAACCAGATAATGTATGTCTCGCCATCATCATAATCATCATAAAAATGATTCTGATACATAGCCGGAACATATGCAAAACAGTCATCCGGAGTTGTTCTGTCCAGAATTCGGATTGCAGATTCCACACTGGAAAGCATCTCTTCCCAAATTACATATTCCGTTTTGGTATGCTGGTTATAATATCCACAGCTGAGATTCACGGCTGCGCATCCAATGTGCGGTGCAATCTCTGAAATATCAGAGCAAGAACCAAATGCCTCTTTGTAGAATCCGTCCTTTTCAATAAAGGAAACGAAATCCGGATTATCGCATTCATAAAACACCGCGTCGTTTCGGTTCGCCCGATCAAACTCCATAATGTACTGATAATTCAGATCCCAACTCAACGGATGCTCTGTAAATTTTCCAGCCCCGACCAAACCGATTTCCTCATCCTCCAGGAACAGCACAGAGCATTTCCGTTTCGCCGCAATTTGCAGCACCATGTAAATCCCGCAACGGTCATCACCGCCAATTCCATCCTCTGCTGAAATTACGGTTTGACTTTTCTTGTTCAGATTCACATGAATTTGATGCGGGGTGCAGGCGTGAACTGTATCCATATGAGCACACAGAAGCACTGGAATTTCTCCCGGAGCAAAAACGAATCCATCTTCTGCAAACACAGTTTCGTATCCAAGCCTTTTCAGCTCAGAGCGGACATATATTTTGACTTCATTCTGCGTCATTTCGCAGATATTAAGAAACAATTTCATAATAAAGCTACCTCCAAACCAAATTACAATGTGATGCGCTTACAATTTTGAGATTCCAATTCGGCAATCTCCTCTAAATGCCTTTCGTTGCAGCTACAGCAGCGGAGCACTCCGTCGGTTTCATCTCTGATAATATCGCAGTCATACGCAAATTCTTCGCAGTCTTCGCATTGCGAATAATAGTCTTCCAGACAATTATTGCAGACATAATAGTCGTTTACAATTGACATACAGTCGACTTCGAACAGCCGATTACAATCTACACATTCTCTGTAATACTGATCCGCACAGTCCTGGCAGACATAAATCGTACCTCCATAGCGATCGACAGCTTCTATTAAATCGCAATTGCGAAAATATTCTTTACAACAATCACAACGATCAGCACAATCACAGCAATATGGATCACCATCAACCCAAATTACTTCATTCTCGTGCAAGACGCATCCGCAATCACTGCAAACATGTCCACCGCAACACGAAATGTTGTCTTCAACATCGTGTTCTTCGCCGCAATAAATGCAAATTGGTTTTTCGCCCACGATGATGTCTGATTCATTATCGGAGTCTCGAACTCTGGATAACGTGCAATCATCATAATGGTTATAATCCGGATAATTCGTCCCATACGACGCAACGTACCTACTTGCCGCAACTGTTCCTTTGGAAACGATCCAGCGGTTTGGGAAATCCCACATTTCAGAAACCAGTTTCTGAACGATCTCTCGATATGGGAGATAGATATCACCATGTCCGTCATTGCTTTGCGGATAAAGCCGACCCTGAATCAGCTTTTCCTCTCCCCAATGGAACATCTGCCGGACGATTTTATCCTGATTCCAAAATTCATTCCCGTTATAATCCGCATCCACTGTGTACAAAACCATGGACGTCTGATCCAGCATATAGGAAATGGTGCCGGATGAGTAGCAGCCTTGGTAATTATTCGCTCCGCCACGGCGGTTTTCTTTGTCAATGGTGTGACAGGATGCCCAAGAGTTGCCGAAAGACATGGTGAGGTAATCCAGCGGATTAATGCTCAGAATCGTATGACGGACAATCAACAATGGAGAATAGGCATCAGACAGTTTTGCAAATTCAAAATTGTATCCGATGTCCTTTGTTCTGCCGGTGACATCATTGGTTACATACTGATGAATTTGATCCCAACCTACGGACATGCATATCTTGTTTACAGCTCTTGTGGTTTTCATGCCGGAATGAATATGAAATGACTCCGGAATTTGCGTGGCAAGTGTGTCCGACACGGTCTTCTCGTGGGCATAAAGCAAAACAGTAATATTATCAAGCGCATTAATCATTTCATTCGTGGCTTTTAATCCTCCGATTTGGCATTTCAGCCAAAGCAGAAACCGGTCTCCAGCCGAGAAGTCAATTTCACGGTCATAGTCGTGATTAAACACGATCATGAATTTCCCTTCCAGATAATTCGGGTGGAGCTTAAAATGAGTTATCAAATCTTGTTTTTGCATCGCCCACGTTTCGATGATCGTATTCAGCGCATCTTCTTTGTAGATGTAGTCATACTGATCTAGCAGGCCTTTCATATCTCTAAGGATCTCGTCATGTTCTTCCTGCGTCAAAACTGTGTTGCGCCACATAATAATTCCTCCTATGTAATTCCGTTTCCGGTTCCCGTTTTGGCGGGAACCGGATTATATCATCTGTCGCAGATTATTCTATCCTTAAAAAGAGCATAAGAACCCTACAGAAACTTTTCGACTGCATAGCGGAACACTTGATCCGCTTGCGCTTTTGTTTCTACCACGTTCCAGCGCATGGAATCAATTTGAGAATCCTGCAAAGCAAGGTCGTGTAGGATTCTTTTCTTGCACTCAATATACAATTGTAAATCGGTTGTCGTATGAATCGGATTTCTCAAATGCATTTTCCTATCCCCTTTCGCTGACAGAATAACATATCACGCCGCCTTTGTCAACAACTTTTTCTAGTCTCAACAAGCAGAAATCGTGCGGCTGCCGTCAATCACGTCCCGGATAAACTGCATCAAGACAGCCTGTCTTCCGCCGCCCATGGGATAAGCAGCACGAGCCATGGCATACAGAGTTTCGGGAGAAACCGTTTTCATAATCTGGATCAGGCCGGATTCGAAATCAGGATTCTGTTTCGTATCATCATAAAGCGCCTTAAACAGCTGAATCCAACTTGATTTGAGCGCTTTAGAATAACCGCCCCATGTGGTTTTATCGCAAAGCATGGTCAGAACCCATTCCAGGCATTCCGGAGACCTCTTATAAGCATCAATGATTCTGAGCACCGCCTTTGTTTTGCCGACATCATAGCCAGTACGACTCAGTTTTACGTTATGGCGCTTGCAGATTTCCATAATCCGAATTGCATTTTCATCACCGGCAAACAGGCTGGCTCGGAATTTATCATAGGTGCTGACCGTGACCCGGTTCTTATTCTGAGAAGCGAACACGGTAGCTTCCTGCTTCGACCCAGAAAGGTTCATAATCTGACAAGGTACACACTCACGCCCTGCCATTTTCGCTGCAAGGAAGCGATTCTGACCGTCCACAATGGCGAAAGCACCGGCGGATTTGTCGTAGTTTACAAGCAGGAATCCGCATTTGTTTTCATCAAAATGCTCTGCGATTGCACGGATTTTGTTCTGTGGTGGGCGCTGGTAATCACTATTGACATACAGCATTCCCAGCGGCAGATAAGCCACTTTCACATCACCAAATGTGGCGGCATTGGCCACAAAGGTGGCGGCAAGTCCTACAGGATTCAGATCATAATCGGATCTCACAGGGCCACGGACGGCAGAAACAGGATTCGCTTTCACGGCAGTGGTAGTAGTAGTTGTTTTCATAGTAATTCCTCCTAAAATATAATATGTAATTTTGGATTTTGATTTTAAATTTGCAGGATGACCGTCAGACAATTTCAAATTTCAATTTGTCATAGTCATACACGGTGAGGTAAATCGGATTCGGGATACCGGCGATTTGAATATGCTTTACGGCACGGACATGATTTCTCAGCTCCTTAGTGTTCCGGTATCGTGTGGTTGTGAATTGGTATTCGCCATTCACATAAACTCGAATCTTCATTTTCGGTTTCACACCTCCATTATTCAGGATCTTCCCTTGCAAGTTCACGCAAAATTTGCGCCAACTCAGAAACGGAAATGTCATAAAAGACATAGCTTGTCACAGAAAATCCCTTTTCCACCTGCACGAAAAACTTGTTGTATTCCTGATGCCGGTAAACCGTGACGTGCATTATCATTCCTCCAATATGATATTCAGATTTCGATTCCGTCCAACGCTTTAATTGTCCTAGACATTTCACGTCTGCTGGGGGCGAATCGGTTCAGCCCGCCCGCCATTGCAAATTCTGCCATGGCAATGATTTCACGGGCCGTTGCAGAATTGGTTTCTAATTTCAGGTGATACGCCTCCTTACCCCACACGGGTTCCAGCTGCTGAAGCAGATAAAAGGCACCGCCCAGAATCGTGTTATCACATCGGCCTGTACGGATCATGTAACCGAACAAACCACGGCGGGGCTTTGTGAGGATTGCTTCTTTGTAAAGCAATTTCAGATCCCAGCCGCATTCCATAACCTTAACCGTTTTCATTTTTCAGTGCCTCCTTTACAAATTCACGGATCAGCTCATCCAACCGGTGGGCAATACGATCCTGATCGAAGCTATAATACTCGACTACGTCATCCGCTTTCCTTTCGTACTTTTTGCACTGCTTATAATCAAGTATGCAATTTCCAAACGGGCGGTAGCCGGTGACGATCACCGTATCCGGAGAAATTACATAGATATCGGCGTTCCAGCCGTAGGAGCTGGCCGTATAGAATTCCGGATTCCTTCTGGACAAAAGGCGCTGCAAATTGCAGTAGCCAACACTAATGATATTGGAATAGGAATTGCGGATAGTCCGCTCGGTAACATGGATTTTCATTTTTTTTCATTTTCCTTTCAGAACAGAATTGGGCAGAGAATGCCCGTGATGATGATAAGCGCAACAGCGCCGCCCCGGCAAAGCTGGAAAAGCGGCGCTGGATTCTATGCAATTTTGTTTCAAACATCTTGCATTTTCTCTTCCGTGGCCGGTTTGCCCGGCCACATACTTATATTTCATGCCTGATATGTAATGAATTGGAAGCCCACGGTAAAAAATATATGGTCTTACTGGGCATCGCTGGGACTGCAAATCTTGGACTTGCTGACATCGACGTTATAGCTTTCGCCACGCATGGCCATACCAAATGTCAGGAAAATCTTGCCTTCCATGGTGCTGTCGGAGCGCTGAGAGAACTCCATGTTGCGCTCAGACTGAGCCGTTTTGAGGAGCATTTTTGCGTCACAGCGGCGCATGGTGACGGCAAGGTCAGCGGGGAGCATAGCGTCACAGACCGCCTGGAGCCGCTTGACGGCCTCACCAATGGACATGGATTTTTTATCGGTTGCGCTGCCTTCTGCGGCGGCGGTGGAATAGGTGGCCTTGATGAAGGCGCTGAGCTTGTCTGCATAGTCGGCGGACTGATACAGGGTACCCTTGGCGGCGGACTTGCGGTACTCTTTGTCAAGTGCCTTGTAGGACAGCTGACGCTTAGATTCCTTGACAGAGTAAGAGCCGTTCTTATCGGGGCCGGCGACGGTGTAAGCCATGTACCACGGATCTAGCACAAAGGACTTGACCATGGCGTTGAACTCCCGGCGATCATCCAATACAATCTTGAGCAGGTTGTAAACCTTCTCTTCCTTGCTTGCGTTGGTGGCCTCTTTGGCGGCCTCACGTGCCTTTGCAAGAATGGCTGCAAGTTCTGTAGCGGTGGTTTCGGTGGTGATGGCGGACAGGATGTTGTTGATGTTGGTAGACATAGAAATACTTCCTTTCTAAAATAACGTGGTTTATGCGTTCACTTGGACGCCACACACAAGGCATGACGCCCTATATCAGCGCATAAGCGCGTTGTTTACGTTCGTACTATTGGCACTGCGGATCTATCGCTTTCACGCCCGTCTTTCGGCTAACTCTTGCGCCTGTTACGCCACAAGAGCCATTGCAACGGATCATATACCCGCACCAATTCAGCTGCCGTTCTCGTTGCACACCGCTAACGTTTCGCGAACTGATAACACTTTGTTCCCGGCCCGGTATGATTCCGGTGCCCCCGTGACCGTGTTCCGCCCTGCACTTGCTTGCCCAGTATGCTTGCAGTCGCTACTTGCTGCATACCCGCCTGCATATATATAGGAGTGCAAACCCTAATATATATGGTATGTACACGCTTCACCGTTCCGGGCGCTACCCTGTTAAGGGGCGCTGCATTGCGTGGTGCCGTGCCCGTTAGGGCGTGGGCTGCAATGGGTTGGTGGTACGTGTTTTGTTTGTCAAGGTGCATTCTTGGGGCCGTGGCCCCGGTTGACAGTTTGGCGGGAATCTGATACAATGAATTGTACCGTTCCGGCGGTCACTGTGAACTTGTGACTACAGTATACACCAACATTTTCAGCCGCCCGGATTCCCGGATGTACCAATATTCCCCCATGGGGAACGGTGCCATTATTGCCACCCCCTTATTCGGTTTGCCCTCTCTCCTGAGGACACTTAGAGTATATCACGCATTTGCGTGATTGTCTATTATCACAATGCACAGAATATCATCTTTTTGCGTGACGGAATCTGTGCATTATTTACAAAGCCATATATGGAGTGCAACATGATAAAATATAAGGTCGACGTACTTTTTGAGATGAAAAAACGGGGCTTTACCCCGTCAATCATCAAAAAGCAGCACATTTTATCGGAAAGAACTATGTCCAGCATACGCGCCGGAATCATGCCCACTGGAAAAACATTGGATACCCTCTGCACCCTACTCCAATGCCAACCCGGCGATATATTGGAATGGGTACCAGATCCCGCCCCAAGCAACGCTAACACGCCCTAGCAAGACCTACACGCCCCGCCACCCAGCGGGGCTATACTTATACCTATACACCAGTATAAGCCGCCTAGCTCCATCAAGCGCCACCACACGCCAACACAAGCCCCGCTGCACCTATCACGCCATCATGGGGAGATCACGCCCCGCCATAGCTCCCCCGCTCCCGCCACCAGGCTGCACGGCCTGCATCAGTGTACCCCGCTGCACCTACATAAGCAAGTGTTTAGCGGCATAAGCTACAGTTATTAATACCTGCGGGAGCCGTCACAACGCTAATGCTTACCACTATAAGCAAGTGATTATATGCAAGGTTCTGCCCACCATATAATCATACGCTTACAAGTATAAGCAACATGCTATACACGTTTCGCCGCCATAATATTATAAGCATATGTTTACATCTATAAGCATACAATAATCAATACTGCGGTACGGTGGCCACGTCCAATGCTATTACCACGGGTTATAGATATGTAGTGCTATAACTTTGGGTTATATAGCGTGCTGTAAAGGTTTAGAACTTTACAGATGTGTAAAGGAAAAATGCTTTACGGGTGTAGTGACACGGAACGCAAGGTATAACTATAGGTTATAGGATATAGAGGTATAACCAGCGGTTATATGTATGATCCAACTGTATATACACGATATGCACAGTTATATGATGCCGTGCGTGCTATGGTCCGCCGTCATGATTCCGCGCCAACTGTATTGCCTGTGCTAGTACAGCGATACGTTATTTGTCACAATGGCAAAATAGCAAGTGCGGCCGGGGGTATTTCTCATTCAAAAACCATTGCAGCGCAACGGCTTTTAGATAGAGT
>ENA-UESD01002807-UESD01002807.1-human-gut-metagenome-genome-assembly--contig:-NODE-2807-length-11879-cov-73.689036_pt1 | contig 11879 bp, 10 predicted proteins | sample MGYA00242985_ERZ507986 | MGnify/ENA primary metagenome ERZ507986 (study PRJEB26167, sample SAMN06115408) | human gut metagenome | host: Homo sapiens | place: China:Guangxi | collected 2016-04-06... | reverse complement strand
GCGAGTTGCAAATCACAAAATGGGGAATGATGGTACTAGAAAAGATGGCAGGGAAACCTCTTCGAACGTCATCGTACCAGAGAGGCTTATTTAATACTCAAGTAAAAATGAATATAGTATTAAATGGCAATATGAACGAAAGTTCAGGTAAGGCAGGAAAGAGATTCTACTCAAACACAGAATTGGGTATCGACCTCAAGTTGATGACTAAGGAGCCAGGGCGCATGGCCGTTGGCGAGTATCTGGATGGAGCCATTACGCACGATGGAGAAGATCACTTCACCTTTGTGCAGAATGACCAGGAGAAGAAACTGCAGAAGGTGGTGCAGAGAAATCCGCACGTGTATGAAGGAAAGTACATCAACGTGAACCGGAAAAAAGACGGTACGCTCTACCCTACCTTCAACCGCCCGCAGTTCTCAGAGCACTTCACCTTCCAGGACTTCTGCCAGGGTGCCGCCGACGAGCTGCGCATCATTAGCGGCAAGAGTGATGACAGATAAACAGAGTTGAGGCTTTCTAGAGGAAATGGGGACTTCGGGAGTGCCGGTAACAGGATTAAAACTGAAGTGATTTTCGGGCAAGCGTTCCAGTTGTTCCAGTTGTTCCAATTGTTCCAAATAGGTTTTCATAGGACAATATCCCTTTATAGAGACTCTATAACTACTTAATATATAGATAGTTATATATATAAGAAGGTGGAATGGAACGCTCAAAAAATTAATTGGAACAACTGGAACTGGAACGCACCTCCCAACTCCACTTCTCTCTAAAAAGCTCATAATCAATAAATTAAGAAGAAATGAAGACAAAAAATTTGAAGTATAATATCACAATTTCAACCGCTCCGACGATGCCAAAGCTGGGAAAAGGCACCGAATGTGTGCAACTTTTGCTCTCTCAGGTATCAAAAGACATGCATGAGCCCTTAGTTCCGATGCTCTTTCCGATACTCGGAGCGCAGGTAAGTGAGGCAAAATTTCAATATCCCGACCTCAGTTGGAAGGAATTATGTGGCATGATGGCCAATCTCGTGGCCGATTCGGGCTGTAATAAGGGACAACTGTCCAACATCGTGGAAGCTATCTGTCATAACTTCCGTGAACATGATGAGAAGGAACTTGATAAGCTTGTGGAATGGCAGAGACAGATGAAAACGAAGTCTGCCAACAAGGAGAAACCGGCACGTCCGGATGTGAGTTTCTGGTTTCCACCCTCAGATGTCACCAACGCCGCCTTCATCCAGAATGCCATGGGATGCGAGAAGTTGGGCGAGAGAACGCAATACCTCAATCTGCCCGAGGTGGAGATGGCGGACCGGATGTGTGGCGGACATAAGCAGATATCTCAGATGCTGCGCAATATCTACGACCGCCAGCGAGCCGGAGCTCTGAGAGCAACGGCAGACGGCATAACAGGTAATCCGGTTCTGCGCGCCAATCTCACGCTCTCTTCTACCCCATTTGCAGCCCGCAAGTTTTACAAGAACGAGCTCTTCAATGGTACTTTCGGCCGAATGGTATTCTCTTATAAGGCGCGTCAGGCGCGAGTGGGAAAGATTCCAAGACAGGGTGAATATGATGCCGGTTTCTTTGAAAAGCTGGATGAGTATCTGGTGAAACTCAGCATCTGTAAGGGACGGTTTATCATCAAGCCTCTGAACTCGCTTACCGACCGTCTGGCGGCAGATATGGCTACGCTTGCTGACTTGACGGATGATGATGTGCTGTGGGATATCTCGAAGCGCTCCATCGTGTCGGCATGGAAGGCGGGCTGCCTGCTCTGGGTGCTGAACGACCAGACTTGGACGAAGGCGATGGGTGAGCTTGTGGAGTGGCTGGTTTATCATGATATCTGGAGCAAGATGCAGCTATTCGCCGACCTGCTGAACCAGGATGCTGACTCGGTAAGCGAGGCGCAGCGAAGAGGACCTAAGAACCTGCTTGACGACCTGCCAAACCCTTTCAACGAGGCGCAGCTGGAATCGCTCCGCTTGCAGCTGGGGAAATCGAAAGATGGCACGAAGGGGCAAATCAGAAAATGGGTGTTCCGCAAGTTTATCACCTTTTCGGCAGAAACGGGGCTTTATACTAAGACTGAGGAGTACTTGACTGGAAGCGGGACGAGCGATGGAATCGCTCGGAACGGGGGCAAGAGTGGCGGCTCTGGAAGAAAGAAGAAAGAGGCTGCTGATGACGGGCAGAAGAAGATGGCTGCTGATGCCAAGAAAAAGAAAGGGAAAGGGATATGATGGAGAAATATGAGATTCAGAAACTGCGCGAACTTCCGATAGAGAAGGTTGCGAAAGAGATGGGGATGAAGGTGGAGCACCATAAGGCGCTCTGCCCCTTCCATGACGACCACCACGCCAGCCTTATGTTCAGCAAGACCAAGAACAGCTGCAGATGCTATGTATGCATGCGGAGTTCTATCGGCACCATCGACCTGGCGATGCGATACCTGGGGAAGGATTTCCCAGCGGCTTGCCGATGGCTCGCCGAGGAACATCAGATTCAGCTGGAGGAGGATTCTTCTTCGGAGAAAAGCTCTTCCTTAGGGGGCTCTTCGGGCAGAGGGGCTTCTTCGGGCTCTTCATCCGGTGGTTTTTCTTCGGGCTCTTCATCCGGTGATTCTTCTTCGGGTGATAATTCGGGGAAATCTTCCTTCGATGCAAGCAGGTATGCTAGGTTCTTCGAACATCCCTGGCTTAACCAGGCGGCCAGAAGATTTCTCTTCGAGGAGAGGAAGATTGACTGGAGAGTGGTGAACTGGTGCCGACTGACTTCATGGACGGATAAGAAGGGCATCAACTGGCTGCAGATTCCTTACTTCGATACCGATGGGCGGCTTATTGGTATTCAGAACCGGAACCTGGATTACACGAAGAAAAAATCTTCATCGGGAGGTTGTTCTTCTGACGAGAAAGCTTCTTCGGCTGGAAATCTTTCTTCATCGGGAGGTGGTTCTTCTGAGGGGAATGTTTCTTCTGAAGAAAAAAATCCGGGCGAAGAAAAGGAGCAGGATGCTCCCCGCTTCCGGTTCCCTTACGGCGCAAGATGCAGCATCTATAACCTGCCGGTTGTGAAGAGACTGAAACCGGGCGAGAGGCTGTTTATTACGGAGGGATGTAGCGATTGCTGGGCGATGCTTTCTGCCGGACATAAGGCGATTGCCATCCCTTCTGCCACGCTCCTCAAACCCGAGGATAAGCAGCTGCTGACGGATATCGGAAGACTGTATCAGGTGGAATTTCACATGTTTCCTGATCAGGATGTGCCGGGCGAAAGCCTCTTCATGCAACTCAGGGAGATGCTCCCCCAGCTGGTTCACCACCAGTTGCCACCGGGCTGCAAGGATTTCAGCGAATACTATCTTTTAGGGGCTGCTGCAACTTCCGGGAGCAAGGAGCCGATAAACAAATGATTAAAAAATTAAGATTATGGAAGATTTTATAAACCGCACGTATACGAAGAAGGAACTGGGACTGATGTACTTTCCCGAGAGTATGCCACGCACGGCCGTGAATCATCTCATGAGTTGGATTCGCCGTTGCCAACCGCTCTGGGATGAATTGCAGCAGATGGGATATGAAAAGACTTGCAAGTCGTTCACGCCCAAGCAGGTGAAGGCTATTATCGATAACCTCGGGGAACCGGGAGCTTAGTTGATAGTTTATAGTTAATAGTTGATAGTTTTTCAGAAAATGTTCCTCTATCGCAAGGTATCGCACGCTATCGCACACCTGATAAATCGGGATTTCGTATCTTTGCATCGTGATTCAGAAAGCGCGCAAAATCACTTGCCCAGTTGGAGAAAAATATCTCCCTAATTGGGAAAATAAAAAAGTAATGAAAACAAGACTCCAAGCCTCGAAACGAGTCGTTTCGCAAAGTACTTCTTCTAAGAGAAATCTGAGGAAAGAGGAAAAAGCGAAACTTAGCAGGGGGCAGAAAAAAAATCATGAACCAGAACATGAAGGCATTCATCAGGTATCTCATCGTGGCGATTTGCTCAGCCATCGTCACCTTCCTATCCAGCTCCTGCACGGCAGGACTCGTAATCGGAAAGAACCAGCGGCAACATCAGGAGAACAACATCTCCACCAAAGTAGATTCTACCTACTACGTGCCAACCATCACCATCAGGTAGTTTATAGAGTTAACAGTTGATAGTTTATAACAATTTAAAATTCAAAAGATTATGGCAATTAATTTGAAAGCAAAGGAGACCCTTATCCAAGTAGGCGAAATGAAGGGTCAGTACAGATTCATCCTCGGTACCGAACTTTACAACAAGCTCTCAGAGAGCAAGGTTATCAAGGAGGCTGCTATCAGAAGCGGCGTTAGCGTGGGCGTGATGCAGGTTTGCTGGGATGCAGCAGGCGAGGTTATCAAGGCGTGGTGTACCGAAGGCCATTCCGTAGCCGTTCCGGGATTGGGAACCATGCGATTCGGCGTAAGAGCCAAGAGTGTGCCTACCGTAGGCGAAGTGGCTACCAGTCTGATTACCAACCGCCGTGTTATCTTCACCCCAAGCGTTGACATCAAGCGCGAGCTGCAGGAAACCTCCATCCAGATTACCTGTTACGACCGCAACGGCAAGGTGGTGAAAAACGTTACCTCCGACGATAAGGGCGATGTGGAAGACCCAGACAATACCCCAGGTGGTGGCGGCGGTTCGGATAACACCCCGGGCGGCGGAAATACCGAAGGCGGCGGAACCACCGGCGGTAATGAGGGAGACGGTTTGGAGTAAGCGAACTCCCCGAAAAACCGAACAGAAATCCCTGATTTTACCACAATAAGAAAAGAGCCCCTGATGCAAGGAAACGAGCATCGGGGGCTTTTATTTTACTCCATTACATAGAGGATGGATGTATAGAGCTGCATCACGAGAATATAGAAAAGAAAGCAGGGCGACAGGAGGCGGATGCCTTGATTCATCGCATCATAAACCTGACTGATGCCCTTGATGCTCTCGCTCATGATGCCGTAACTCATGCTCATCACCATGACCGAGAAACAGATGTACGGAATGAGACTATGCGTGAACGGACCCGGAAAGAGGGTTCCTACGGCATTCAGCAGAATGGCATGGGGCAAGAGGGTGAGCGCCAGCATGATACCCGCAGAGATGCACAACTCGATGAGCATCAGGCGCAAGGCCGTGCGCTGGCGATACTGGGTATGGTCGAAATGGAGCACCCTACTCTGCTTTACCACCCCGATGGTGATGCTGATGAGCACCAGCCATACGAGCCATACTGAGGTGAGATGGTCTACAAAATGGCCCATAAACCAGCGGATGCCCTCGGGGCTGGTAAGCGAATGGGTGAACGACTCGGGCATCGCAGCTGTAAGCAGCCACGAAACCAGAATCACCACTACTTCGGCTATTCCCAACGATAATGCCAGATAGGCCAATACTTTCTTATACATTCTTTAAAAAGCGCTTGTTGAAACGAATTATTCTTCATCTGCCTGCAGATGGTCGATATCGAGGATGCGGAGCTCGCAGGCTTTCACCACCAGGCGGGTGGCGTTGATGCCCATGCCGTGGTTGCCGTCAGGGAAGAGTTTCTGAACCAGTTCTGCCTGTCGCTTCTCCAGACTCTTTACGCCGAAAGGCATTCCGCGCAGGTTGGTAATCTGCTCCTTGGTGTAACCCAGCGCAAGATGGCGCAGGAAACGCTCGTCATACTCATCAATCTCATAATTCACCAGAGCCTCCTGACGCATCAGCTGGCTGTTTACGCTCCGCTTGAAACGGTCTACTATCTTCTGAAGGATAGGCTGGTTGAACACCAGTTTCTTACCTCCCATGCAGCTCGCCACATCGCCACGCGTAAGGAGTTCGCCACTCTTCAGAATGATGCCGTCGCAGCCCGCATCGAGCACATCTACCCAGAGTTTTTCGTTCAGAATTTCTCCTGTAAAGATGAGCACCTTCACGTCAGGATACTGCTCCTTGGTCTGGCGGCAGATTTCTACGCCTACCGTGGTGGAACCGCCCAGTCCGAGGTCGAGCAGAACCAGATCGGGCAACTGCTGCTTGATGAGTTTCCAATAGGCTATTTCGCTCTCGGCAGTACCGATGATTTCAGCCTCTGGAATATCATTCTTGAAGATACCCTCTGTGCCCTTCAGTTCCAGGGGCACGTCTTCTACTATGATGACTTTAAAATTTTCCATTTTCTGATATTTTTATTTTCTTATGACTTTAAACTTTTCCATTTGATGCGTGCCGGCAGCACGGCCTCTATCCTGAGGCAACCCTTATCGCCCTGGCAGACCTTGATGCCGCAGCCGCGCAGATTGGTAATCTCGCCCAGTTCCCTCACAATCTGCCGGCACAGGAGATAGCGCAAATCGCCCGTCAGAGGGGTGAAGAGCTGGGCATGGAGCGCAGCATCATAGGCCACATCCTGCTGGTCAATCCAATATCTCACGTAGGCAGAACCCGGAATCTCAGCCACTCCGGTATGGTAATCCTTGGAATTGCCACGCATCAGAGAAACAAGATAGCGGTTCAGGAAATCATCTGCCTTGATGTTGCCTTCTACCTGCTCCATCGCCTGGGCGCTGAGCAGAGAATAGAGCGATTTATAATAATCTACCAGTTCCTTGAGCGAATCTACATCATCGGGCTGCGAATCGATAAGCTGGCGGATGCGCGACGGATAATACATCGTTTCGTGCTTGAGCGTAGACAGACAGTTGTCGAGCACGGAATTGGAGATATGAAGCTTATCGTTCTCATATTCAGCCCTATGCAGCTCATCGGTCATCAGCTCCAGTTTCAGGGATTCCTGCTCAGCCTCGTCGGTTCGCTTAGCCTTGGTCTGTTCAATCATGGCAAACCGGTAGCTCAGCACGTGGCGGTAATAGAGCAGATAATAAGCCAGCGGCAACTGCAGCAGCAACAGGATGAGCAGCACCACGGCCACAGTCTTCGAGTTCTCGCTCTGCTGCATCGTGTGCACGTAATTATCGAGCGTATTATCGGCACTTATCTCGCGGAACAGCTGGGTATAAACCTTGTTGTTGCTCTGGTAGAGCGACCATTGGTGCAACGCCAGGGCAGCCACGGCACACTCGTTTCTCAGGTCCAGGATGACGTGATAATTGGTTGGCAGTCCGGAGCGTATCCAGGAGAGTTCTGCCGCCATTCCCACCTCCGGATGAGCCACCATGAGATACTTGCCGTCGGGATACTTCGATAGATAGAACGCGTTGAGATAATGGCGCGAAGAATCAGCAAAGGCAAGGGTGCGCTGGTAGGTACGGTTGATATTGCTGAAGTAGGCACTATCTGCAAAATCGTCGGCACGCTGGAGATTGGCATCTACGTTCGTCTTGAGATGATTGTGGCGCTGGCGGATGCCGTTGGCCTTCTTAGCCTCGCAAGGCTGGACCGAAGCCGACAGCAGCACGAAGAGCATGATGATGATGCCCAGCAGCTGATGGGTTCGGCGGGCGATGCCTTTAGGCAGACGGAAACTGAAGCGGCTCCCCTCGCCCAACTTGCTTTCTGCCTTGATCTGGCAGCCGGCAAAGAGCGAACTCACCTTCTTATATTTCTCGATGATGCCCTTGCAGTTGATCAGTCCGAAGCCGTGACCGCCCGTATAGGTCCGGTCGAAGACATGCGCCAGCTGCTCCTCGTCCATACCCTTTCCGGTATCAGAGATGCTGATTTCCACGAAGTCAGAAACCTTGGCGCTAATGGTTACCTTTCCGCCTTCGGGTGTAAACTTGCGGGCATTATCGGCTATGGTATTGATCATGAAGAGCGTAAGGATGCGGTCGGCCTTGACCACGGCATCTGTAGGTTCTACATCGAGTATCACGCCCTGCATTTGGAAGCTCATCTTGCCCTTGCTTACAATATCGAAAAGCTGCTGGAGCGGGAAACTTTCGATACGCAGGCTGAGTGAGCCCTGGCGCATCTGAATCCACTCCGTAAGCACGTTGTTATATTGGTTAATCTTATCTGTGAGTTCGGCGATATACTGGTAACGTTCCTGCCGCACCTCATCGCTTTCGCCTTCTTCGGAGAGTCGGTTTACCTCGTGAATCATGCGGTCGATGAAAGGCGTAATGCTGTTTACGAGCGAAATCTTAGCCCTTTGTTCGAGATTGCGTTTCTTGTTTTCTTCGATATGCAGTCGGGTTACGTTCAGTTCATCCTGAACCTCCTCCTGCTTATCTTTTAATTCGTTGATTTTCTTAGTGTTATTCTCGCTCCACTCACGCAAAGGTGCAAGCAGTTCATCCATCGACTGGTTCTTCATCTTCTTGCGTTTCATGTGGTCGAAAACGTAGAGCAGAACCACCACGAGCACAATCATCGCCACCACGGCAGCAATCATCAGGTTGAGCTGCTGGGCGTTCTCGTCGAGTGCAGCCGCACGTGCTTCAAGCTGGCGATCCTGACGCGAACGGTCCTGCAAATCCAGATAGATATTGCGGTTGTAATCGCTCTGCTGCTTATCATCTATAGCCGAATAAACCAGGCAGAGTCTTTCACGTATCGACGCTACGAGGTCGGGTGCCTGCTCTATCGCCTTGTTGTCGTTCAGGGCATGATTCAGGCAGTCGAGCGCCGAAGAATAATCATGGATATCCCAGAAACATTCAGCCAGCGTACGGTTGGCTCCGGCAGTCTGATAAACATCTCCGTAGCTCGAAAAGATGTTGAGGGCACGCTGGGCAAAGTTGCCTGCCAGCAGATTGTTTGGCATCTGCTCGATGTTGAGATACTGGAAGGCAGGCAGGTTGTTGCGTATGAGGAAATCGCTCACCTCTCCTTTTCTGAGGTGCTCGCTAATAGATTGCAGGGCGTTAGCCTGCCAGTAAGGATAAGGATGGGCAGGGTCGCTAGCCAGCATGTAGCAGCTGATCAGCCGGTCAAATTCCGCCTGATTGATTTCGTTTTCGGTTTCCTTGACGATAGCTCCGCCCGAACCTATATTATAAAGATAGTTGAGATATTGTGCCGAATCCTGTTCCAGCTCATCTGGGTCCAGACGGTTAAGCTCCTGAAGCATCGGCTCGTCTAAGCCCACATAATAAAAATAGGTGGCGGCAACAATACTGAATTCAGATTTCGCATAAATCACGCGTTTGCTTTCCCTCTTTGGCATGGAATTCACCTCTTCGCGAATTCTGCGCAAACGCCTCATCGCCTTTTCGCGATAAGCATAAAAATCTTTGTTGTGCGATTCTCTCTGGCAGAGTCGCATGTTCTGAACATCGGCAATAGCGAGTTCTATCTGATTATCGCTCTCCTCTTCAACTTTCCTCAGCCATCCCTTGGCACCCTTGTAATCCATCTTGGCTATACAGACAAAGGCAAGGTTGTTATAGGCTTCGGCACGGCCTGAGGAATAATCTTCTGAAAGCTTCAAAGCCCTCTCAGCCAGCACTTTAGTAGAATCGAGGTTGCGATAATGATATGCATAGGATTGCTCGTTCAGCTCATCTACCCTTGCCTTATTCGCAGGAGAACAAGCTGAAAGAAAAAGAGTCGCCACCACCAGAAGTGATGATGGCGACATGAAAAAGAAAGATGCTGAAATTTGCATCTCAGATGAAAAATATTCTAAATTATGCGCGAGCCTTCGCGATGTAACCGAGAGCCTCCTGACACTTGGCTGTGATGGCAGCCCAGTCGCCAGCAGCAACTGTCTCCTTAGGGAAGAGCTTAGAGCCCATACCTACGCAGAGAACGCCAGCCTTGATCCAAGGAGTAAGATTCTCCTCTGTTGGCTCTACGGCACCTGTTACCATGATGTTGCTCCAACGCAAAGGTGCCATTACGTTCTTGACGAATGAAGGACCGCCTACGTTACCTGCTGGGAATACCTTGGTTACGTCGCAACCGGCAGCCTGAGCATTATTGATTTCAGTTACAGAACCGCAACCTGGTGAATAAGGAACCAGACGACGGTTGCAAACTGGAGCAATCTCTGGGTTGAAGTTAGGACCTACGATGAAGTTAGCGCCGAGCTGGAGATACAGAGAAGCTGTACCGGCATCAACAACTGTACCTGCACCCAAGATCATCTCAGGACAAGCCTTGTCGGCCCACTTTACCAACTCTCCGAAAATCTCGTGAGCGAAGTCACCACGGTTAGTAAACTCGAAAACACGTACGCCACCCTCGTAACAAGCCTTGATGACGTTCTTGCAGATTTCAACATCCTTATTGAAGAAAACAGGTACCATACCAGTCTCTTTCATAGCTGCCATAACCTGCATTTTGCTAAACTTTGCCATTACCTTATATGAATTAATAATGAATAGTTTATAGTTTATAAGAGCTACGCAGTAAGCAAGACTGCCTATAAACTATCAACTATAAACTTTAAACTATAATTATCTCTGAACGCGACCATTAGCGTTACCGCCAGCCAGGCTCTCTACCTCGTCAGCAGATACCAGGTTGAAGTCGCCAGGGATAGTATGCTTCAAAGCAGAAGCAGCTACCGCAAACTCAAGAGCCTCGCCCTGAGTCTCCTTAGTAAGAAGACCGTGAATCAGACCACCAGAGAAAGAGTCGCCACCACCAACGCGGTCGATGATAGGGTTGATGTCATAGTGCTTGCTCTGATAGAACTCCTTACCATCATAGATAAGAGCCTTCCAGCCGTTGTGAGTAGCAGAGAGAGATTCGCGGAGAGTAGAAACAACATACTTGAATCCGAACTCCTTCATCATGCCCTTGAAGATTCCGTAGTAACCCTCTGCATCAGTCTTACCGCCCTCTACGTCAGCATCTGGCTTGAAGCCCAGGCAGAGCTGAGCATCTTCCTCATTACCGATACAAACATCAACATACTTCATCAGAGGACGCATAACAGAGATAGCCTTCTCAGAAGTCCAGAGCTTCTTGCGGAAGTTGAGGTCAACAGAAACAGTTACGCCGTGACGCTTAGCAGCCTCACAAGCCAACTTGGTAAGCTCAGCAGCCTTGTCGCTGATAGCTGGAGTAATACCGCTCCAATGGAACCACTGGGCACCCTCCATAATCTTGTCGAAATCGAAATCAGATGGATCTGCCTCAGCAATTGCGCTGTGTGCACGGTCGTAGATTACCTTGGATGGGCGCATAGAAGCACCAGTCTCGGCATAGTAGAGACCTACGCGGTCGCCACCACGTGCGATGAACTCTGTGTTAACGCCGTAACGACGGAGACCGTTGACAGCAATCTGACCAATCTCGTGCTTAGGGAGTTTAGATACGAAGTAAGCATCATGGCCATAGTTAGCCAAGCTTACAGCTACGTTAGCCTCACCACCACCAGGGATGATGCGAAGTGATTCACTCTGAATGAAACGATCATTGCCTTCTGGTGATAAACGAAGCATGATCTCACCTAATGTTACAATTTTTGCCATGTTTGATAGTTTTAATTTTTTTGTTTTTATTTTGTTTGTTATGAGTAACAAATTAAATTCCACTTTTCAGTAGAGAAATGAAGTACAATTATCAGTTGTCGTTCAATTTCGAGGGCAAAAATAACCATAATTTCTCGAATAACGAAATAAAATCGCATTTTTTTTTGTTTTTCGTGCAAAAAAGTTGCTGTGTCTTCGCACAATTCAAAAAATTGTTGTATATTTGCGGCAAAATTCGTACTTGTGGTCGCACACAACAGAATTGCTTAATACTAATTGTGGTCTGTGCACAGCTAGGAAGTACCTGCGACGTTTTATCTATCGTAGCCCTCAGGAGAGGCTCCTTATATAATAAGTACACGCGAGGCAACCAGACCCGTAATGCTAAAAAACAATGGCCGAAAAAATCAGAATCAAGGATATTGCCGAGAGAGCTGGCGTATCCGTTGGAACCGTAGACCGAGTTCTGCACGACCG
>ENA-UESD01002806-UESD01002806.1-human-gut-metagenome-genome-assembly--contig:-NODE-2806-length-11883-cov-7.189056_pt1 | contig 11883 bp, 9 predicted proteins | sample MGYA00242985_ERZ507986 | MGnify/ENA primary metagenome ERZ507986 (study PRJEB26167, sample SAMN06115408) | human gut metagenome | host: Homo sapiens | place: China:Guangxi | collected 2016-04-06... | reverse complement strand
AACCTCTTGCAGGTCCTTCAATGACCTGCATGGCCAATAGACCACAATCTGCAAATCCTCCAAAGAAGTTTGCCTCCGTAAAAGTTCCAATTCTTTACGACCATCTTCTCCCATGCATCCCAATCCTCCATAAAGCAGCAACACTGGTCTGCCCTTCAGCCCGTGCCAATCGAAGATATTCCCGTCATCCCGATAGCAAGGAAACTCCCAAAGGCTATCCCTTTCCTCAATCTGCCGCATCCGAATATGTTCCTGGATATTCCTTCCATAAAAAGTCTCTCGCATTCACGTGCCTAACGTATCTAAGATATGTACAAGCACTTTTTTAGGAATATCCAACCGACACATGTACAGGCGTTGCAAACCGCTGGGCGTAGAAGCATATTCCATGGCCAACTCCCGGTTCCTTTTCAACGTAGCATCATAAAAGGAATTAAAGGCCGCCTGCAAACTATCCTGCATCTCGGGATATTTGTCCCATAATGCAGCCATTTCCTGATGACGCCGTTCGTACGCTTCCCACAACATGCTATCCTTGCGCAGATACTCTTTCTCCCTCTCCATGTCCTGCGCAACCGAACTTCCCACCGAGAGACCCAAAAATCCCCAAAGGAACAACAAACTTCTTAACCTCATGATACCTCTTTACCTCCTCCGAATTACAGTTTTCCCCGTTCTTCCAGATAAGAATCCTTGAACCCCAGGAAGTACAGTACCCCATCAAGCCCCATCGTGTTGATGGACTGTTTGGCATTCGCCACCACACGAGGCTTGGCATGGAACGCAATCCCCAGCCCGGCTTCGGAAAGCATGGGCAAGTCGTTGGCTCCGTCGCCCACGGCAATCGTCTGGGCCAGATGCACATGTTCCACTTGGGCAATAAGCTTCAACAATTCGGCTTTGCGGCGACCGTCGACGATTTCACCCACATAACGTCCCGTCAACTTGCCGTCCTCTATCTCCAACTCATTGGCATACACATAATCTATGCCGTATCTATTCTTCAGGTAATTGCCGAAATAGGTGAAACCTCCCGAAAGGATGGCAATCTTATAACCATACTGTTTCAATACGAACATCAGGCGATCCACTCCCTCCGTGATAGGCAAATGCTGCGCGATATCCTCCATCACCGACACATCCAACCCTTTCAGCAAAGTCACCCGCTGGGTAAAACTTTCCTTGAAATCTATCTCTCCACGCATGGCCTGCTCGGTAATGGCTCTCACTTGCTCGCCTACTCCGGCACGGTCGGCCAGTTCGTCGATGACTTCCGTCTCAATCAAAGTCGAATCCATATCGAAACAAATCAGACGGCGCATGCGGCGGTACATGTTGTCCAACTGAAATGAGAAGTCCATCTCCAGTTCACTGGACAACTTCAACAGTTTAGATTGCATGGCAGCACGGTCTTTCGGTGTCCCCCGCACGGAGAACTCGATACAAGCCCGTATGTTTTCCCGTTGTTCATCCAATGGAATACGCCCGGTGAGACGCTTGATGGCATCGATGTTCAGCCCCTGTTCGGCTAACACCGAAGTGACGGCCTGTATTTGCAAAGCCGACAGTTTGCGTCCCAACAAAGTCAGGATATAACGGTTCTTGCCCTGCATGTTCACCCAGTCCGCATATTCGTCTTTCTTCACCGGATAGAAACGGATGTTCACGCCCAGTTCCGAAGCCTTGAAAAGCAAATCCCGCATCACATGCCCGGAGTATTCCTCTGCCGCACGCACCAACAAGCCCAAGGTCAACGTATTGTGTATGTCGGCCTGACCGATGTCGAGTACCGTCACATCATACCGGGCTAAAATCCCCATGATGGAAGAGGTCAGTCCGGGACGGTCTTCACCCGTTATTCTTATCAGTATCAATTCCGTATTCGAAGGTTCCATAGCTTTATATTCATTTAATGCCTGCAAAACTACACAAAAAAGGAGAAAACACAAAGGATACGGGCGGAATGCTTTCACATTACCGCCCGTATCCTATATATAAAAGGTATAACCTTATGTTAGAAACGGAAACTGAGATAAACCCGGAAAGACTTCGTACGCATACGCTGCCTGAAGGTATCCACGAAATCGGACGCATCCATATCCTCGTTCTCATAGTCATAACCGTCATTTTCGTCGTCCACCGAAACGCCATGGTATTTCGTACCGCCCCAACGGCCTTCCACACCTAAGGATATGGCCTTCCAAGCCACAGCCGCACCGAAGTTGAAGAAAGGTACAAAGCCATAATACACTTCATCGTCCAACAACATGATGGAAGCCGAAGGCTGGAAACGGAAATAAGTGCTCACTTTCAGATGATGGATAGGATTCACCGTGATGGAAGGACCTATCTGCATACCGTATTCAAACTGGTGACAGCCGAAATCCAAATCATAGTCCTCATCCTCTTCCATGTCCCAACCGTTATCGAACGGATCATCGTATCCCCAACCGTTTCCGAAACCGTTACCGTCTCCGAAATCGTCATCATACGCAAATTTCTCCTCCACACTCGAATACTTCACATAGTTAAAATCCATCCAGCTCCAGTCCAAACCGATTTTAACCATCCCCCAAAGCGGCTTCTTGTGCAAGTAATACGTTTTACCCCACGTGATATTCACGCCCGCTTCGCTCTTGTACTTGATGTAATCGTCTTTAGAAGTCAGACTCTGTTTTACAAAGCCGATATTGAAGTACTTGGCACGGTCTTTCCAAATCTTCTGGTCCAACTCGGCCTGGTTGGCATTGTCCACTTGTTTCGACAAAGTCCCCACGACCGTACGCAATGAATCCACTTCGTTCGCATTGCCGTTATTTTCCGCACCGGTGCCTACGAACTGCGCCTTCGCAGCCCCACATGCCATAAAGGCGGCTAAGGCAAACACGCTCACAAACTTTTTCATTTTTTCTATTTTTATTTGATTATAGTTATTCCACGGGCAAAGATAATAGTTTTTATAGTAAATAGTATTAAAATACGGAACTAAATGCAGAATTAATCGAAAAAACCGTTTAATTTCGTAACTGCACTTGCAATGCTATCGAATATCCCAAGCCATAATTAAATGTTACCCCATGGAGAAAAATACCACACCTTTCCATCCCTTCATCCCAGACGCAGACGCCTCCGAGCTTCCACGCCTGTTTACCTGTCCGTTCCACTACGAACCGCACCCTTTATCCGTACGCGCAGCCGAAGATGTGCGCCGCTATCTCACACTCCGCACCGACTGGAAAACGGAACTGGACAAAGGAAAAATGTTCGGCGTATTAGTCGTGCAAAAAGAAGGACGGACGGGCTTTTTAGCGGCTTATTCCGGTATACTTTGCGGACGCAACGACCACGACTTTTTCGTACCGCCCGTTTTCGACCTGTTGCAACCGGACGGTTTTTTCAAGACAGAAGAAGCGCAAATATCCCAAATAAACCACCGTATCGAAGTGTTGGAACACAGCGACTTGCGTGCCTCGCTGCTCCAACAGGCAGCCGACAGGAAAGCAGCCGGAGAACAGGCATTGAAGGAAGCCCGCGACGCATTGAAAGAAGCCAAACGGCAAAGGGACTTGTTACGGGCATCAGACCACAACGACTTCACGGAAGAACAGCTCACCCGTGAAAGCCGGTTCCTGAAAGCTGAATACAAACGGTTGGAAAAGCAATGGAAAGCCAAGCTCGAAGAGGTTGAAACCGCCCTGAAACGGTCTGACGAAGAAATAGAGGCGCTGAAAACCGAACGGAAACGCCGCTCCATCCTGCTGCAAAATCAACTTTTCGCCCAATTCCGCATGCTGAACGCACGGGGGGAGGAGAAAGACCTGTGGCAAATTTTCCGGGAACACGGGCGGCCCGTACCGCCATCGGGTGCCGGAGAGTGTGCCGCCCCCAAATTGCTGCAATATGCCTACCGTCACGGCTATCGTCCTTTGGCCATGGCCGAATTCTGGTGGGGGGCTTCGCCGGAAGCGGAAATACGCAAGCACGGCTACTACTATCCGGCATGCAAAAGCAAATGCGAGCCGATACTCGGCCACATGTTACAGGGTCTGGATGTGGAACCCAACGCACATGAAAACAGCAAGCACCTCAAGCATGAGCCGGAACTCGTCTACGAAGACGAATGGATGGCTGCTGTCAATAAACCGGCCGGCATGCTTTCCGTACCCGGCAAGGGCGACGCCCCTTCCGTATGGAGCTGGGCGCGTGCGCATTTTCCCGAGGCCACGGGACCGCTCTTGGTGCACCGTCTGGACATGGACACCTCGGGAGTGCTCCTCATCGCCAAAGACCCGGAAACGCACCGACAGTTGCAACAACTGTTTGAAACGCGGCACATCAAAAAAAGATACATAGCTTTGCTCGACGGCACGGTAACGGACGACGAAGGCATCGTCCGTCTTCCCCTCTGCCCCAACCCGGACGACCGTCCACGGCAAATGGTGAGCACGGCATACGGCAAAGCCGCCGTCACGCGTTTTGAGGTCTTGTCTCGCAGTCACGGTCAAACCCGCGTGGCCTTCTATCCCTTCACGGGGCGCACCCACCAATTGCGGGTGCATGCCGCCCATCCGGAAGGATTGGACACCCCCATCGTAGGCGACAACCTGTATGGCCGTCGGGCCTCCCGCCTCTTCCTGCATGCCGAGACCGTGACCTTCCGCCATTTCAAAATCGGACGTTGGGTCAGCATTACGGCACCTGCCCCGTTCTGACGGAAGGATACGCGCCAACCGGTGCTCACTGTCCGCCGTCCGGCGTATGGCAAATGGCCTCTATCCGATCCAACTCCTCTCTAGAGAAATCCACTTTCCGCAAGGCCTTCAGGTTGTCTTCGAGTTGTGCCACGGAACTTGCCCCGATAATGACAGACGTAACCAGTTCGTCCTTCAAAACCCAAGCTAAGGACATTTCGGCCAACGTCTGCCCCCGCTCTGCGGCCACCCGGTCCAAGGCTTTGATTTTCTCCAAGACCGCCTCTGTCAATGCCTCGCGTTTCAGGAATCGCCCTTGTGCCATACGCGAATCTTCGGGCACGCCTTGCAGATAGCGGGACGTGAGCAAACCTTGCGCCAACGGTGAAAAAGCGATAAACCCAACCCCGTACGCCCGGGCCTGTCCCAAAATGCCCTCCTCTTCCGGAGCGCGGTCGAACAGGTTGTAACGCCCCTGATACAACAGGCAATGCACGTCGCGCGCTTCCAAATAACGGTAAGCCTCTTCGGCCTTGTCGGCCGGGTATCTGGAAAGCCCCACGTAAAGCGCCTTGCCTTGGCGCACGATGTCCACCAAAGCCTGCATCGTTTCTTCCAACGGTGTCTCCGGGTCGTAACGGTGGGAATAAAACACGTCCACATAATCCAAGCCCATACGTACAAGACTCTGGTCGAGACTAGCCATGAGCGACTTACGGCTTCCCCAGTTCCCGTAGGGACCGGGCCACATGTCGTAACCGGCCTTGGTCGACACAAACAGTTCGTCGCGATAAGGCTTGAAGGATTTCTTCATAATGAATCCGAAAGTCTCTTCGGCACTGCCATACGAAGGACCGTAATTGTTCGCCAAATCGAAATGCGTGATGCCATGGTCGAAAGCATAATGCGCCATCGCCAACGAATGAGACAAAAGATTGACGTCACCGAAATTATGCCACAACCCTAAAGAAACTTCAGGAAGGAGCACGCCGCTACGCCCGCTGCGACGGTAGCGCATACCGTTTTCATACCGGTCGGATGCCGGAGAATAAATGGGATTCAACATAAATACTATAATTGTTTTAGAAGTGTCTGACGCAAAAATAATGAAAAAACCATAAATCCGCCTGCCTCTCCCGGTAAAACTTCCTATCTTTGTTCATTATTATCACATAACAGATTTATTTCACATGAAACACACCTTCAGCGCATGTTGTTGCGCCATCCTGATTTCAATTTCCGCACAAGCGCAAAAAGGCGCTTCCCATTTCGAAATAGACACCCGCGCTCCCTTGCAGACGATAGACGGTTTCGGGGCATCGGACGCCTGGAGCATGCAGCACATCGGACTGTGGCCCGACAGTGTGCGGTTGCAAACGGCCGATTGGTTGTTCAGCACCGAGAATGACAGCAAGGGACAACCCCTCGGCATCGGGCTTTCGATATGGCGTTTCAACATCGGGGCAGGCAGTCACGACCAGGGACGCGAAAGCGGCATCGGCTCACATTGGATGCGCACGGGATGCTTCCTCCGGCCAGACGGCACGTACGACTGGACGCAACAACCCGGACAACGCAACTTCCTGCGCATGGCCCAAGAACGGGGCGTAAGGACCTTCATCGGCTTTTTCAATTCGCCTCCCGTGTACTTTACCCAAAACGGACTGGCTACCAACACCGGACGGGGCGGGACGCTGAACCTGAAAACGGAACATTACGGCGATTTTGCCCTATTCGCTGCTAACGTGGTGGAAGGGTTGGAACAACATGACGGCATCAAGCTTTCCTACGTCTGCCCCGTCAATGAGCCGGACGGCCATTGGAATTGGGTGGGTCCGAAACAGGAAGGCACACCGGCCACCAACCGTGAAATCGCCGGACTGGCACGGGCATTCAGCCAGGCGTTCACCCAAAAAGGACTGGACACGAAAATCCTCATCAACGAATCGTCGGACTACCGCTGCATGTTTGCCACTCACATGACCGACTGGCAGAGAGGGTATGCCATCCAGTCGTTTTTCTGTCCGGACAGCACGGACACTTATCTGGGCGACACCCCGAACGTGCCGCGCCTCATGGCCGGACACAGCTACTGGACCAATACTCCCTTGGAAGCCCTGCGCGGCATCCGCATGCAACTGAAAGACACGCTGGACAAGTACAACGTACAATTCTGGCAAACGGAAACCTGCATCATGAGCAATGATGAAGAAATAGGCGGCGGAGGCGGTTACGACCGTACAATGAAGACAGCCTTATACGTGGCACGTATCATCCACCACGACATCGTCTATGCCGGAGCGCGAAGCTGGCAGTGGTGGCGTGCCGTGGGCGGGGACTACAAGGACGGACTCTTGCGTGAGTTCAGCAACCGCGAAGGGACGGACGGGCGCGTGGTGGACTCCAAACTGCTTTGGGCTTTAGGCAACTACAGCCGTTTTGTCCGTCCGGGCGCCACCCGTATGGGCATTACCGCCACCGACAAGGCGGGACGCGCCGTGACGGAAGGCGACACGGACCGCACAGGACTGATGTGCACCGCCTACCGGAACGCCGATGGCTCGTGGGTAATGGTCGCAGTGAACTATGCCACCGAGGCGAAAAACATGACCTTCCACGTGGATGACCGGAAAGTGAAAAGCTGGCAACCTTACCTGACAGCCGAAGGAACGGGAAAGAACTTACAGCCTGTCGACAAGGTGGGCAACGGAAAACAAACCGTCATCCCGGCACGCTCGATTGTGACGTTTGTAAGCCGGTAAGACGAACATTTTGTCAGTTTTTCAAGAATCGCCATCAGTCAAAATCCGACCTTATAGACCTGAAAAGAACGGCGTGATTGAATAAAAATACATCCAAACCGCATATATGCAGCAATGAATTGCATATATGCGGTTTTTTCTACTGAAAGCGATTTTTCGTTCACAGCCAAATGAAAAAAAGTTCTCCGCAGATTGAAATGCTTGTGGCTTCTGCCTGAGCCAAAAACAAGAAGAAAACGGAGATAAAACATGCCGAAAACGCATCTTTTTCGTCTGGTTGAAACCTTTTTGCCGACAAAAAAGAAAAGCAAAAAGACAATAAAACACACGTTTCGCTTACTGCCAACCGCAAACACAGGCGGCAAACATGCCGTTTCGCCCCGCCTTGTAAAGCCCCAAACAGATTTTCCTATCCATTTGCCCGAAAGCCGATGCACGAAAATCGCGTATTCCGGCGCGACGTCCCTCCCGGCTGTATATAACGGATTCTCGCACGGACAGGTTTGTCATTTTGACAGCCGCCGCCTTTTCCCGAACCGTCCGCCGATTCTTCTTTTCAATTCGGAAAACAAAGTAATCTCCTTACGAATCGCCGAAGCCGAAAGCCACACGCTGGCACCTAATACGCATCCGCCTGCTGCAACCTTGAGCCATACTTCGGACTGCATGCCCAAAAACAAAGCTGCCGCCACGCAAACGAACTGTGCCGCCATGAACGGACGTGCCGCCTTGTCGGGCCTGAAGCCGTAATGTCGCCCGTACACAGCATAAATCATCCACCAATCGAACACTCCGGCCAAAGCCAAGGCGATTCCCGTACCCAAAATACCTCCGTATACAAAACCGACAATCACGCACACGGCCATAAAGATGTCGTAGGCCGCCTCCATGCACAAATACATGACGGCATCGCCTTTGGCCAACGAGGTATATGCCACGGGGAGCGTCATCGACTTGAAAAACATGTGCATGGAAGCACAGACAGCCATGCCGGTCATGGGCAGGAAGGACGATGAATACAATACCCTGATGGCCAATGGCATACATATCATGAACAACACCAAAAAAGGCGACATGAGCAACACGCAGACTTTTATCTGGCGGTTGATGGTCTGGTTCATCCGCCCCACATCGGCATTCACAGACGACAAGCGCGGAAAATAATCGGCATCGACCGCCGTGAATACCACCCCGGCGTAAGTAATCACCAGGTTATACCCCATACCGTACAAGCCCACGTCGGACAACGAGCCCCAATTGGTAATGAAAAGAGAAATCCCCATCGCCACCGACATGTTCACCGCCGTGGCCATGATATAAGGCACGCCTACGCGCACCATGCTCCATCCCTTGCGGAAATACGCCCGGCTCAGCAAGTCCACGCGCCAAGGAAAGACGGGAAGCGAAAGGGACAGATGAGCCACCATCACCCCCAACGTACTGACGACCAAGGCAGGTACAACCCCCGACATTCCCCAAAAGTAATAAAAAGGAACCGTCAGCAGCAAAGTGGCCGCTGCCCCCAACACGGAAATCAAAGCCACACGCTTCAACCGCCGAACGGCTTTCAAAATGGAAATTTCACCCACCGTAACAGCCATAAAACCCATGACGGGAGAAAGCAAACAGAGAGGCAGGATATGGGACGTATCGCCAAAAGCCCAATAACTTATGGCAGGCGAAAACAGCAGGCACAGTAACATGCCGGCCAAACCGGTCCATACGCTCCACGTACGCACTACTTCTACCTGTAGGAGAACTTTTTCCGGATGGTTTTCTCCGTAATATTCTGCAATCTCTTTAATGGAACTAAACGAAATGCCCAGATTCGACGTGTTGTGGAGAAAACCGATGACACTCTGGTACAAAGCCGAAAGCCCAACTCCGGCCGTGCTAAGCAAAACGGCCGCCAGCTTATTGCGCACCACGCTGACCAGTATCGTAAGCACCTGTATGCCTCCCAGAAAGCCCGTGTATTTTACGATGTGGTCGTAGGTCGCGTCTTCCCTGCCTTCCGTCTCTTCCAAGACCGTCAAACCGTCTTTTATTTCTTGTGTCTCACTCATAATATGGAAGACAAAGATACGGCATTTCCATTTATTTTCCGTATCTTTGTCTAAAAATATCATGAAAGTCCTATTACTTGGCGAATATAGTAACGTGCATTGGACCTTGGCTCAAGGGTTGCGAGCCTTGGGGCATTCCGTCACGGTAGCATCGGACGGCGACAGTTGGAAAAACTATCCGCGTGACATTGATTTGCATCGGAAGTCGACAGGAAAAACAGACACGTTGGATTTCCTTTTCCGCGTGGCTCGGGCTCTCCCTTTCATGAGGGGATATGATGTGGTGCAACTCATCAATCCTGTTTTTTTAGAACTGTGTCCGGAACGCCTGTTCCCTATTTACCGTTTCCTGCGTCGCCACAACCGGAAGGTATTTCTCGGGGCATTCGGCATGGACTATTACTGGGTAAAGGCAGGACTGGACTGCCAGACGTACCGTTACTCTGACTTCAATATCGGGACGGAAGTCCGAATGAATCCCGACAACTACCGTTTCATAGCCGAATGGCTCAACGGCCCTAAAGGCGAACTGAACCGCTTCATAGCCGGCGACTGCGATGGCATAGTCAGCGGTCTCTACGAATACGACGCTTGTTACCGACCGCATTTTCCGGAAAAAACGCAATTTATCCCCTTCCCCATCGACTTGTCGGAAGTCACGCCGCGCATCCCCCATCCCGAAACGGAACGGACGCGTTTTTTCATCGGCATACAACGCAAACGGGATGCTTACAAGGGGACAGACATCATGTACAAGGCATTGGTAAAATTAGCCACACGTTACCCCGACCGGATAGAAATCGTGAAAGCGGAGTCCGTTCCCTTCGCACAATACAACCGGATGATGGACCACAGCGATGTGCTGCTGGACCAGCTTTATTCCTACACGCCGGCCATGAATGCCTTGTGTGCCATGGCCAAGGGATTGGTTGTCGTAGGGGGCGGTGAAGAGGAAAACTACGATATCCTGGGGGAAAAAGAGCTGCGGCCTATCGTCAACGTATTCCCTTCTTTTGATGACGTGTACGCCAAACTGGAAGAGCTTATACAACATCCTGAGGACATCGCCCGACTGTCTGCAGAAAGCATACAATACGTCCGTCGTCATCACGACCACCGGAAAGTAGCGGAACGATATGTCGCATTTTGGAAGAGTAGAACTTAAAACATTGAAGCCTTAAAAACGAAGCATGAAACTCACCATCATCATCCCTGTATATAACGTGGAAGCCTACCTTGACTTCTGCCTGAAAAGCATAGCACGGCAAAACGTGGAGGACTACGAAGTCATCCTCGTAGACGATGGTTCGCCGGACAGAAGCGGAGCGCTTTGTGACGCATGGGTACGGAAAGACGGACGGTTCCGTGTCATCCATTGCCCTGAAAACCGTGGACTGAGCGCGGCGCGCAACAGAGGACTGGACGAGGCGCGCGGAGAATATGTCACATTCGTCGATTCCGACGATTATATCTCCCCGCATACATTGCAAACCAATATGAAATTGCTGGCCTTGCACCCCGAAGCGGATGTCCTGGAATATCCCGTATGCGTTTACCACGGCACGGCAAAAGCCTACCGTTATACGCCCGGAACATGCGAAATCACGGATTACACCGGATGGGCACACCGCAAAGGCTACATACATAGTTATGCTTGGAACAAAATCTATAAACGCTCGTTGTGGAAGTCTCTCCGCTTCCCGGAAGGCAGATGGTATGAGGATGTCTTCACCATCCCGGCCGTATTGCGCCAAGCACGATACATCCTGCGTTCGGACAAAGGGCTATATTATTATTGCAGTCGACAAGGCTCTATCTCCAACACCTTCTGTGACAAGGGCATCAATGACCTTCTCCAGGCCAACCTCACGCTATATCGCACATTGTCCGACAATACAAACCTTAACGACAAGGATTTGGACGATGCTTACTTACACTTGTGCGACCATCAGATCATACGAATACAATTTGGTGGTACCCTTTGCATTCCCGAACGCAAAATACCATTGCGCCGCGCCTTGTTCGCCCGTCGCCCGCTGAACTACCGCATCAAAGCTATACTGAAGGCACTGAGCGGCAACCGCTATTGCGGTATTGTAGCACGAACCCGTAAAGTACTCAAACGATGAACAAACCGTCAATCAGCTTCATTATCCCTTATTATAAGGTAGAGCTTCCGCTACTTGCCCGCGCCATAACAAGTATCTTGCGCTTGGGACAAAAGGCCGATTGGGAAGTTTGGGTCATAAACGACGGTACGCCCGGACACGAAGCGGAAGACTACCTCGGTTCACTGGACGACCCGCGTATACACTACCATGTCCAGCCTAACTTAGGATTAGGAGGGGCAAGGAATACGGGCAT
>ENA-UESD01002805-UESD01002805.1-human-gut-metagenome-genome-assembly--contig:-NODE-2805-length-11883-cov-58.291970_pt1 | contig 11883 bp, 9 predicted proteins | sample MGYA00242985_ERZ507986 | MGnify/ENA primary metagenome ERZ507986 (study PRJEB26167, sample SAMN06115408) | human gut metagenome | host: Homo sapiens | place: China:Guangxi | collected 2016-04-06... | reverse complement strand
GCCTTGATGTAGTCGAGTTTGTCGATGACACCCTGGAAGTCGCCTCGCCAGCAAGGGTCTTTTGTTTTGATCTGCTCTGACTGGTTGTCCCAGCAGAGCACATTGTTTCCTGTGTCACCATCGTAGAAACGCGTGGTCATCATAAAATAGATACTTTCGTCTCGGAAGTCAGTACGATTGCTAGTAAACGTGTCTGTAGCCATCGTCTGCATGGAGACTAACATGAGCATTAAAACCGCCCATAATTTTGCGGCAAGTTTTTTCATAATGAAATTGTTAAGTTTAAAATTGAATAGTTGAATAATTACACCGCAAAATTACAAACTATTTCTATCCGCCCAACAAGATATTTCACTTTTCTGCTGATATTTTTGTGCAATCGATTTCACAAATATTAAGAAAAAGAGGCTGGATTCTGTAAACCAAATATTTACAAAATCCAGCCCCTTTAAGAGTATATAATTAATATAACGGGCGCGCCAGAAAATAGTAAAGAATATTGTATTTTTGGCTTGTCCGAAATCAAATTCAGAGGTTTTCAGCCTCTTGCAACCAGATGGCTGAAGCTGCATCACTAGGCATACGCCAGTCGCCACGAGGACTGAGGCTTACGCTACCTACTTTCGGACCGTCTGGCAGACAACTGCGCTTGAACTGCTGATTGAAGAAACGGCGCACGAAGGTCTTCAGCCACTTCTTAATGGTTTCCTCATCATAGCTGTCAGGATCATTATCACTGATCTTTACACGCTCCAGTTCGGAATCAACAAATGCCTTCTTTGCCAACATGTAAATCTTGGAAGGACGGAAACCGAAACGCAGGAAATAGTAGAGGAAGAAATCATGCAGTTCGTATGGTCCCACCAAATCTTCCGTCTTCTGCTTGATATTTCCATTCTCATCTGCCGGAATCAACTCTGGACTGATAGGCGTATCGATGATATCACGAAGAGTGATGCGGCTCTGTTCGTCTACCCCACTCTCTGCTACATGATTTACGAGATGTCGGATCAGGGTCTTAGGAATGCTGGCATTCACGCCATACATGCTCATGTGGTCACCATTATAGGTAGCCCATCCTAATGCCAACTCTGAAAGGTCGCCGGTACCGATAACCATACCACCCATCTTATTGGCTAAATCCATCAGAATCTGGGTACGTTCACGAGCCTGGGAATTCTCGTAAGTCACATCATGCACACTGGCATCCTGACCGATGTCCTCAAAGTGCTGGGTTACAGCCTTGGCGATGCTGATTTCCTTAATGGTAATACCAAGACTCTGCATCAGCGAGATAGCATTATTGTAGGTTCTGTCTGTGGTTCCGAATCCCGGCATAGTGACACCAACAATACCCTTTCGGTTCATTTTGAGTTTATCAAAAGCTTTTACACAAACGAGTAAGGCCAGCGTAGAATCCAAACCGCCGCTAATACCGATTACTACGGTCTTGGCATGGGTATGAACGATACGCTTAGCTAGTCCCATGAGCTGGATATTGAAAATCTCCTCGCAGGAGGCATTCATATCGCTGCTGGTAGGAATAAACGGATGCGGATTCACCTCACGCTCCAACACAAAATCGCGTTCATTTTCGGTAGGATCGGCTTCGATATTACGGATATTGAACTGACCGCCGAGAACAGAATACTTAATATTGCGCTGGGCATTTACATAAGTAGAATTTGTACGACGCTCAGAGCGGAGTTTCTCTACATCTATCTGCGAGATAACCATCTGCGGTTCAATAGAGAAACGTTCACTCTGTGAAAGTAAAACTCCATTCTCATAAATCAGGGCATTTCCACCATAAACCACATCCTGCGTACTCTCACCGAATCCGCAGGAACTGTAGATATATCCGGTCATGGTACGGGCACTCTGCTGGCTGAGCAGACTCTTCAGATAATGATGTTTTCCGATGAGTTCGTCGCTTGCAGAAAGATTGAAAATCAGGTCTGCTCCTGCTAGCGCCAGTTTGTTGCTAGGAGGAGCCGGAGCCCATACATCTTCGCAGATTTCCACACCAAACTGTACGCCATCGAAAGTTTGAAAAATCTGAACATCAGGCGTCAGTTTCACCTTATGTCCGGCATAACGGACTTCGCAATCTCTCAGGTCCTGAGCCGAGGCAAACCAGCGTTTCTCATAAAATTCGCTGTAGTTTGGAAGATATGTCTTCGGTACAATACCGAGAATCTGTCCATGCTGGATAACGATACCACAATTGAGCAACAAGTCGCCCGCTATCACCGGCGCACCCACGATAGAGATGACATCGAGTTTGCGTGTGAAATCGAGCAACATCATCACCGCCTGCTCAGATGATTCGAGAAGCATCTGCTGACGGAAGAGATCCTGACAGGAATAGCCCGTAACCGAGAGTTCCGGAAATGTAATGATCTCTACACCCTTTCCCTCAGCCAGCGCTATCTGTTCCTCTATCTGCTGGGTATTGAAAATGACATCACCCACCTTTACGGCAGGGATGGCACTAGCTACCTTAATAAATCCGTACTTCATAATAAATTACTTTATTGTTACCTGTGTAGCACCATAGCCATACTCCTGGAAAGAAGCATCCTGATAGGTGCAACTCTTATAGCGATAGTTCAACTCATGAATGAGAGTCTGGCGCAACACACCTTCGCCCTTTCCATGAATAAAGATAATTTTCTGTCCCTTCTTTTTCTTATATTCCTCCATGGTCTTCTTGAAGATATCCATCTGATAATGAAGAATATCTGCAGAATTCATTCCAGCAGTTGTTTCAAGCACTTCATCCGCATGAAGATCTATTACAAGGGTACCATCATCCTTCTTGCTCTTCTTCTTGCTGGTGTTGGCGACAACCTTCTCATCCTTATACATCTGCTCTTTCAGACGCTTGGAATCGATAACCAGCGGACGGGCTATTTCATCGTTCTCTACAATCGTAAAGAGATAGGCTGGAGTCTCGAAGAAATCGTTCTCCTCAAAAAGATGAAGTTTGTAGAATTTCACGGGATCGAGACGGAACTGAACATCTGTTGCCGGCTTCAGGAGAAATGGCTTGTCCTTCTTGTAGGCTATCATCTGGATGGCAATATGCTCCATCTCGTTCAGAGCCTCACGACCGAATTCCTCGATGAAGAGTTTGGTGTTCGGTTCTATTTCTCCCTCTGCTTTCAGAGTCCATGCATTTCCCTCAGCCACGAGATAGGTATAGTGGAGATAGTAGTTGCTGTCATTCACCATATAGGTCTCGAAACGGGTATTGGTTACGTCCTTGATGTTGATAGGTACAAAGGCGAGATAAGCACTGAGTTTGTTGCCACCCGTACGTTCCTCAACCGGTTTCACAAAGGTTATCTCACGGTCGGCAGCATCATATTCCTCTACATTCATATCCACGTCATCGTGATCATTCAAGATGGCCTTGATACTCCGGCTGTCCTGATGCAGTTCGGTATTGGCATGCTCCTCAGCCTTCTGCTGCGCATCCATCTTAGCCGAAATCATCTTGCCCATGGAGTATTCATCCTGCTCCACCACAACTACCTCGTTGATAGGCATCGGAATCTCAAAACCATCCTCATCCTCAACGAGCACAATATTTTTACCTTGGAAGCCGGCAACCTTTCCGCCACCCACTTCGCTCAAGAATCTGACTTTATCTCCTTTTTTCATAATCTATTAATAATTTGTAATTGCAAAGATACAAAAGATATTGCAAAACAGGGCTTATTTTAATATTTTTAATGCTACTGATAAAAATAATCCTGTAAAAGATGCACCATGTTAGATATTTTTCCGTATCTTTGCAAAGAAAAAGAAATAGTAACGAACCCTTTAAACTGAAAAGTTATGATTACATTTCCTTGCGCCAAGATCAATCTTGGTTTAAATATAGTTAGCAAGCGGAAAGATGGATACCACAATCTTGAAACTGTGTTCTACCCTATTCCGCTGACCGATGCACTTGAAATCAAGCTCATGGGCGATGAATTCCCTAGCGATGTTCCTTGTGATCTGAAGATTACAGGTAACGCAGTGGATTGCGATGAACAGAACAATCTCGTTGTAAAAGCTTATAATCTCCTGGCTGCCGACTTCAGGATTCCACGCATCCATGCTCACCTGGTAAAGCGTATTCCTTCGCAGGCTGGTTTGGGTGGCGGTTCTGCCGATGCAGCCTTCATGATCCGTTTGCTTGACGAGCGTTTCCGCCTCAATATCGGTAATCCGGAGATGGAAAGATACGCTGCCAAACTGGGCGCAGACTGTGCCTACTTCATTTCTGCTGATCCCGAAGATGGTGACACTGCTTGCTATGCAGAAGGCATCGGCGAAGAACTGATGCCGGTAAGTGGTCCTGGCGATAATCTGAAGGGCTATCATCTGGTTGTGGTGAAGCGCGATGACATTGCCGTCAGCACCAAAGAGGCTTATGCAGCCATCACCCCACAGGCACCAGCCAAATGTTGCCGCGACATCGTACGCCAGCCTATCGAGACTTGGAAAGACGAACTTGTCAACGATTTTGAGGCACCTATCTTCAAGATGCACCCGGAACTGGCAGAAATCAAACAGAAGCTGTACAACCTGGGTGCCGTATATTCTGCGATGAGTGGTAGCGGAAGTGCCATCTTCGGTATCTTCAAGCATAAACCTGCAAATATAGAGGAACAGCTCGAAGGAATGTTCTGTAAAATAATGAAACTTTAATTTAGTTAATAGTTTACTCAAAATATAATGAACGAAGAAACACATCAGAAACTGATGACTATCAAGCGAAGCTTCCGCTTGCTGATGAACGGTCCGGGATCGCAATCTATGCGCGATAAGGGACTGGGATATAAACTGAATTGGGGCGTACCATTCTATGAACTGAAAAAGATGGCTGAAGAATATGGTAAAGACTATGACCTCGCCATCGAACTGTGGAAGGAAGATATCCGGGAATGCAAGATTCTGGCTACACTCATTATGCCAGCCGATAAGATGCTTCCGGAAATCACAGATTTATGGATGGAACAGGTACAGAGTCAGGAGATGGCAGAGATGCTTGCCTTCAACCTTTTGCAGCACGTAGATTATGCGCCTGTCATCGCCTACCAGTGGATAGCAAGTGATAAGCCGCTCTATGAGATTGCCGGTTTCCAGCTCCTTGCCCGTCTTTTTGCCAATGGGAAAGAGCCTAACGAGCGTGGCATCAACGAATTCCTGGATCAGGCTGCCACTGCATTGCAGGGTGACAACATGGGAATAAAACATGCTGCCTCTAATGCGGTTCTCCGTTTCTGCGACTTCGGTGAAGATTTCGAACAAATCGCAAGAGGAGCACTCAAGGGTATCTACGAGATTTAACGCTTCTGCAGATATGGTCAGAAACAGGCCACGACCCTGCTGAAATTACGTCCCGACGTAGCATTTGCTGCGTCCCGACATACAAAAAAATACGTCCCGATGCAGCAAATGCTACGTCGGGACGTATTTTTATGGCTATTTTCGTCATTACATGAAATATTTCTGGTATTCGTTTTCGAAGTTCGGAGTGAAAACACCCTTGCCGATGTTTTCGCTGATTTCATCCTTTGTCCAGAATCTGCCACCGGCCAATTCTTCCTGGCTCGGTTTCACCTCGCCATCATATACACAGCGATGTACATAAACCAGTTCCTTTTCCCGCTGACTCTCAAAGACATAATGCCCAAGAGATTCCGGTTCAAAATCGGTGATACCCAATTCTTCTCTTACCTCGCGATGCAAAGCCTGACTCACACTTTCGCCTAAATCTACATGACCGCCGCAGGCTGTATCCCATTTATCCGGCTGGATATCCTTCCAGGCTGGACGATGCTGCAGATACAGATCACCCCGGCTGTTGAATACATGCAGATGAACAACCGGATGCAATATCTTGCTTCCGTCATGGGCATGACCGCGGGTAACAGCGCCCAGGATGTTACCCATTTCATCTACTATCGGAAATTCCTCGTTCTTATTATCTATCATCGTTTTTTAAAAGTTTATAGTTAACAGTTTATAGCGGCTTCGCCGTATAGCAAGATTGCCCTATAAACTATCAACTCTTAACTATTAACTTTCTAAAGCGTTCCGTATTCATCAGAGTAGCGCAACATCTGGTCGACATAGCTCTCCTCGTAATCCAATACCACGTCTGTAATTTCGCCTTCTTCATCCATCTCCAGAGTCATCTTCGGATTGATGAATCCCTTGTATGGAGCGAGATTCAGTTTCTTGTATCTTGCCAGTATCTCGCGATGCAATTCCGGATCAATATTCACGGCATACTTCTCTACCAACAGGCGGGCTGCCTCGAAATCACCCTCGCTCTTGATGCGCTGAATTTCAGCAAGCAACTCGCCGAAGAGATGGCGGAGCTTGGCATAATCATTAATCTTCACATAAGTCTTCGTCGTAATGATATTGCCCTCATTATCCTTCAAAGCATCCTCGGCAGAAGCATAGTTCATATCCATCTTCACCAGTTCCACAGCACCCTCGGCATGTTCCATCACCCACCAGGCTATCAGCGCACGGTTGCGCATGTGGGCTTCCTCTATCTTGTCGCCTTCCTTGATGCGGATGGTCTGGGTGAGCAGGCCGTTCATCAGATAACCGTAATACTGAGCCTTGTATGCCTCATCATTCGGAGTCAGACCCAGTTCTACCAATTTATGGTCGGCTACATAATAGAGTCCGAAAAGATCGGCTCTCGCCTCTTCTATCGTACTGCCATACGCCTTCAGTGCATCAGGGTCGGTACCAGGCAAAAGCTGTCCGCTACCATGTCCCAGACACTCATGCAGGTCGGTATGCAGATCATCTGTAATATCCTCGTACTGATTCATCAGACTGATGGTATCCTCGTCGATAACGAATTCATCGCGGAAACCATTGCCTTGAGCTGCCTTGTTATATGCCTCGGTCAGGTTACCGATGGTCACACTCTTAGAACCATATTCCTGACGGATCCAGTTGGCATTCGGAAGATTGATGCCGATGGCAGAAGCTGGATATTCCTCGCCACCCAACATCGCCGCACAGATGACATTGGCTGTAACACCCTTCACCTCCGGCTTGCGGAAACGTGGGTCTACAGGTGAATGGTCCTCAAACCACTGGGCATTCTGACTGATGGTCTGGGTGCGCTTCGTAGCTTCAAGATCCTTATATTCTACGATGCCTTCCCAAGTACCTTTCAGTCCGAGCGGATCGCCATACACTTCGATAAACCCGTTGATGAAATCAACCATTCCCTCGTGCTGCTGCACCCAAGCAATGCTGTAACGGTCGAAATCCTTGAGATCGCCTGTACGGTAATACTTCACCAGGAGATCGATGAGATGTTTCTGTTCCTCATTTTCTGCATATTTTTGAGCACGGAGCAACCAGGAAACAATCTCCTTGATAGCTGCGCCATAGAGGCCGTCTTCTGTCCATTTCAGCTCCACCAGTTCACCATTACGCTTGGTCAGTTTAGAGTTCAGACCATAAGAAGGTGCCTGTTCGTTGCCCTCTTCCTTCATCCTGGCATAGAAACGTTCTACTTCTGCCTGAGAAACATTCTCATAGAAATTGCAAGCTGAAGTCTGCACCAGATCCTCTCCATCCGTCTGATTCACGCGCTTAGGCATGACTTCCGGATTGAAGATGACAGGCACCAGAATGCCCAACAGATCTTCCTTGCTCTGTCCCTTGGAAAGAGGCAGGTATTCATCGGCTACAGCCCCAACCATCTCATAGAAAGATTCCTCTGAAAATCCTGGCACAAACTTTTCACATCCATAGTGATGATGGATGCCGCTGGCAAACCAGACACGCTTCAGATAAACTTCGAAAGCCTTGAAATCTTCGCTTTCGCGATTACCCTCGTAATGACGGTATACAGCCTCCAGGGTTTTACGGATGCGCAGGTTGTATTTGCCCTGCTGGTCGAAGGTGATATCACGTCCCAAGAGGGTTGCCTTCGACAAGCAATAAATATAAATTTTCTGTGTGAGCGACAGGTTTTCGAAACCCTTCAGCTCATAACGGAGCATCTGGATATCGGCAAATCGCTCTTGAGTGTTTACATTACATTTTGCCATTTTTATCTGTATTTACCATGCAAAAGTAATACATTTTTTCCACATACCAAACTTTTCCTCCTGTTTTTCGCTCTTTGCAAAGTTTTTTACTTGAAATATGCACTTTTTCTTGGAGAAAACTTTTATTTATGCAGATTATTCATTACCTTTGCATGAAAATCAAAACAAAAACATGCCGGTAAAGGCAGAAAACATAAAACGGCAATCATGCAGATAAACGAGATATTAAAAAGCTATTTTGGATACGATTCCTTCCGCCCCAACCAGGAAGCGATTATCAAAGAGGTAATGCAGGGACACGACTGTCTGGTTCTCATGCCGACTGGTGGTGGAAAGAGTCTGTGCTACCAGGTTCCCGCATTAGCAATGGAAGGTACCGCTGTGGTCATTTCACCGCTCATCAGTCTGATGCACGACCAGGTGGAGGCGCTCAAGGCAAACGGTATCCCTGCAGAAGCACTGAACAGCGGAAACGACACGACCGACGAACTTATCATCCGACGCCGATGCGAGAAGGGAGAACTGAAACTTCTTTATGTTTCGCCCGAAAAACTCATCAGCGAGATACCTTATTTATTCAGCAACATTAAGATTTCGCTCTTTGCCGTTGACGAGGCCCACTGTATCAGCCAGTGGGGACACGATTTCCGTCCGGAGTATTCGCAGCTAGGTATGCTGCACGAGAATTTCCGCAATGTCCCGGTGATGGCGCTCACAGCCACAGCCGACAAGATAACGCGCGAAGATATCATACGCCAGCTTCATCTCAATGGGCAGACGTTCGTAAGCAGTTTCGACCGCCCCAACCTCTCCCTCACCGTAAGACAGGAGAGCACCAAAAAGGCAAAGCTCCAATACATCACCCGCTTCATCAGTAATCATCCGGAAGAAGCGGGCATCATCTACTGTCTCTCCCGCAAGAACACCGAAATGGTAGCTCAGGAACTTATCGATCTGGGTATCAATGCCGCAGCCTATCACGCCGGAATGACTGCCCAGGCCAGAGCATCAGTACAGGAGCGGTTCAAGATGGACCAGATTCAGGTGGTATGTGCTACCATCGCTTTCGGAATGGGCATCGACAAGAGTAATGTGCGCTGGGTAATCCACTATAATATGCCTAAAAGCATAGAGAGTTTCTATCAGGAAATAGGTAGAGCCGGAAGAGATGGAGCACCATCAGATACCGTGCTGTTCTATTCGATGGCTGACATCATCACCCTCCGTTCTTTCTGCGAAGACAGCGGACAGCGTGATGTGAACATGGAAAAACTGCGCCGCATGGAGGAATATGCCGAATCGAGAGTATGCCGACGACGCATTCTGCTGAATTATTTTGGCGAGACATCATCCTGCAACTGCGGCAACTGTGATGTTTGCAAGAATCCTCCACACACCTTCGACGGCACCATCAGAGCCCAGAAAGCCCTGAGTGCCGTGGTCCGTTCGGGTGAGCATATTGCAGTAGGTACCTGCATCGAGATTCTGAGAGGCATGCATTCTTCTGCCGTTGTGAAAAACAAATACAACGAGATGAAAACCTTCGGTGTGGGCAGGGATACAACATCTAAGGATTGGAATGCTTATCTGCTGCAGATGCTACAGATGGGATTCTTCGAGATTGCCTACAACAACCACAACTACATGAAGGTTACCGATTTAGGCTGGAAGGTACTAAAGAGTGAGCATCATGTTTCGCTGGCTTATATCGAAGAAGATGATAAAGCCACCCGCCCACAGAAAACGGTACGCAACAGGAAGGGCGCCATCACCCAGCCGGGAAATCTCATTCCTGAGGTGCATGCCGAACGTGTCATCTTCCAGGAAGACTCGAAAGGCGTGGAAGACAAAGGGCTCTTTGAACACCTCAGAAAGATACGCAAGAACCTTGCCGACGAACAGGGTTATCCTCCATATATCGTACTCAGCGACAAGAGCCTTCATGAACTTGCAAGGATGAAACCTACCACCAAGAATGCCATGAGCCTGATCAGTGGTATCGGAGAATTCAAGCTCAATAAATATGGCGATACCTTCATCAAGGCTATCAGGAAATATACAGGACTATAACAGAAATTTTCTGCATTTTCAGCTTGTCTTGCCTCAAGATACAATTCTGTCTTAAGATACAATCTTCCATTCCAGGCAGTTCACCTCGTCCTTCACCGAAAAGTTCAAGCCAATCTTCACCACCTTCTTGCCACTCATCTTGAAGGCGTCGGCATAGTGCTTTGCGTCTATCTGGGCGAGAGCCTCCTCGGCACTCTTGTTGAACTTCAGTTCCATCACGTAGATGGTATCATCCGTCTCCATCATAATATCGATTCTGCCCTTCGCAGTATGAGGTTCCACTAGGATGCTATAGTTGGTAAGCAGGGCAAACATGATGTAGAGCGTCTGCTGCCAATGCCCCTCGTAGTTGGTGTTGTCGCAGTAAGGCACCGTCTCCAGGAAGTCGTTCAGCAGGCAGAAAGCGGCATCCATATCCCCCTTCTTTACCAATACCGACATCTTGGCGATGGTCGTGTTAGCCTTCGCCGACTTGTCCGTCAGATAATGAGGCAAGAGACTTCCATATAGCCCCACCCTTATCTCCTGGTTAGGCAATGCCAACAGGTACAATTTTGTAGGCTTGTCATATCCCTTGATGGTGACATACCCGCTCTGATAAAGCAAAGGTACGATGGTGGTCATCGTTTCGGTGGGGGCATCAAAGTCCTTCTTGCCCACCTCTATGGCCTCGCCAAGGTCAGCTGGCAGGAAATCATACTTTCTCATCATATTGATAAGATAGGTAGGTGTGCCCGATCCGAACCAGTAATCATCCATTCTGCCATCAGCAAAGCAATTAAGCAGACTGTAAGGATTGAAGACATCAGGCGATGGCCAGCAGAAATGATAGCCATCATAATGGTCTTTCAGTTCCTGGATGGTCTCCTCCCTGCTCAGTTCCAGATGCTCGGCAAGTACGTCGATATCATCGCTCATCTGGGTCAACAGTTCCTCTTTGGTGATGCCGCAGATACCGGCATAAGGCTCGTCCATGCTCACATTCTTGATATTGTTCAGTTCGCTGAAGATGCTGAGCTGCGAGAACTTCGTGATGCCCGTCATGAAGACGAAGCGCAGCATGGACTCGTTTCCCTTCAGAGGACTATAGAAGTTGCGCATCGTGTTGCGGAGCTCATCGAGTTTCTCCTTCTCATGCGCCACATCCAGCAGCGGTGCGTCATATTCATCAATGAGCACCACCACCTGCTTGCCCGTTTTCTGGTAAACGACATTTATCAAATCGTCAAGACGAATATTAACATCTATTTTATTGCTCTTGCAATCAAACCTTGCCTCTTGTTTCTCAATAATATCCAACAAATAACGATTCAGCTGTTCCTTCTCCATGTGCTTGCCCTTGCTCAGGTCGAAGTGCAGCACGGGATATTCGTTCCACTCCTTCTCCAGCTTCTCGATGGCAAGCCCCTCGAAGAGTTCCTTCTTGCCCTCGAAATAACTCTGAAAAGTGGAAACCTGCAGCGACTTGCCGAAACGGCGTGGTCGACTCAGGAAGAAATACTTTCCATCGGTATGTGTCATACGATAGATGTATTCCGTCTTGTCGATATAGAGGTTGTCCAACTTGCGGATTTCCTCAAATGTCTGAATTCCTATAGGATATAATTTTCTTGCCATAATCAAACGCTATCTAATGAATTGCAAATATACATTAAATCCCTGAAACCGCCAAGTATTTCTACGATTTTAACAAAAAATAAATCCCGACCCAGAGATT
>ENA-UESD01002801-UESD01002801.1-human-gut-metagenome-genome-assembly--contig:-NODE-2801-length-11901-cov-3.498562_pt1 | contig 11901 bp, 11 predicted proteins | sample MGYA00242985_ERZ507986 | MGnify/ENA primary metagenome ERZ507986 (study PRJEB26167, sample SAMN06115408) | human gut metagenome | host: Homo sapiens | place: China:Guangxi | collected 2016-04-06... | reverse complement strand
GGAAACGATGGAAAGGCATAACGAATAAACGAACGGTTCGTAAATCTTAAAAAATATCCTTGCCGGTTTACTTCTCAGCAAGGATAACAAATTCTTAATCATTTACTCTTAGTAGTTTTTGTCTTAGGAAGGCCCACATATCCACCGCCCAGTGGTGTCTTCGTCTCTTTGATTTTCTTTGCCATAAGATTGTTGTTTTAATGTGTTATTCGCATTACAAATGTATCAAATTTATACTTGTTATCAAAATGTTTTGAATATAATTCTAATCATTAAGTGAACAAATTAGAAGTTCAAATACAATTTCTTTGTCCCAGGTGAAATTACTTTTACATTTATCATTTTTCGCACATTAATTCAAGAATGTCAAGTTTGTTCACCGGCCATCTGTTTTCCTTCAGTATTTTCATTACAGATTCATCAGACAATGGTTCATATTGAACATCTACTTCTTTGTCAAGTTCTGGTACGCAAACTTTGTCAATCTTATTTTTGTATTCATTTTCAATATCATTAATCTCATTCCTTTCATCATCAGAAAGTTTGTTCCAGTCTTTTACCTTCTTCATCTTCTCGTCAAAACCGGCAGGTTTCATTTTTTCCTTTGCATCCTCTATAAAATCTTCAAACTCTTTTATATGCGGACGCATTGACTTTCTTGCGTTAATTATTTTTATTACTTCACTATCTTCAATAGTGGTTACCATTGCTTCTCCAAATGCCTTGTAAACAGGCAGAATGTTTCTAAATTTCGTTTTCATAATTGTTTATACTGCAGTTTCTACATAAATTCCTACAAGTCCGGATAAATCCTGATATACTGGTTGTTCTGTATTTCGTATGCACTTGTATACAACACCGTCATGAGAATAGTATTTACCTTTGAACAACTCCATGTTGTTGTTATATGGAATTGGGTCTTCAAGAGTTCCTTGATGTCCTCCAGATTCTGGCTCATTGATTTCAGTATATAAAGCTTCAGAACCAACTTCACCTGGTCTATATCCTTGCTGGTCTAAGACTGTTGATACTTCTTGCAATGTCTTATACAATTTATCAAGATAGTTTATTTTGAAATTAGCTTTCAAACTCTTTCCAATAAATTCCTCCCAATTAGGATACAGGCCTTTAAATTTAAGCGAATCTGAATCACTTATCTCCATGTTATTTATTTGAGATGCAAACAAACCAATCATCTGGTTTACCTCTGCTTCAGGATAGCTTATTGAGCCTTGTGCAGCTCTTTTTGCTTTAATAATCCTGTCTGCTTCTTCGCTAGTGATTTCTACCCACTCATCATTACTTTCCTCATTAGGTACATACACCTGCAACACAAGAACCTTATCCTTGTCCTCTGTTGCACTCTTTTGTGTCAGATAATTACCGTACTGCGGTCTTATCCACTTTCCTTGATTGTCTTTTTGAATTTCCATGATTTACTTTTGTTTAAAAATTAATTTCAGGGTAAGTTCCATAAGCTGCTACACGTATTGAAAAATCTTGCATTCTACCATTTGGCATTCTCCAAGAAATGTAGAAAAACCCATTGGGTATGCTATCTGGAATACTTAAGGTACTCTTCAATGCAACCTCTTTTCCTTTTTCAACTGTTTGAGATTGATATAAAATTACTGATTGTCCTACTCCAGTACCGTCACTATTCTGATATACACCTCCAGTTATATTGGTAATGGTACCTCCTCTATATTCAGAGCCTACAGCTGATACATAAATTATAAACTTAATCCGTGTATAGCCTATTCTATTTGCCCATTGAGCAATAGCGGATACTCCTACAAGTTGTGAGTTATCTGGAACGTCACTTGTTACAAGAGTTTTACATATAGGATAAGGCAATGAAAAAAATATGTCTTTATCAGTAGCTATATGAGAACCATCTGTGTCCTGAACATTGGTATAAAACTCCATTAGAGTAACCTGACTATTCATAAACTGTCTGAATCTTGTTTGTGTCCAATCAATATAGTCAGTAGTCCAATAGGTTTTAGTTCCATTTGTTATAAGTATTCCTCTTCTTAATTGGCTGAATTGTATAGCAGTTCTGTCTTTAAATATATCTTTGCACCCAACTTGATAAGTGTCACCAGTTACACTCTTTCCATCAAGATAGCTTCTATAATATGTTTCATTTCCTACGTATTCTCCTCCTATCTTTATTCTGTCACCCTCTTTGAAAGTTGTTTCTGCTGGGAGAACTGCATTTCTATTATAATTTCTATAATCACCAACCCTATAGAACTCAGGCTTCATATAAGTAAACCCAACCCCTCCTTTTACTAGAGAATACAAACCGACAGCTGAGTTAGATGTTACAATACTGATACTACAATTAGCATCTTCTATCATTTTTTCTGTAAGAGTAAATAATTCTTCTCCATACTTTGTAGGTTTAAATTTACTCCATATATTAAACTTAGCAGTTTCATATTGGAATGCTGAAGCAACATCATTAGTAACAGAGCCTCCTCCAGCATTTAGAGTATCTCTAATATCATCCCATGTTAGATTAGTACTTGGTAAAATATCTTTAACTGCCATAATAAAACTCCTTACTATTAATCATTAAACCACCTTCCACCTTCATATTTCCTTTTACAATTACGTTTCCTTTAATTGTAATATCGCCTTCAATAACCCCATCATGGGGTAGGTACACTTCTTTCTCCACCACTTTTTCAACTGTAACAATTTTCTCCATTGGAATGTCAACTGAGAAAATCTTAATTAACCAAAGTATTAACTTCTTCATATCCGTTTTGTTTAATGTTCAACATTTCTTCCAATATTCTAACACGCTCTTTCAGTCTTTCAACCTCTGACTTCGTTCCTTTGAGTGACTTCGCAACCGATATTGAGAATATCGCACCAGCCACCGCATAGTCCATGTATAGGCTGTTGTCTCTGTCATATACCAATTCAGGCAAAATCTTCTGAACTTCCTGCGCTATCGTTCCATATCTCGTCCTTCCATCATCCTTGAACGCTCTGTTGTTCCACCTGAACTTGATTATTGGTAAAGATACGATATTATCAAGTGATATGCAGTTAATTGTATCTAATATGTTTTTGTTACGAGCATCTGAGCCGTTCAAAAGAGAGCCGCTTGTGGTTATATCTCCATCTATATCTTGAGTTCCGTCAAAACTTTGTCCAAATATCATTCTCGATGTTTCAAGTTTTGTGGCTGCCGCTACCGTGTCTGATATGTATGCTATAGTGTCAAAACCTCCATAAGAGCCAGAAGAAAAACTTTGTCTTGCATGGTATATTCTTTTCATACCGTTTTTTGAGAATGCTAAAATTTGCGAATTTGCAACGTCAGAGCCACCGTACGAACTTATCCATATAACATCATTCCAATAAGAATCGCTAGTAAGTCCCATTGTTGTGTTTCTTAACATAGTAACTTTAAACATTTCTCCTCCTAAATTTATTGGCTTTTCTTCCCCTCCAGTATAAAGTCCTCTAAGGTTAAGTGAACATGATTTTATTATTCCGTTATCTTTTTTTACGGAAATATTATCAACTTTTATCGAATCACTTACAATATCTTCAATATTAGGATAATCACCGCTATCTATAGAGTATTGCGTAATTCCTCCAGTCACAAGAAGATTCCCTTCAATTTTCAGTACCTTATCCTGAGGCTTATACACCCTCACACCGTTGATGTACATATCAGTTGTGTACGTGCTTCCGTTTACATGCAGTTTGTAGGATGGAGCTGATGTACCTATTCCAACATAATTAGTAGACCGCTTAACAAAAATTGATTCATTACCTATAGTTCCATTAACTCTTATGGATAAATCTCCGTTAGAATTAGGTGAAATAACCAATCCGCCAGCAGAAGTTACTCTTAGATAAGTTCCAAGGCTATTCTTTATTTCGTTAACATTAATAATATTGCCATTAATATTAATATCTCTACTAACATTAGCAGTACCGTCAAATGGCCTTCCCCATAATGTACGAGGAGTTTGTAACTTGGTAGCTGATGCAACATTATTCTGTAAAGAAGAAACAGTAGGATTTATATAATTAGTATAAGATGGCTTAGTTACATCAGAGTTATACATTGTTATAGCATTATTCCATGCTCCATTTCTTTCTGTTGAATATATCAATTCTGCTATTATAACAGAATACCCCTCTCCTGATAAATAATATAATTCTACATTCTTTTTAGTGTCATCATAATATATTCTAATTTTTGAGGTGTCCATGCCATAAGAAAGAACTATATTACCTTTCACATAGGCTCCTGCTCTAGACTCTATATTTAGAATACAAAATCTTCCGCTATATGCAGAATGTAATAAGAAAGAAACATCTGTTAAATTTTCAAAACTTGGCATTGAGTATTTAGCTAATCTACACCACGCGGCTGTAGTTAGCGCTACAGATTGTCCTCTTTTTCTTAGAACATTTCCGCTAGTTCCAATGGCATGATAATTGTCTACTGTATCAGAGTTAACAGCTTGGGTGGCATATAAGTCCGCAATGGTTTTAGCTGTACCACCTACTGTTAAAGACAGATTTGTTGCAGAACTAGAAGATAGAGCCGTTAATAACCCATTAGCGTGAATGCCGTCTAATTTATCAGCATTTGATACTGTGGAATCTAAATAAGCTAATGTTCTCCAAGAACCCCAAGTTTCATTATTTATTCTAACTTTAATTTTATCTGTTCCGTAACCAAAAGCCATTTGCCAATTTCTATTAGCTGCATCTCCTACACTAAATATGGTTGTATTTGCCCACAAATCGTTAGAATCTGTTGGCGCAGGGTCAATTACTACTACTGCACCATTCCCAAAATACTGATTTACGGTAGTATATTTTCCTCTTGCCCAAGAACGCATAATTCCACTATTACTGCCTTTTTGTAAAAGTTGTACGCCATCTAATAAATCGGCGTCTAATCCACTTCCACTTCCGTCATTTCCTGCATGCCAAACTTTATAATTTGTTCCAGCTTTGTTTGTAAAATAAATTCCTCCTGTGGTTTGCAGATAAATATTAGTAGAAAAGTATCTACCAATAGCAAGGTCTCCATTACAGGCTATTCCGCATCCAGCATTAAATGTTAAATTCCCACTCATTGTATCTCCCGATACATTGACATATCTACTATCACTTTCTGTCTTAGTATATGCATCAGTTATACCATAACCCGACAAAGGGGTAGGGTTTCCGCTTGTAATTTGAGACCACGAGTGATTGTGGCTACTTAATGCTGCGCCTATTGCAGAAGGTGTAATGTTTACCGTTTTTGCAGCAGTAGCGTTGTAAGTGAACATATTTGTACCCTCTGTAGCTCCGCTATTCAACTTAATTACAAGGCTCTGCTTATTCGTTACTTCTGATATAGTAGGATGACGGGTTACATATACAGAAGGTGCAGCCTTTAACAAAGCATCCCAACTACTATTAAGGTCTGAAATTGTAGCAATACTAACAGATTTTAAATAGTTTTGAGAAGTAACCCAGCTCTGAGTAGCATAACCATTCAAAGCGTCAGTTAAATGTGTCTTATTAATCTGCTGCGTTCCAGTTCCTGCAAGTATTTCCCACATCAAATCAACATCAAGTCCTCCACTACTTCCACCACTTGAACTTCCATCTGAATAGGCTGTAACACCGCCAGTGACAAGAAGATTACCGTCTAATATAAGATTGCCTTCTGCTGACTTATATAGTCTGATTCCGTTGATATAAACACTATCAGAAGTACGTACATTTGGCGTATTAATATCACCTTTTGCCTTGATTGCTGCTGTGGTAAGTAATGATGTAAATGTCTTTGCACCGCTTATTGTCTGTGGTGTTGTAAGAGTTACATACTTCGTAAGTTCCGAAGTTACAAATGATTTGTCTGCCTTAGTAGATAGAATATCTGCCAAGTTATCAGATTCAGTCATTCCTGATAAAAATGATTCAAGTTCCTTCCACTTGTTTATGATTGAATCAGTGTCAGAGCCTTCTAAAAAGTCATTCAGTTTACTTGATACAGCATCAAGCGATGTTTGTTTTGCGTATCCTGCACTTGCATGGTTGCCCCAAGAATATGCATCATCCCAGTTGGAAATCTTTGTATTGTCTTGCGTCCATTTTGTGTTAAGTTGAGTTGTAGTTGCATAACCTGACAATGCAGTAGTAAGATGTGACTTGTTAATCTGTTCTGTAGTATCATCAGATAAAGCTGCCCACATTGCTGACTTGTCAAAAGAAGAACCGCTTCCTACTATAGCTACTAATTGTCCGTTTTCTTTTTTTATGGTGGTTCCGTCAACTACCACCCCATCCATTATAGTAGAAATATCCGTATCTCCAAGGGCATATGCAGTTAAACCTCCGGTTACAGCCAAGTCACCGTCAAGGTATACTACTCCGTCTTTTTCGTACAGTTTATGTTTCCCTTCACCAACTGTAAGTCCTTGCGTGAAGTGTTTTATATCTGAGAATGTTTCCTCGTTTGCCAAATGAGCATATCCTGATTTTGAATGGTCACCCCAGGAAAAAGCTGTGTCCCAGTTGGAAATCTTATTATCATCCTGAGTCCATTTCTTTCTTAATTCTTCTTCTGTAGCATATCCGCTAAGCGCATCTGCAAGGTGTGATATGTTTATCTGTTCATCAGTATCAGATAAAAGCAATTCCCACATTTTGGATGAATCGAAACTTCCACCTCCGGTCCCGCCAATAACCTCTACTACTCCTGTTTCAGGATTAAACCAGATTGTCTTGTTGTCAAAAGGTATTCCGTCTACAATGCTTCCTGCATCTTTTATTCCTGATGCATACGCTGTAATACCTTTTTCTGTAACAACGTTATATTTTGTAGATATATATTTTTCTCCGTTTTCAGCCTGTTTTATTTCCCATACAGACAAATCAGAGCCAACTTCCTGTAATATAGTCTCATGAAGCTGCTCGATTTCTTTTAAAATACGAAGTGAAGAAAATGTGTTTTTCTCTGTAGGTGTAGTTTCATCTCCTGTCTTTATAAGATAAATGTCACTACCTCCTCCACCAGTATTTGATTTTAGCTTTATTACAAGTTTGTTACCTTCTCTTACCTCAAATACAAGCTCGCTATTTTCTTCATCAATGTGATACGGCATTGTCAATGTAGTTTATAGCTATTGTCTGCATTTCTTTTGCTGTAGCCTGATTTTCAAAAATAGAATACACAAGACCGGCAGTCATATAGCAAAGTGCATAAAATACAGCATCAGAAGATTTCATGTTAATGCCGGATGATGGATCGTATGAAGCTTCATACACAAAAACTGATACGGTATGGTTCGAATCAGTTCCTACGCTGTAATATTCCAATGTCTTCTTACCTTCAGGTGAGTATGACAGAATACATACAGGCTTGTTGTTACCACCCCTTGTGTATTCGTTTGATTGCTGTTTCGCCTGTTCACTTTCAAGAGGGAATGCTTCTGACACAGTTCGCTTCCACCCTTCCATCCTGAATGCTATAAGCTTAAGAAAATCATCTGGAAGAACTATATATCCGGTTCCATCGTCATTTTTAACCGGGCTTGACGTTCCTTTCTTCGGATTCACAGGTATTGCGGATTTCAATACTATCATGGCAAGAGCATCACCTATACATGATTCAATGTACTGGTCTATTTTGATTGTGTCTTCGTCAAGGAGAGAGGAATTAGTTTCTTCTCCTATCTCGTTCATTATAGCCTTTACCTTTGATATTATTTCATCCTTTGTCACCATAGTTATTTCCAGTTGGGGAATTCAATTCCAAGTTCTTCTGCTTTCATTTTTATTCTTTCCTTGTCCTGAAGTTCTGCAATAGGGATACTATACTCACTTATAAGAATTTCCCTTGCAGATTGCACGTTCTTTACGTCAGGATATGATTTTACGGATGATTGTGAACCTGCTTCCTTCTCATTTTTATCTTCATCAGAAACCGGTTTCTCATCATTCACTTCAACTTCTCCAATCTTAAATGACTTTTCAAGCTTTATCATTCCTTTAATATAAAGCATGTGGTTCTCGATTGCGGTCTGAACTATCGGATCAGAAGTGCTGAATGTGGCAGGAGTAATTCCGGATGGAGTTATAACACCGTTTGCAAAGTTCACACGAAGCTTTGCGTTGTTTAACGGTATGAGAACGCTCATTTCTACTTTTCCGTAAATGGCATATCTTTTTTTATATAATGCTATCTTTCCCATAATACAATATCAGGGAGGCAATAAGCCTCCCTTTTTTTAAACGGTTATGAATTAAAATTCGTCCTTTGTGTAGATTTCACCTTCGTATTTCTCCCATGAAGAACCGTTCCATTTCCAGAACTCACCGGCTTTAGAACCGGATATTCCTGTACATGCCTGTTTCAGATAGTATATCTGACCTTTAGCAGGACTTGAAGGAGCATCAGAAGCATTGTCATGGGTAATTACGACAGTGGCACCCGGCAAGCTTCCTTTATCGTCACCTTCTACCCAGATATGGGAGTAACCTTTCAGTGCAAGAGCGTTGATTGAAATAACGGCTTCTCTCTTTGCTTCTTCACCTTCAATATTTTCGGTAGATTTTTCCTCGTTCTTCATCCAGTAACGTACAAGACCTTGCATGTCAAGGATTGCTCCTGAATTTGCATATCCGATAATATCAAGAGTAGGTTCGTGTTTCAGGTAGAAGTCACCGAACACGGTATGAAGCTTTGTACATGCAAATCCCCATACGTTGTCTGATGTCATTGTAATGTCTTTATGCTTGGTGAAGTCAATGTTCTGGATGCTTTCAAGCATGTCACGGCCTTGGAGCCAGAAAGCTTCCTTAGAACAGTCGTTACCTGTAAACTTAAGTTTTGCAAGTGCGATGATTTCTTCAAATGTCCAGTTACCATCATGCTGCCATTCCCTTTTGATCTGCCATCTGATTCCTTCAGTTGTGTATACGTCCTGAACACCCATCTGACCACGGTCAACTTTGAACTTTCCTTTGTGTCCAATCCATAGTGTACGGTTATTTTTTCTTCTGTACTGTTTTACTGCCGCTTCTGCGATAGTAGCTTTCTGGAATGGAATACGTTTTTTCTGACTGTCAAAGTAATCAGAGATAATCTGATTCATGATTGTCTTCTGAAGATACACTCTTGTAGGCTGTGGAATAACAAGGTCCGGTGCTACCTGCTTCTGAGTTTCTGCACATGCGTTGCTGAGCAAAACAAGTTTTGTACCTGATTCAATTGTAGGCACGTTGCAATACTCATCACTTGATGAAGATTTTGGACCGTTCACAGCTCTTACAATAGGACTTCCACTATTTGAAGCGTCTTTCCCGACAATGAACAGCATAAGGTCAACACCTTCAAGTTCTTTCTGTCCTGTAGGATCGTAACCATTTACGCCTTTTGCGATGATTGTACCGTATTCCTGGAACAATCCTGCATCTTTTGAAGCAACCTTAATGACAGCAGTCTGGCTTTCTGCCGCCGTATATTTTTCAGTAGTTTCTACCACAGCCTTCTGTTCGTCAATCAGGTAGTGGTCTACCTCGAAACCTTGAACCCGAACCTGCCTTTTTGCCTTTCGCATAATTCCGTCAAGTACGGTTTCATCCGTACCAATAAGGAATATATCATTATCAATGTCAGGCTGGACAAGTCCGTCACCTCCTACTCCACCTGTTGCGCTTGCTGCACCTGAAACGGTAGTTGCCTGTCCTGGTACCTGGCTTTCCACGCCTGCCTGTCCCGGTGATGCCTGAGCACCTCCTTCTGTTACGGCCACTGTAGCTGTAGCGTCTGCGGCCAGCATAAACGGTGAACCTATAATCACTGACAGGATAGTCAGACAGATTGAAAACAGGCTCCATTTTTCTTCTTTCAAAAAACTGATAACTTTTTTCATGTCGTGTTTATTTTTATTTGTGTTATGGCTGTTATGCTTCGCTTGCAAGCTGAATGAATGATTTTGGCTTGCTTTTCTTTCTTGTTTCCTGGGTAACCGCTCCAAGTCCGGTTGGCATCCCGTCTCCTATCTGGTCTTTTCTCATTTTATGCACATTTTCGTTTCTTCCTTTGACCTCTCCGGCTTTCATTGCGTCAATAACGTCTGTGTCATAGTTGAAAGCCTTGTCAATCATAGCAAGAAGTTCTGTCGTGTATCTTCCTGAAAGAATAGGAGAAGCGATTTTATCCCATATATCATTAAGGAAATCATCAGGATTGTACCCTTTCTCCTTGCAGAATTGTTCAATAATTGGAGTAGACTCATCAATGTTCTTTTTGTACTCGTTCTCTCTTGCAGCCAATTCTTCTGCTTCCTTTTTCCTTTCTTCTTCGGCAGATGCAATATCTTCGTATTCTGGAGTGCCTTCTTCAGCTGAAAGAAAGTCTCTTCCGTAATACCTTACAAGTGCATTACCGCTTGAACGCTTACCGCTTACAATGTCGGAAAGAACAGAAGCAAGTCTCGGGTCCCTGTTGATTGCATCGGAAAGGATTTTTTTCTGCTCTTCGTTCTTGTTGTAACTTTCGATAAGCATTCCATAGGACGACTCTTCATCTTCAGGGCTGTATCCTTCCATTTTTGCCATCATCATGGAATTAAACCTTTCCTTGTTGGTAGGTTTTCTTTCCTTTTCTACACCGGCATTTTCTTGTACTGCCGGTTTTTCATTTGTTTCTTTTTCCATGCTGTAGTATGTTTGTCATGTTTTGCGTGTATTGCAAAGTAAAATGTATTTGGTATTCAAATGTTGCTGAATTGGGTATAATTATTGCAGACTTGGGTAATATGTTATGATGATTTTCTTTTATTTGTATCTTTGTAGAAAAGGCTGTGTTATGAGGGACAATGACATTTCAGAAATCCGCCGTCAGCACATAGCAAATGCGTTTTTTGAGGAAATGAAGTCGCTTAGGAAATATTCTCTTACGCAAGATGATATAATCAGAAGCGTAATGACGAAGGGTGCTCCTAGATTTTATGTGAGTTATGAAAACGCAAGGCGTTATGTATCAAAGATTGACAGGGGCAAGCCGCTGGGGCTTAAAAACAAGAATACAATCCTCATGTATGAGGAGCTCTACAGAAGGTACAAGGAGTATAAAGAAAAAACCGGATTTGTAGGTTATCAGATTCTGGCAAAGATACTACAGGAAAAAGCACCTTCTTACTACATAGACCTGAAGACGTTCAGGGAAATAATATACGGTTATTACAGATTGAGGAAGAAATGCCGGTCATAATAGTTCTATTTGTTGTATGGCTGCTTTCATTCTTTCTTCCAGTTGAAAATCTTGCCGTTTCTTCTACCTCTCCATGGTGGACATTATTCACATACAGTTTTGTACATTCCTACTTTCTTCACTTGCTCGTTAATTCATTCGTGTTCTGGACGTACTATCGCGTAATGCGAAAATCAGACGTTTATTATCTCATACCTTCCTGCATATTAATTTCGGCAATTTCAGGCTATCTATCAGCAAAAAGCGTTCCTACGTGCGGATTTTCATCAGTAATATCTGTTATGCTGGGATATTATCTTTCAGGATGCAGTAGAAAGATATTTGTTAAGGCATTGTTCCTTATATTGTTTTCGTATGTATTCACCGGCTTGTTCTCGAAAGGCGTGAACACACTCATTCATGTGTATAGCTTTTCATTCTCTTATATTACAAGCGTAATTTATAGAAAGTTATGCTGTCTCCTTCAAAGATAATAGAGATTAACAATGAGAGACTTAAAGTAATAAACTCTCCATATAACCCTATAACCGGGGAAGGATCGTTTTCTATTAAAAGAACACGTGTAACATGTGAAGATTTTCCTTTGAATGAAATGTGGCTTCCGGATGAATTCATAGAAACCGGATTCTGCCAGATTA